>Ga0116226_10002216_pt1 | contig 16802 bp, 10 predicted proteins | sample S1TSphfallax_FD_89692 | JGI IMG/M metagenome (GOLD analysis project Ga0116226, IMG submission 89692) | Host-associated microbial communities from peat moss isolated from Minnesota, USA - S1T2_Fa - Sphagnum fallax MG | ecosystem: Host-associated > Plants > Peat moss > Unclassified | place: USA... | reverse complement strand
CATCGATGATATCCCCATCACCTTCATCGAGCCCCTCCCCTCTGCTCCATTCCCCCAGTCTCCTCCTCTGTCTGCCTCCTCCACTGGCGGTGGTGGTGGTGGTGGCGGCGGTGGCGAAGCGATGGTGAAGGAGGCTTCAGTCGCGCTATAGTTTATGGCGCCATGCGCAATCTGCGTCGGGCTGACGGTTTCCACACCGCCGGCAAATGTCCCGGTGAGGGCGGTTTCAGCTTGTACAACGTCCTCCGATGCACCGGGCGTATAGGATCCTGGGTCGAAATAAAGCGCCAATTTGCCGTTAAGCGAGACCTTGCCCGTGTTGGCGCCGTTGTCATCAACGAACAGCGTGCTGGCATTATAAGTTGGGCTGATTTCCTCCAGCAAGGTGCCGGTGGAGCCCTGCGTATAATTACCGTTTATAATCCCTTGGTGGGATGAAGACCCAAAAGGTGCCGTCTGCAGCGTTGCGTCGTTATACGTATTATTATCGGTTATTCTCGAATTGAGGACCACGGTGCCGCTGTTGATATTGACCGTCGCCACCTGGATCCCGGTGGATGAAAATCCGCCCGGCGCGGTAATGGTGTAGCTGTCACTGCCTGGCAGGTTGAAGTTTACGGTCCCGCTCTGCTGGTTAGGGCTTTGCGCATCGTCAATCGCGCCGTTGATCGTGCCGCCATTGATGTTGATGACATCCGCGTAGGTGCCGGGAAGCAGGATTTCGCCGGTAATGGTGCCGGCGTTCTGCGTGATGGTGGAGGCACCCGTTTCATAGGACAAATATAACGCGACCGGCCCCGCGCCGCCGGCAGTGATTATGCCGGAATTGGTCAGGTTCAGGGCGCAGGGGGTCGCGGCGATGCAGCTTGCGCCGCTGAAAATGGCGTTGCCGCTGGTCGAGCTTATGGTCCCCGCATTGATAACGGAAAGCGTGCCGACCGCATTGCCGGTGAAATTGACGCCGTTGAAGCCGATTTCCAAGCCGGGCCTCAAGCCGCCGCTGTTGATAACGCCGCCGGCTGCATTATCGATGCCGCCGGTGACCGGGCCATAGAGCAGAAAGCCAGCGCCGTACGGGCTGGTGATGGTTCCCGCATTCGTCAGCGTGCCGCCAAGCCCGCCGAGGCGCAGGCCGGCCAGGCCGTCATTACTGACAGGGTCGGTGACACCCCCTTCTAACAGGCCGTTATTAGTGAGATTGCCGGTAATGGAGGTAACCGAAAGGCCGGTTGCGCCGGAGATCGTGCCGGTACTGCCATTGGTGAAGTTGCCGCCGATGATCGACCCGGTGAAGCCCGCCCCGCCGCCGCCCGCGATCAATCCATCATTTACCGCAGAGTTTTTAATGATGTCGAACATGACGCCATTAAATGCGCTGGCGGTTATCGTGCCGGAGCTGGTGTTGAGGAAACTGCCAATGGTGCCGACGCCGGCCAAATAGAAGCCATCGTCTTGCGCCTGGATGTAGCCGGAATTGGTCAGCGTGCCAAAAATATCGGGAATGTTGACCGCGTCAAAACCGGTTCCGGCAATAATCGAGCCGGAATTGGTGAAATTGCCGATAATCGTGCCGCCTTCGATCGCGCTGCCGTCAAAACCGCTGGTCGTCGTCTCGATCAATCCTGAATTGGTGAAATTTCCGCCGACGGTTCCCGCGTGGCCCTCAAAGGTCGCGAGGCTAACGGCCCCGCCTCCGGCCCCGAATGCGCCGCCGGTGATGGTGCCCTGGTTGACAAAGTCGCCGGTAATGTCGCCAAGACCGACACCGAGGGAAGTGGCAAAGATCGACCCGAGATTTTCAAAGCTGCCGTCGATCGTTCCTCTAGCCTCAACGCCGGTCGCTGCCGTAATCAATCCTGTATTGGTGATACTGCCCGAGCCGACCGGGTCTATTAGCGGATCGTCACCGATATAAAGGCCGACCCCGCCAGCCGTGATGGTGCCGGAATTGACGACCGTTCCGGCGATGCTGCCGTTGACAAAAATACCGGTGCCGCTGGAAGCGCCGAGGCCGATGATCGTTCCGCTATTATCAAGATTGCCGCCGATCGTGCCATCGACCTCGATGCCGGAGAAATTGGACCGGATGACATCGGAATTGGTGACATTATGGACGACATCGCCGAGCGATACGCCGTAGGTTGCGTTGGTGGTGCCGATACCGGAAAGGATGGTGCCCGAGTTAACAAAATTGCCGCCGATCGTTGCCAATCCGCCAAGCGGATTGGTAGACGCGCTGATCCCGGTGCCGCTGACATCGATCAATCCGGCATTGTCGAGGTCGCCGCCAACCGATCCGACAATGATCCCGGAGACATCGTTCCCGCCGGTGGAAATGATCGTTCCATCAACGCCGTTCGTCAGATCACCGCCGACCCCGTAACGGTCGGAAACGACATAGGCACCGTATGCCGTGCTGCCTTTATCGATCAGCCCATTATTCGTGAAACTGCCGGCAATACTTCCATCCACGAAATCAATCGCGGTCGCGGCCGAAATAATGGTGCCGTTATTGAGGAAATTGCCGGTCAGCAACTCTTTAGAGGCCGGATAATTGTCGTTATAGGCGGCAATCGCGCTATCGTCCGTACCGGCATTGGCTTGCACCAGCCCGCCGCTGGCGATGGTAATGCCAGCTTGCAGATCGATCAGCTCGATGGCAGCGGCGTCGACGCCCGCGCCGGTGGCGGTATTAACAATCGTGCCGGCATTGATGACCGTCCCGCCGGAGCCGTTCAGTAACAGACTTCCCCCGGTTGGAATCGTCCCGCTACTGGTGATGATGCCCGAATTATTAAGGGTATTGCCGGTGCCGGTGATCGAATAGGCGACGGAGGTGCCGGTTGATAACGTCGCGCCGCTGACAATCGTGCCGTTGCCGGTCGCCAGATCCTGCGGTGTTGCGCAGACACCGGTCGAGGTTATAATGCCGTCGGAGCCGCAAGCCGCGAGCGCCTGCGGGGCAAAGGCAACACTCAAGGCATAGAGCGAGGTCGTGATCAGTAGCCTGTTGTGAAAAATCACGTCAGTCCCCTTGCCATATTCAAGCCCCTTGCGGCGATCGTTGCGCCGCGTCATTCATTTTCGCAGCAAGCTTCTGACAAACCGCCGGATCGTTTGCAATACAAATCGGCACGATGGCGGATTAATTCGGGCAGGGTAACGCGCGATCTCGGCGGCGTCAGCTCGCCGCGCCGATGCCATTCGGCGGGTCATTCGCCAGTTGCACGGCAACCCGCTCGATCACCGGCGTCCAGTCGCCGCGGGCGGCTTGCCGGAACAATCGCATCGTCGGGTACCAGGGTGTATCGTTCCGGCCCAGCAGCCAGCGCCAGTCGGGAACGAAGGGCAGCAAGGTCCATACCGGCCGGCCCAGCGCGCCGGCCAGATGCACCGGCGAGCTATCGACCGAGATCAGCAGATCGGCAATGCTCAAAATCGCCGCCGTGTCATCGAAACCGGCGATTTCCGGGTCCAGACTGAGCAAGTTGAATGGCGCTGCGGCGGCCTGCGCCACCGCCGGGCCTTTTTGCACCGAAATGAAACTGGCCCTGGCCGCGCCCAGCGGCGCCAATTGCTCGAGTCGCAGCGAGCGGTTCTGGTCATTTGGATGGGTCGGGGTTCCGGCCCAGGCCAGAGCGACGATCGGGCGCGGTAATTCCGCCAGCCGGGCCTGCCATTTTTGCAGATGCGCCGGATCCGGAGCGAGGTAGGGGATCGGCCCCGGCAGATCCGGCAACCGCAGCCCGAGCACATCGGGCAGGCTCATCAATTCGCAATGCAGATCGAAAGCGGGCGGCAACTGGCCGCGCGTCAGCAGCAAATCATGCCAGCCCAGGCGGGCGGCGAGCGGCTGCAGGGCGGCGTGCACCTGCAGAATAATCCGGCCGCCATATTCCCGGACATTGCGCAACAATCGCAGGAACTGGAAGGTATCGCCAAAGCCCTGCTCGTCATGGATCAGGATGGTTTTACCCTCCAGACGCTGCCCGGCCCAGCGCGGCCGCTGCACCTTCCGGGCCAGCTCGATGGTCGTGGGCAGGCTGTAGCGATATTTATACTCGCGCCAGCCGCGCTCGAATTGACCCAGCAATAACAATGTCTCGGCGAGATCGAACCGAAAGACCAGATTGCCGGGCCGCAGCTCGACCAGCTTGATTTGGAGTTCGCAACATTCCGCGATTTTCCCCTGCGCGCGTAGCACCTGTGCCAGCATCAATAAAGCCCGCAGGGAGGCACCGGCGCTGACAACCCGGCGCAGCAGGTTTTCGGCAACCTCAAGTTGCCCACGATCGATCGCGGTTTGCGCTGCCTGCAGCGGATCCGAGGCATTTGGCGTTGTCATTCAGACCAATATGCCGTCCGGTCTTGCGGTTCAGCAAGCACGCCGCCCCGGGCCAAAACGACCGGTTAAAAATAGTTCATTTCTGGTTAATTTTATGTTGCAAACGATCGCGCGCTTCGTCACAAACTGGGTGGGGGACTGACGGCACCTAGCCCGTTGCTAACGATCGACTGACTGGGCAAGGGGGCTGAAGTGCTTTACCACAATAGGTTGCTGATCACCACCTCGCTATATGCGTTGAGTGTGGCGTTTGTGCCGCATGCCTTGGCCAGTTGTGGCTCCAATGGTCAGATCACCGAGGCCGGCCTCTGCACGACGCCGCAGAACCTCGCGACCAGTACCGGCACCATCGTCAGCGGCGCGACCTTATCAACCGGCGCCGCGGCCGCCTATCATATCACCGCGAACGGCGCCACCTTCAACAATTCCGGGATCATAACCAGTGGCGCCGAGTACACCGGCAGCCTGCAGATCAACGGCAGCAATGATACGATCGTCAATGCGGGCACCATCAATGTCGTAACCTCGGCCACGGATGGCTTCGCTATCCGGTTTGACAAGACCGGTGCCGACCTTACCATTGCCAGCGGCGGTCTGGTTGAGGCGGACACCGCCGGCAGCGATGGCCGGGCGATTACCGCCCTGACCGCCACCACGCCGACCACCGCGCTGACCGGCAATTTCCTCAATAACGGCAGCATCATTTCGGCCTCGACCGCGATTTTATTCACCAGCGGCAGCATCGCCGGAGATTTCACCAATAACGGGCTGATCGAAAATACCAGCAGCAAATATGGCAATTTCGTTTTTGTCGACAATGACGGAGTTGGCGGCGATCTTACCAATAACGGCACCATCCGCTCCGGCAGCGCGCTGGACGTTAGCGGCATCCAATCCGGGAATATCGGCGGCAACCTCGTCAACGCCGGATTGATCGGCGTTTCGGGCGACGGCATTTTCGCTGCCGGTAATGGTGTGACGCTCGCTACGGTTGGCGGCAACTTCACCAATAGCGGCACCATCCTCGCCGGCATTGGCACCACCAACAATTCGTTTGGCGTGGTGCTGGGAGATCTGGCGGGCAGCATCACCAATTCCGGCCTGATTGAAGCCAATCAGACCGGCATCGCGGTGCAGGGCACGGTCGGCGGCAATATTGACAATAGCGGAACGATACGCACCAGTCTGGCGCAAGGCGACGGCCTTTTTGTCGCCCATAATGTCGGCGGCACGATCGACAATTCCGGCACCATCTCGACCGCCGGCACCGGCATCAACATCAACTATGAGAATGACCCTTCCGGGGCCGGTACCACAGGCGCGCCCGCATCCGGCAGCGTCACCAATAGCGGTTTGATTAAGGCCGATTCCGGCATCAAGATTTTCGGAACCATCGGCGGCAATTTCGAAAATCTGACGCATGGGACGATCGCCGCAACCGGCATCGCCGTCTTCGCGGTCGGCGTCACCGGCGATGTCATCAATGCGGGTACGATCGCCGGCGGTCAGGGGATCGTTGTTCACGGGACGTCCGACAGCAATGGCGGCGTCATCGGCGGCAATTTCCTGAATTCCGGGCTGATCGACCTCGGGACCAGCACCGGGAATGTCGCGGTTTCGGCGAATACGCTGATCGGCAATTTCGACAATACCGGCAGGATTCTGGCCCGCGATGCGGCCGTCGCTGCCGTCGACATCCCCTTTATCGACGGCACCGTGAGCAATTCCGGCATTGTCGCCGGCGGCAGATACGGCTTCGACCTGTATGACGGCAATGCCGGCCCGCTGCTGAATACCGGGGAGACCGGCAATTTCAGCAATACCGGTACGATCTCCGGGGCAACGGCAATCACTACCGCCACCATCAACGGCTCGATGACGAATAACGGACTGATTACCGGGACCAATGGTGGTTTTCTGGGGTCGAGCATCACCGGCAGCTTCAGCAACACCAGCACGATCTCCGGCGCCACCGCGGTCTATATGACCGGCAGCATCGGCGGCGATGTCACCAATACCGGCTTGCTGCAAGGCGGCACCACCGACCTTACCGTCAATAGCGGCTTGGCCGGCCTGCATCTCGATGGCGTTGGCGGCGCGCTGACGAATTCGGGAACCATCACCAGCCATTATGGCGACGGGCTGGAGCTTGCCGGTGCGGTTGCCGGCGGCATCGACAATCAGGCGGGTGGCGTCATCCATGGTGCTGCCAGCGGCGTGCAGATCGGCAACGCCTCGGGCGACGTTGCTCTGACCAATGCCGGCGCCATCAGTTCCGCCGGCGGCAACGCCATCTATGCCGCGCCATGCACCGGTACCGGCTGTGGCTTGACGCTGACCAATACCGGCATCATCACCGGCGGCACCGCCGCCAGCGTGCAACAAGCCGCGATTGACCTGCGGTATGAAACAGCGCCATCGACGATCACCCAGGCCGCCGGCACCATCACCGGCAACATCGTGCTGGCCGGCAGCCAGGCCGACGTTGTCAATATCGATGGCGGCGTGCTCAACGGCATCGTCGATGACGGCCATAGCTACGGCACCCTGAGCGGCACGGTAAATTACAATCTGCCAGGCAATTACACCATCGCCGCCGGGCCTGATAGCAGCGGAGTCTATGCCGGCACGGTCAATATCAACAGCGGCACCGCGACGCTGAACGCCAGCGTTCAGAATGCCGCAATCGATGCCGTTACCACAAATAACAATGCGATCGTGCAGACCGCGCCGCTCGGCACGTATCAGCTTGGTCAGATCACCGGAAACTACAACCAATCCGCTGCCGGTACCTTGGTGGTGGAAGTCCACAGCACCGGGGCGAATTATCTGAACGTCTCCGGCACCGCCCATCTCGATGGCGGGCTGCAAATTTATTTCGATCCTGGAACTTACGATCCGGCGGGGGATGTTGTCGTCAACGCGCACAGCGTCACCGGCAAATTCGCCAGCACCGGTTTTGCCAGCGGCTCGCAAAATATCGACTACGCGGTCGGCTACACGCCGGGCACGGCATATCTTATCGCCGGGTCAGGCGTGCTGCCTTCGCCGCCGCCGCCGCCGCCATCGCCTCCCGTTTCACCTCCCGTTTCACCTCCCGTTTCACCCCCAGGGTCACCGCCATCGCCGCCCGCTTCACCGCCCGCTTCACCGCCGGCATCGCCGCCTGTATCACCGCCGGCAGCGCTGCCGCCATCGCCGCCGGTGGTCATCGCGCCACAGAACGCCAATATTTTCCCCGAGATGGCGTCGGTCGCGATTTTCGACGCCGACCGTGCGATCCATGCCTTGTTGAACCATGCCGCCGCCCCGGATGATGCCGGCAGTAGCCCGGTGGGCGCGATGAGCGATGTCACCAACCAGTCCGCCGCCGGCGCTGGCAACAGCCAGGTCAGGGCCCTTGGCGATGCGATTCCGCAGGTTTTGGCCGCTTACGGCGCCTGGCTCGAAGCGACGGGAAGTTTTGCCAATGTCCGCGCCGGTGACGGGGCGCCCGGCTATAACGCGCAAACCGGTGGCTTCCTGGCCGGCATCGCGCGGCCGGCGGCGCCCAACCTCTCGCTTGGCGTGGCCGTCGGCTACGAGCACTTTAATCTCAGCGAGAATCAGCCGAGCCTCGATAGCGGCACGGACGATACCGGCCGTTTCGCCTTCTACGGCTCCTATCATACCGACCAGCTGACCGTCAGTGCCACCGCCGGCGTCGGCTATGATTCCATCAATACCGCGCGCCCGCTGATCGTCGGCACCGCCAAGGAATCCCATGCCGGCTGGCAGACCAGCGCGGGTATCGAGGTCAGCCATCTATTGCAGTTCGGTCAAAACTTCCAGCTGGTGCCTTTGGCCGGATTGGCTTTCGTCAACTTTCCCGAAAGCGGATTTTACGAGAGCGGGGCCGGCGGCGCGGACCTCAATGGCCAGGGCCATAGCACCAATAGCCTGCAGCCTTATGTCGGGGTCGCGGCGAGCACGTTATGGACCAGCGGCGCCTGGGTGATCCGGCCTGCCTTCCACCTCACCTACAATTATGAGGCGCTCAGCACGGATCGCGCGATGACCGTCGCCGCACAGGACGGCACCGAGTTCAACATCAATGGCGCGCCGGTGGCCCGCAACACCATCGATACCGGCTTTGGCCTCAGCGCCATGGCCACGCAGAATCTGGGTGTCTTCGCCGGTTACGACTTTGCGCTTGGCATCAATTCCAGCACCGATCAGTCGGTTTCCGCCGGCCTGCGATATGCCTGGTAATAACGCCTGATCAGCTGGCGTAATTGAACGGTTTGCCGAAGATGATCGGGTAGATGATCTGCGATGGCCCATCGGCTGCGGGAAAGCGCAAACCGGCGATCAATTGCAGCAGGCCCTGGCGCCAGTTCTGCCACGCCGCATTGCCCGGATCGGGGTGGATGACGCGGTCGGTCAGCGTCTCGCATTGCCGCACCACGCCCGCCGGGTCGATATCGATGCGCAGCACCAGCGGTCCGTGCCGGCCGTTCAGCAGCGCCGCGGAGGCGTTGAATTTTGTCGCTAATCCTGCACTCAGCGCGGCGGCCAAAAATTTTGCCTCCAGCGCGCCGGTAACGATGCTGCCGCCCTCGCTCAAATGCCCGTGCAGCACGAACCGGCCTTCCAGCGGGTCCATGCTCCCCTCCAGACGCTCCACCGCATGCGGCAGGCGGTCATCGAAAATCAGCAGGCGGTTGAAGCGCGGCGCGACCAGGTCGTAGAATCCGCTGCCGGCCGAAGGGTGCTCAAGCTTTTCACGAAAATGGTCGCCGGCGCGATACAAGATCGTTTCGCCGCCGGCGGTGCGGCGGTTCTCCCGGGTCAGCGAATAGACGAAGCCAAATCTGCCATTGCCGGAATCGTTATGCATCCCTTGCCGGCAGCCGCTGACGTAAAGGCTTAAATACGGCCGGGTCACATTCGCCATGCCGCAATGGCCGATCGCCCATTGCCGTAACGTGCCGATAAAGGCTTCGACCCGCGGCGGCGCGATAACCTTCTCCGGCGTGGTGCGCAGATAGGTGTACAGCTCGGGCACGAACCAGTAATTCCAGACCTGATGCGTCTCGGCCCGATGCGCGCCGGGCTTGGCGAAATGCCGATCGATATCCTGCCGCATCGCTTCCGCAAGTGCCACCGGCAGAAAATCGTCGACGATCAGATAGGGGGCAGTCCCGATCATGCGGCCAAGGCTTCGCGCGTCCTGGGTAAAAAAGCAATCAGCCTTGCATGCCCGAACAATCCGTCCAGCAAACGATCGCTCGCTTGCATCAACGTTGAATTTGCGAAGTTCGGGTGATGTCCAGCAAGGCCACACCAATTGCCCGCCAGTCCATGAAATCCCGATCCAACGGCCGATGCACCCGCGCGATTACTATTTCCAGCCTCAAACTGCTTTCACCTGGCGTGACCGGAATCACTGCGCTGGCGAGCGTGCCCGGCGGAATTTGCAGCTTTAGCGGCGGCGCACCCGGCTGCAGAATTTCCACCGCCTGCGGCAGCTGCCGGGAATAGCCCTGCAAGCGCAGCGTCACCCGCACATCGGCGGGACGCAGCGGTATGTCCAGCTGCGCCACCCGGCCATTCGACCAGACCGCCGATGCGTCCCTGGGATTCCAGCCCTTCGGCAGCAACGCGCAAGCCTGATAGGCGGAGAGGGTGAGCGGTACGATAACATCGGAAGCGGGCAAGAACGCGGGGGTTCCCGGCGGCAGCCAGCAATCCATGCGATGGGTGATATAGGTGGCGCGGTAGGCCGGGTTTGCATCGGTCCAGACCAGGCCGCCCATCACCACCATTGCCTGCAGCCCGATCAGCAGCAGCGACGAGATCACCTTGAATGTCGGATCATGCATGACCGTCAGGGGGGATCTCAATACAGCCCCCTGGCGCTGCGATACCAGGCGATGAGGAGCACAATCTGCAGCCCCGCCATCAGTCCAATCAGGGCCGCGCTTGCCAGGCCACTACGTCGGCGCAGCCAGTAAAGCGCATCATAAACGGCCAGCAGAAAGGCCGGGTTGGCGCCGACAAATCTGGGCATTGAGTGGAGGCCGGACGATAAGGGCAATAAGATCGCCGCGCCGCAAATCCAGGCCTCGGCAAAACGGCGCCGCAGCGCCAGCCAGGCAGCTGCGCCGAGCCCGAGCAATGCGGCGGCGGCGTTAAAAGCGTAGCTCTGAGCCGGAAACAGAGCGAGCGCAGTTGTCCAATCCCGGGTTCGCAGGCCGAGCCTGATCCAGGTAACCGGCCCCAGCCAGCGCCGGTCCCAGAGAATTTGCACATGGCTGAATGCGAAAGCATCGCCGATGCGCCAATATTGCCAAGCCATGAAGAGCGTCAGCCCCAGCGGTGCCACCGCCAGCGGCGGCAACAGCGCCGCCCACACCCCCAGGCGCGGTTGTTCATGCCGCCGTTTCCAAAAGGTCCAAAGCTGGTCGATGATAATGATGATCGACAGCAGCACGCCGGTTGGCCGGCTGGCGGCGGTCAGTGCCGCTAGCCACGCGGCCAGCATCGGCCGGCCAGCCGCGCGGGCCAGCAGTACCGAGACCGCAAGGGCGGCGAAAAGCGCCTCGGTGTACGGAACCGAAAAGAAAAAGCCGTAAGGTGCCGAAAACAAGACCAGCAGCCACAAAGCCACGTCCTGGCTGGTTCGGCTGCGCTGAATGTAGAGCCCGCCGGCAAACGCCAGCAGCCATAATGCTGAAGCTGAAACCACCATTCCGCAAACGACCATGGGCCAGCCGGTGATGCCGGCAGTCATCCGCAGCAGCGCCGGAAACAGCGGAAAATAGGCCAAATTCGGATAGCTGCCCAAGCCGTGATAAAGGCTGTCCACACCGTAGCCGGATTGCGCGATGCGGAGGTAGAAATTGCAATCAAAATGGCAATACGAGCCCGACAGGCCGCCATACCCACCTGCCAGCCAAACATACGCCGCCAGCCGCAAGAGCACCGCCAGCGCCGCTACGGCGGCCAGAATGACCGGCGTATTGAGGGACGGCTTGCCGAACCGCGCGGCGGCACTAGAAATACCTTTGGGCAGGGAGCGGTAATATGGTTCGGTCAGGCGCATATCGTATCGTTATCCCCACGCGCGATGGCGGCGGCTGGCTCGCATCTTTCGCGCGGGCGTATCAGCGCCTCGGCCTTCGTCCCTTCTATCTGCTGGATCGCCGCACGACCGACAATAGCCGCGAGATTCTGGCCGAACATGGCTTTGATTTCGTCGAAGTCGCTGCGGTGCACGGGCGCGCCGAAGATGTGCTGTGGCGCGGCGCCCCCGCCGCGGCGGCCGGTTGCGAGTGGCTGCTGCGCTTCGACGATGACGAAATGCCCTCGCGCGCGCTGATCGACTGGGTCGAGTCGGTTGGAATATCGCGGCCGGAGCCGGCATTCCATCTCTCCAGCCGGCCGGTCTGGCATGGCGGCTATAGCCGCCATGAGAGCTTTTACTTCAACCATTCACGGCCGGATTTTCTGTTGCCGCAGCCGCGGTTTTTTCGCCCCTCCCGCATCACCTATACCGACGCGCTGCACACGCCCGGCATCATCGTTCCGGCCGATACCGGGTGGGCGCCGGCCACCGCCTTCTATATCCATGCCGATTGGCTGCTGCGTAGCCTGCAGGCCCGCCTGCGCAAACTGCAAGTCTATGAGTCTCAGCTTGCCGGCGGCGGCCGGAATTTCGCGCATTTCTCGCTCCCCGAATATCACGATCCTGAGCGGCTGCGCATTACCGCCTTTGAAACCGATGAATTTGCCCCGTTGCTGGCAGAGATCACGCCGATTAACAGCGTAACCCAGCCGCCCTGAACCGTTCCACCTGCATCGCCCGGATTTTTTCCGCTGCGTAGGAATCGCTGAGATGCCGCTTGGCCGCCCGCACGCTTCGGCGGGATTCGGCAGGGTCGGATCGCAGTTTGCGCATCAACGTCGCCGCATGCGCGGCATCCGGTTCCGCCCAGATTTGTCCGTCTGCGAACGGATAAGCATTTTGGCCTACCGGAACCAGCCGGTAGTCGACAGGAAAGCCTGTCTCGGCTGTTACCAACTCCGTCGTTGCGCCGTAATCAGTGGCAATCACCGGCCTTTCCAGCAGCATCGCCTCGGCCACCAGTAACCCGAAACCCTCGCTGCGATGCAAAGAGAGCACGCAGTCGCAGGCGGTGATCAGGCTGATCACCTCATCCTGCGGCAATGTCAGATCAAGCAGTTTGATCCGCGCATCATCGCCGATTGCGGCATGCAGCCGCGCCAGGCCGGCGGGATCGCTGCCGCTGTTCTGAGTCTTGATGATCAAGCCCGCACCGTCATCGCCCGGCGGAAACGCGGTTTTGAAAGCGGCAATGGCAGCCAGCGGATTTTTGCGTTCCATGAACGACAGGAAATCAAAGGCGGTGAAGAACAGGAAAGCATCGGGGTCCAGGCCAAACGCGGTCCTGCCGCCCGCTACCGGCGCAATCGGCGTGAGCGCGAGCGGCATGTAGACCACCGGTATCGTCAGATGTTTTTCCAGCGTATTCTGGATGAAGCGGCTGGAGGCCCAAACCTCGTCAACCCCGTCAAAGGCGCGGTGCCATTGCTTTGGCAAGGTTTCCAACTCCCAGAACGGCACCGCGATTCGGTAAGCCCCGCGCGGCAGGCGCGGCCGCATGCTGCGCATCACCAGCGGCAGCTGATCGGCGTTGACATGAAAAATCTGCACCAGCCCGCTGCCGGTCGCCGCCGGATCGCCGTCGATATCGAGCTGCTCGCAGGCCAGATTTTCAACTTCACCGAGATTGCGCAGCGTTCTCCGGCCGGCTTCGCCCACGCCGGTGGCCGCGCTAAAATAGCCGATGACGCTGACATCGGCCGCCGCCGGGAGGCGCGGCGTGATGCGCTGCTCAACCGGAGCGATCAGCCGCCAGTCCAATCGATACGCAGTTCGCCCATGCTCGATATACCATTGGACCAGCTCGTTCACATCGTCGGCGCGGTGCAGATCAAGCCCCGGCCGGCCGGCGCCAAGCGCGTCGAATAAAAACCGCATGAGATTGGTGACGATATAAGGCCGGGCGGTCAGCGTCGCATCGGCATCAGGCAGGTGGAGAACCGCCTCGAATGTTTCGTACGGATTATCGGCCCAAAGCCGGTGCCGGGTCCGGTACATCTGCCGCACGCATCGCGGGATCGGCACGCCCGAGGCAAACTGTCCAAAGCCGTAGACCGTGTGACGCTCTTGCACGTATCCATTGGCCATTACCTGCGCGGAATACGCCTCGAGCAAGCTTCGCAATGCCGTCCCGGTGGCGGGCCGGCTGGGGCCATGCCGCGACAGCTTTGAACGATCCATCGGATCAAGCCCGCTGAAGTGAAAAAACGCCAGAGGAAGGCCATTTATTTTCCAGCCATCCTCAGACAGTTCAACCGGCCTTTGCGTGATATTCCAATATGCGACGTTCAGCGTCACATCCCGGCTGATAAAACAATTTGCGGCAAAGCCCGGCACCAGATCCATGAATTTCTGGTCGACGAAAAACCCGGCGCTCGGGTCGTTGACACAGTCATATCGCAAGCGGCGGCTCCACCAATGCAGAACATTGGCACTCTCCGGGCATCGCCTTACTGCAAAAAATCCGAGATTATATGTCCCGGCAACCATAAATATGATGTCCCGCACCGCTTCGCCGATTTCGCCGGGCTCGCAAATATGCGGCGTCAGGACCAGCGACGCCCCGGCATCCATCGCCGCAATAACGCTCGCGACCGGCGCAAATATTTCTATATCGGGGTCAAAATAAATAACCTGGTCAAAGCCGCGCTGCTCGGTCAGGTAGAGAAACATGAAGGGCTTGGCTGCGGTGTTCAGCTCAAGGATATCATAGCGAAAGGTAAAATCCGCCACGTCGTCAATTGCCAGTTGATCAAGCGTGACGATTTCCACATGTTCCGGATAAGCGGTTTCACTCTTGAATTGATCGGCGAGGCAGAGGAATATTTTTGCTTGGCCATGGTGCCGGGCGGCGGATGCCAATAATATCCGCGCCAGCGACAAATAATTGTTGCTGCAGATGGTAAAAATCGCCAGCCGCGGCGTCGTGGTAGCCGAATCAGCTAAATCTGGTTCCATCCGCTCAGAAATGACCGAGGACATGCTAGAAGTTGACGCTCTGCCGCAGGCGTTTCAACAAATTCACAACCGCGCGCATGGGGGCGGTAATGCGCCAGGACGTGGAATTTAGCACCAACGCCAACATCAGGGCCTCCGGCGGCGCCGTGGCGACGACTTCCGGCATTGCAGCATCCACCGGCTCCGCCAGCTTTGCCGCCGCGTCCAGCGCACGATTAAGCAGAATATTCGCGCGCTGACTGTTTTGAATCTCTTCGCGCGCCCGCTCCAATTCCTGCTCGAGCAGAATGATCCGCTGGCTTTGCGCCTCTAGCCGCGACCAGGTCATAACCCCGGCCTGTCCGACATCCTCGCTTGCCTGGGCGGCAGCCAGTTGCGCGCGCAACACATCCAATTTGCGTTCAAGGCCGCGGATCAGCGCATCGGTCTCCGGCGGCGCTCGCGCGATCATCGGCGATGCCCCGAAAAACGCGCCTTCGTCTGGATCCATCAGCGGCGGTAATCCATGATAGCCGGTTTTATGGAGATTCGGTTTGCCCTGTCAAATCGCCGCTACCGCGCTCAAATAATTGCTTTCTGGAATGCGCAAAAGGTATGGCAAATCCGCGGATCGACGATCCAATCCGGATGTTCAGGGTCGAACCACCGGTCGATGCGGGCCCAGTGATAGGGGTGCATCATATATGGCCCCATCAGCCCTTCGATGCCGGAATATTCCTGCTCCCAGACATGGGTCCAATTTTGTGTCCCGCTGGCGCGGACAGTCCGGCTCAACTGCCAGTTGCGGATGGCCGGAATGTAATGCGGCATCATTGCCATCTCGGCTTCGAATTGTTCGATCTGCCGCGGCGCCGCCGCCGGGCTGACGCAAAGCAGAAGCGTCCGGTAGACGCCGCCGCTGGGCAACGGGTCGCTGCTCGCCCCTTTGCCACCGGCATATTCAACGCTGTCAATATGGCTGACCGCGGGCAGCGCCAGCGCCGAGGCGGCCAGCGCCTCGAAATCGCGGCTGGCGGCTTGGTTCTCGAACTGGAAATGCGCGATGATATCCCCACCGAAATAGACGCCGGGCAGCACCGGCGCGACCAAGCAGGCGGCGGCCCGGCTTGCACCGGCGGCTTGCAGAGCCGCGACGATCGCCGCCCGGTCACGCGCCGATGCCACCGGATCGAAGGTAACGAGCTTGGTGATTTTAAACATCGCTCAGCGCCTCCACGTCACTGGCGGCTGATGCGAAGCTGCGTTTCCGCTCGGCAATCCACAGCCCGGCATCCGCCCACCATTGCGCGAGCGCCGGATCGGTACGGCCACTGATCGTCATTGCCCACCATGCCGGAACCCCCGCCACGGTCCAGGTGGCCGTGATGGTGTTCGGCTGATCCTCCAGCCACATTGGCGGGCTCACCAGGACGCGATCGAGCTGCAGCCCGCGGTTGGCCGCGCCAGGCGCGTAAGATTTCATATAGGCATCGAGGAACGCCCGCCCATGCCCTGGGCGGGTGACGATTTCGTCGATCATATAGATTGTCTCGTTTGCCATTTATCCCCCCCCTGAAACCCCGTCACTTGGGCCGGCGCATTGGCGCCGCGGATCGAGGCCGCCGAGCTTCGGCGATGCGCTGCCGGCATCTACAGCGCTGGTGCCGACACCCGGATTTGAACCGGGGGCCTACTGATTACGAATCAGTTGCTCTACCGCTGAGCTATGTCGGCTGACGCCGGGCGAGCATATCGCATACCGAACGGCGAAACACTACCCCGTCGGAGCGCCCGTCGGAGCGCCCGTCGCCGCGCCCGCCGCCGCGGCCGCGGTGAAACCCGGCCAGCCCGGAACGGCTTGGCGCCCGTCATGCGATATTTTCTTGACACGGCGCGCATTTGCATTGCCGATTGGGCGTCAGAACGGGAGAACAACCACGGCTTTGACCTTGACCAGGGCACCTCACACGCGCTTTTCCATCCGGGAGAACCGGATGGATTTTGCCGCATGAAGCCCGACACCCTGAACAACGCCCCGCCAAGCGCCGCAGACGCTAGACCGAATCACAGCCAGCCGGCCGCCCGCAAACTGCATATTGTCACCCATGGCTGCCAGATGAACGTCTATGACAGCGCCCGCATGGCCGATGTCCTGGCGCCGCTCGGCTATACCCCGGTCGATTCCCCAGCCGGGGCCGACATGGTGATCATGAACACCTGCCATATCCGCGAGCGCGCGGCCGACAAGGTGTTCTCCGCCCTCGGCCGCCTGCGCGTTCTCAAGGAGGAGGGCGGCGGCAAGATGCTGATCGCGGTGACCGGCTGCGTCGCCCAGGCCGAAGGCGAGGTCAT
>Ga0116226_10002215_pt1 | contig 16803 bp, 18 predicted proteins | sample S1TSphfallax_FD_89692 | JGI IMG/M metagenome (GOLD analysis project Ga0116226, IMG submission 89692) | Host-associated microbial communities from peat moss isolated from Minnesota, USA - S1T2_Fa - Sphagnum fallax MG | ecosystem: Host-associated > Plants > Peat moss > Unclassified | place: USA... | reverse complement strand
CTACTTACTTCGTATCCCATTGCCTACGTGTCGCTGCCGCGATTTATTCGCGGTATCGTCCGCAGCATCCAGTCAGAAACTTGGACACCGCGAACAAGTCACGGCGCGTAGGGGGCGAGTAATTAAAATCATACTTCTTTCTGTTTTTAGTATGCTAGGAATGAATGTTTTTGCAGCTCCTTATTATTGTTTGGAAACCAACCAGATCGTAAACGAAGGAGACTCAATGGAAAAAGTGCAGGCTGCTTGTGGTACACCTACTCGCGTGAGCATCAAAGATGAAATTTCAAGCGCGCCAAAACAAATAACTGAATGGGTTTATATTAGTCGGCCAGCTAATCCAACTAAAACCCAAGATTATCTTGCGCGCTTGATTGTGGTTTTCAACGATAAAGGTAAGGTGACACAGCTTAAGCAAAGTCAATTGCAAAATAATGAGCAAACAAATGTTACCTGCGGTGTTGGCTCAGTAAAAATAGGTGATGATATGCCAACCGTGCAAATAACTTGTGGAACCCCTTCATTTATTAATAAACTTCAATCTTCTGAAGAAACCACTAAAAAAGTAGTCGAATGGAGTTATCAAAAAAATTCCCTCATTGTCCCTTTAGTATTCAGGTTTGAGGATGGTATCCTAACGCAAATAAAGAATGGGTAACTACCTATGATGATCTTACGAATTTTTTTAAGCTTATTCGCTCTTCTCATCCTCACCAGTTGCTGCCATGAATGTTTAGAGAATGATTGCGCCATGTCGCCTGGTTGCTGTAAACCAGTGCGAACATGCTGCTGCTTGGAGAAAGATCCCAATTTAATCAACAAAATTAAAAAAAGCGGTGATATTCAAATCGAACGAATGGGTGATGAAGTTCTACTCATATTGCGAAGCGACAAATTTTTCTATGGAAAATCAGCCCACCTAAATTCTTATGCTTATCCAGAAATTTGTGACATTATTACTGTCTTAAATTGTTTTGAAAAAATAGAAATTAAAGTTGCCGCCTACACCGACAACAGAGGATGTATAGATGAAAATCTTGGACTTACCTCTCATCAAGCTACAAATTTAGTATCTTACATGTGGCAACATGGATTAGACGCTCGTTTTGTATATCCTGTTGGATATGGGCAATATTGCCCAATCGCTAGCAATAATACTTCATGTGGAAGAAGCCAAAATCGGCGCATCGAAATTACTTTAATACATTTGCCGCCGCAAGTTTCTGGAGAGTAGTTACTGTTACTTTATTATTAGTTCGTGCTGGGTTATAGTTTTTAAATCACTAACGCCCTTCTCCTGCTGCGCGGGAGAAAGGTTGGAAATGAAGGCATGGATAAACCTTCATCTCTACCCCTTTCCCACCCGTGAGAAAGGGGAGTTGACGTATAAGACCTAAATTTTCAGGGATACAAGTTATGCTATCTGAAGCACTAGAAAAAATAAAATTGCACAAAAATTTTTATCGCGATTGCTATTTGCGCGCTTTAAATTTCTTACTTTCTAATTTTTCGCTTATTATTATTTTGCTGTTAATTATAATTTTTTTAGCGTTAACTAGGCCAGAACCTAGCTACTATACAACAAGTAGCAGTGGAATAATTACGCCATTACATGCACTCAGCGAACCTAATTATTCACACACGCCTCTTATACAATAAGCAAGGAATTTCCTTTGGATAGCCAGAGCAAAATACCAGAAGATGCATTAGTCGTCGTTAAAAACAGAAACGATTTTTATCGCGATAATTATAGAAAAGTAGTAGGAATGCTGCTCTTTTCAGTTTTGATTATGACAATATTAACTGGTGGTTTAATTTATCTCGTAGCAAATCCACCTCAGCCTCGTTACTTTGCAACCACCATAGACGGTCGCATCTCACCTTTGGTGCCACTAGACCAGCCCAACATTGCTCCATCTGCTCTCCTACAGTGGGCAAATACTGCTGCCATTTCAGCATATACCTATAATTTTGTTAATTATCGACAAGCGCTTCAAGAAGCTCAAAACTATTTCACACCAGATGGTTGGTCAGCATTTATGGAAGCATTAAACAGCTCAAACAATTTAACTGCAGTTATAGCAAAAAAACTAGTGGTTTCGGCTGTTGCTACAGGCGCGCCAATTATTTTACAACAAGGTATACTTAGTGGCATTTATGCTTGGCGAGTTCAGATGCCGATGTTAGTGACTTATCAAAGTGCTAGCCAATTTTCTAGGCAAAGTATTATTGTTACTATGCTTATTACCCGGGTATCAACGTTAAATTCCCCCCAGGGTATCGGAATTGCACAGTTTGTGGCCGCTGGCACAAGTACGCCGTAGAAAGCTTACGTTTGCTACAAAACTATGAAATAAAAATATGAAAAAAATGAATAAACAACTTTTTTTGAGATCTTTATTGCTAATTTTCTCAGTTTTTATAGAAAACTCAAATGTTGTGGCTGCTGATAACACCTCCGCAAACGATTTACAACAGCTACAAGCTTTGCAACAAATATCTCAGGCTCCCCCTATACGCCAAAATTTACAGTTAAATGGAAATAATCAAACTACTACAGGCAATAATGCCAATGTGGCGCGTGCATTAACAAACAATGCCGCCGGAATCGCTCCACCTTTACCTCCACCAAGTGGCACAAATAACTTACCGCTAAACCCATCAGATCCGGCAGCAGGTGCTGTCAATTTTCCAGCCACAGGACAAACACCTCCTCAATTTCAAGGCGGGGCAAATTTTTCTAATCAGTCAGCCTCTTTTGGCCAGCAAGCTACTGTTGCTGTTCAAGGAGGCCCTCAAATGCCTGCTTTTCAAGCTCCATTTACACCACCAGGAAATCCTACAGGCGATAGCGACATTAGTCAGTCTGCTTTTAACAGCATGGTAAATACTGCTTTGCCGATGACGCCTGATCAAATTCATCGTCTAAAACAACTTTTCACCGCAACTCAATATGCTCAAGCTGCTCCTCCAGGTATTCCTCCGCGCCCAGTAGCAACCTCTCAAATTGTAAATTTAGCTCCTGGCGCTACGCCTCCGGTTATTCGATTGGCTCAAGGTTTCGTCACTTCATTGGTATTCATTGATTCAACCGGAGCACCATGGCCAATTGATTCTTATAGCATTGGTGATCCACAACGGTTCAATATTCAGTGGAATAAAACCGATAATACTTTGATGATTCAGGCTCTATCTCTTTATAATTACGGAAATCTAGCGGTCCGCTTAAAAGGGCTAGTAACTCCAGTTATGTTAACGCTTATCCCTGGGCAGAAAGATATTGATTACAGAGTTGACCTTAGGGTACAAGGATTAGGGCCCAACGCAGCCCCTGTGTTAGGCGAGTGTTTGCCTGGTTCAGCAAACCCATTGTTATTGGGTGTTTTAGATGGTATCCCTCCGCCCGGTAGCAAAGAACTCACTGTATGCGGAGCAGATTTTCAAGCTTGGCTTCTTAACGATAAAATGTATGTACGAACCCATTTCACCATTTTATCACCTGCATGGCGCGCTACTATGTCAAGCGCTGATGGAACAAAAGCCTATGAAATGCAAAAAACGCCTATGCTGCTCGTTTCATTGCACGGCAAGGCAGTACCTATAAAAATAGAGGGGTTTTAGGTTATGGCAGGTGAATTAAAAAATATCTCCAAGCTTTTCCAAAACACTCGAACACGAGCAATTCTTGTTGTTACCATCGGTTTAGTATTAATTATGTTTGTAACTGGCATTATTCACTTAAATAAGCGCCTCCCTAAACCTAAAACCGAAATTAGCTTGCAAGGGGCTCCTTCAGGAATGGGCTCTGTTCCAGGCGGTTTTGAACAACCAGAAACAACTGAATATGTAAAATTGCAAACACAGCAAAACGTTGAGCAAGCAAAACAGGCACAACTCAGTGGCGGCAGTGCTGTTCCCACTATTGTTAGTTCTTCCACCCTTTCGGGCGCCTGGCAAGGAGGAAATTTTTCCTCATTGAATCAAACCCTACCAAACAACTATTTGTTAAGATCCCTTGCTCAAGCAGGCGGACCTGCTGATGCTGAGGGTATACCTGTTTATAACCAACAAGGCTTAATGACAGGGCTTGCTTACGGTAAAGGGGCTGCTGGAAGAGTTTGTGTTATGGATTGCACTGCCGTAGGTACTGTAGGTCCGGATGGTTTAATTCGTGATGCAAAAGGTAACGTCATCGGCAAAGTAGCGAGTTCTGCATTGGGTACTCCAGTTTATGACTCCCAGGGTCGACTCATTGGCTATGCAGGCGCTGATGGCAAGGTACGTGATTTAAAAGGCAATGTCATTGGTTCTATTGGTCCTGACGGAGTATTTAAAACCAACTCTGGCGCTCCAGGAGGCGGGGCTCTAGGAGTACCTGTATACGATTCAAACGGTCGATTAATTGGCTACGCTGGGCCAGATGGAAAAGTACGCGGATTAAATGGAAATGTCATAGGAACATTAGGACCGGATGGCACTGTGCGTGATCTAAAAGGCAATGTCATTGGAAAAGCGGGGAGCTCCCAATTAGGCACTCCGATTTACGATGCTCAAGGCCGCCTTATCGGTTATGCAGGGCCAGACGGAAAAGTGAGAGATATAAATGGTAACGTTGTTGGTACCGTAGGCCCCGATGGAGTGGTTCGCAATGCTAGCGGTAAAATTATTGGCAAAACAACACCGCCAGTTGTCAGGGCTGTCCCTCTGGTTCCATCGGGAACTCCAGTTTATGACTCACAAGGGCGACTCATTGGTTATGCTTCCCCAGATGGTACTGTAAGGGATCCTTCGGGAAAAGTGATTGGCAATTTAGCTGCTGATGGAACACTGCGAGATGCTAATGGCAATATTATTGGTAGAGCTGGGGGTACTGCTGGCGCAGGTGCAATTACACCAACAACTACCGCCCCTGGAGGGGTGGCCGGCGGCCAAAACATACCAAACTCAGGAATATCTGCTATTGCTCCTTCTGAAAATGATCAGCTACAAGCTGTTCGTCAACGGCAAGCGCTTCAGTTAGAACAACAAAAAATCCAGCAGAACCAGCAACAACTTTCATCATCAATGAACTCTCAGCAAGGTCTATTGTTTGCTGCTTGGACAACTACTCCACCACAACAGTATGTTGAAGGCGAAAAAGACAAAGAAGGGAAAGAAGGAGCCGGTAAAAGTGGCACAGGAGCTGGAGCTGCCGGCGCATCAGCTTTAGGCAAGGGCGGCCCTGCAACGGTCTCTTGTGAACCCCCCCTTATTAAAGCAGGCACTATTCTTTTCGGAGTATTAAATACGGGCGTAAATAGTGACCAACCGGGCCCCGTAATGGCTAGTGTAGTAGGTACGCAACTAAAAGGCGGTAAACTATTAGGCACTTTGGTCTATCAACGCGAAAGCGTTATGCTTACCTTTAATGTACTTACTTTACCAAACACCGTAAAAAGTATTTCAATTAATGCTGTTGCTATAGATCCTGATACAGCAAAAACTGCTTTATCAAGTGATACGGATCACCATTATTTACTTAGATACGGCTCATTATTTGCTTCTTCCTTCATGCAAGGATATGGTCAAGCAGTGCAACAAAGCGGTGCAACTGTTGTTTCAAACGGCTTAAATACGGTTACTAATATGCCAACATTATCGCCTAAAGGCGAGGCATTAAGCGCTTTAGGTACTGTGGGACAAAATTGGGGACAAGCTATCAGAGGCCTATTTGATAAACCCCCTACCGTCCAAGTTTATTCTGGCACTGCTCTTGGCATACTATTTTTACAAGATGTTACTGCCCCTCCCTGTTAGGTACAAAAATAGAGGTTACTCATGGCAAACTACAAATCCGATGAAGAGTATCATTTCAGTGAAGGAGAAACACCCGTATCTTACACCACGGAACCAAAGCAATCGGTAAAAGATAAAGATTTTCAAGGTCGAAAAAAAGGTCGAAATATTATTCTTCTTCTCGCTATCATAATGGCGTTCTGGGCTATTTATAAATTCATGGGAATTTTTTTTTCCCAAATAAAACAAGCTCAACATAAGCCCGCTGTTCCTGTTCACCAACCGATCATGGCTACGCCCCCTAAACCTCAACCTATCCAACCTTCAATCTCTCAAAAACAGTTACAAGAAATCTCGGAGCAAAAAGACCGTTTAAATAAACTTGAGTCAGAAACTATAAATCTTCAAACAACTCTAGCCGATATCAACACCAAACTTAGTGACTTATCTACTCAAATTAATAATCTTACTAGTCAGGTTAATAAACCCCCTGTGGTAGAAATTAAAAAACCTATTCGCATCAAAAAACGCCCCCCCAGAAGATACAAGCCTTACATTTCTTATTCCTATCAGCTAGAAGCTGCTATTCCTGGCCGCGCCTGGATTATGCGTAGTGACGGAACCAATTTAACCGTTAGCCTAGGCGATAAGATACCAGGTTACGGCAGCGTGGTAGGTATTGACCCAAATGACGGAGTTGTACAAATGAGTTCTGGTGCTAATATTAAATATAGAGCTCGTTAAAAAAAGAGATGGTGTATTTATGACGCTAGCAGCCAGTTTAATGGTAAAAGCGCAGTCCCTATTTCGTAAGACCGTCATTACGAGGCTGCAGACCGGCCGTGCAGAAAGAGACGTAGGGCTCTTAAAGCTAATGAGGTCACTAGGATTCCTTGTCATTTTGCTGAATCTAGCAGGATGTTCCGCGTCTGTCCAAGACAGCGCAAACATGATGGTGAACCTCAGCAGATCATATCCACAGCTTCAACGATTAATTACGGGGGCTGCCGTTTTAATTGGGCTTGGCTTAACAATGAGAGCTATTTATTATCTAAAAGTATATGGTGAAATGAGAACTATGATGGCTTCTCAAGGCAATTTAAAAGTTCCTCTCATTTACCTCATGGTGGCAGCAGCGCTTATATACTTGCCCCAAACAATTAATGATTTTATGCTTTCGTCATTTGGAACGACGCAAATTACCCCTCTTAATTATAATGTTAGCTCAGTTAACGGGCTAAGCCTTCAGGCAACTAACGCTATTTTAGGATTTGTACAAATAATAGGCTTGATTTCTTTTGTTCGAGGATGGATGATTGTCGCTAAAAGCGCTCAAGGATCGGCGCAAGGGGCTTCTTTTGGCAAGGGAGCGACTCATATTATTGGTGGAATCTTAGCCATTAATATAGTTGGAACTAAAAATGCGTTGTGGGCTACTTTGGGACTTTCTTAATTATTCCATGCCATTTTAATATTTAACTCTTAAGGAGAAAAACGTGAAAAAACTTGTTTGCTTAAGCAAAACTATTGGTTATTTTTGCACTTCACTGCTGTTTTTTTACATAAATCCTGTTATGGCTGATGATGCTACCGTAGGTTCAATTGCTACAACCATAACGCAATCGTTTAGCGGCCTTTCCAAACTAATTACCGCGGGGGCATTCTTGGCAGGAATTGGTTTTGCTATGGCTGCCATTCTAAAATTTAAAGCGCATAGAGATAATCCTCAACAAGTTCCTATTGGCGCTCCCATTGCCCTACTTTTTGTTGCTGGAGCGTTAATGTTTTTACCAACCGTATATGGTTCAATAGGCGTCAGCGTATTCGGATCAGGGGCAACGAAAGGTAGCTTAACAGGCGTTACTATCTAATAAGTTATGCATCCTCTTGAATTATCAGTTAAGCAAGGCGCGTGGCGACTTTTTGCAGCAAGAAAGGCGGACCCTGCCTTTCTTGCTTTTAGCAAGAAAGTTTGGGCGCGCGATGATTACACCTGTCAGTTTTGTGGCTTTCAAGCAAAGGAATATCAAGAAGTCATAAATCTAGACCAAAATTATTTAAATAATCGGTTATCTAATTTAGTTACCGCGTGCTGTTTTTGCGCACAGTGTTTTTTTTTAGAGGCTGTGGGAAAAGGCGACTATGGCGGTGGGGTTCTTATTTATTTGCCAGAAATTGACCAAGCTAACTTAAACAGCTTTTGCCATGTTTTATTTTGCGCTATTGCAAATAATACTAGTTACAAAGCTTCTGCCCAAGCAATTTACCGAAATTTAAAATTTCGTGCTCAGGCAATTGAAGAGCAGTTCGGCGAAGGAACAAGCAACCCTAGTGTGTTAGGTCAATTAATGCTAGAAACTAGAATGAATGATCCAGCATTAAAAGATGCAATGCTTCGATACGTAAGACTTTTACCTTCTTTAGGGCGATTTAAGGTTCAAATTGAGCACTGGGCAACTACTGCTATGAAAGAACTTTCAGGATAGCAAAAAACATGGCTACTATTTTTGACTCCTTCATTGATGGGCTCGACTCATTCTTTGCTTGGTTAAGCACCTCGCTTAAACAAACAACAGAAAGCTACTGTGAATTGGAAACAGCAGACAGCCAGAATGTTCTAGTAGCCCACGACGGCTCTTTAATCTCTGTCATTAAAATTTCAGGAACAACTGCATTAATTGGAGAACCCGAATTTAATCAATTGCATGAAGGGCTCTCGCTTGCTCTGCAAACAACCATGTCACATCCAGGACATGCTCTACAAATTCTGTTTCATTACGATAAAGAAAACGTTGAAGAGGCAATCAAAAATATTTTAATGCCTGCTACTGCTACTAGCCAACGGTTAAATCTTGCGCTCGATGATCTATTTAAAGAACGCATGAAATATCTTGCTCAATATTGTGCTGAAGAAAGTGTTTACTTCGTCCTCTGGACGAGAATGAGCTTATTAACCAAGGAACAGTTTCAACGTGCAAATAAAGAAAAACAGCGTGTCATTAGAGAAAATAAAATTCCTCCGTTTAAAGTAACACAAAATGTTATGGCGCCGTTCCAAGATTTAAGAGATCCGCATGATGCATTTGTTCGCTCGGTATTAACCGATCTTTCATCATTAAATGTATACGCAAAACTGCTTGATATTCACGAAGCAATTTATGAAATGCGTCACATTGCTGATCCAGAATTTACTGATAGAGAATGGCAGGCTGTATTGCCAGGAGATAAAATTCGACTAAAAGAATATAAGGCTTCTACCGGCGCATTATCTGACTTACTCTGGCCATCATTAGCAAGACAAATTTTACCTCGCGATGCCGAAAACCTTGATTTAAGAACCACACGAATTGGTGATAAAATTTATTCTTCTATCTTCATCGATTTATTTCCAAAAGACATCAAAACGTTTATTACTTTGTTTCAAAGAACATTAGCGACTCACATCCCGTGGAGAATTTCTTTCTTCATTGAAGGTGCTGCTATTCCATCCATCAAGTTGAAAGGATTATTAGCCAGTATTTTAGGTTTTTCCTCTGCTCAAAACCGCTTACTATCAGACTCAGTTAAACTATTGAACTATATCGCTATCAACACAGATGATGCCGTAGTTCGACTACGGGTCGCAGCAGCGACTTGGGCGCCTTATGATAACATCCCCCTATTAAGAACCAGGGCTTCAGAACTTGCAAAAGCGATAGAAGGTTGGGGTTCTTGTGATGTTTCAGAAGTTAGCGGAGATGCATTTGCTGGAGCTGTTTCAAGCTTGCTCGGTTTTACCAGTCAAAGTGTAGCTGAGCCTTCTGTCGCACCATTGTCAGATGTTATTTACATGCTTCCTATTACCAGACCGGCTTCGCCGTGGAAGAATGGAGCAATATTGTATAGATCGCCTGATGGGAAAATTTGGCCGTATCAACCTGGTTCGAGCGAACAAACTACGTGGATCGATTTACTTTATGCTAGACCAGGGTCCGGTAAATCCGTCTTGTCTAACACAATCAATTTGGCTCTCTGTCTTTCTCCGGGAATCCAGCGGTTACCTCGAATTGCTATTATTGATATTGGGCCATCAAGTAGTGGACTTATTTCTTTGCTTAAAGAAGCACTCCCACCTCAGCAGCGACATTTAGCAGCTTATCACCGTTTGCGAATGACCCCCGATTATTCCATTAATCCTTTTGATACTCAGCTTGGCTGCCGATTCCCAACGCCCCAAGAACGCAGCTTTTTAGTCAATTTTATTACCTTGCTTACCACTCCACTAGGAGCCGAACGGGCATATGATGGTATTGCAGATATGGCTGGTCTTATTGTTGATGAACTATACAAAAACTTAGCAGATGGCGTTAACCCTTATACTTATACGCCCGGAGTTGACTTACTAGTTGATGGTTTACTCGAAGAAATTGGTTTCATACGCGACCAACATTCTACATGGTGGGAAGTAACCGATGCACTTTTTATTGCGGGCTTCAGTCACGAAGCAATGCTAGCACAGCGTTATGCAGTACCTCTACTAGCTGATGCGGCATCTATTGCAAGAACTCCCGCAGTAGAAGATTTATATGGAAAAATCATTGCGCCAACTGGTGAACCTTTGATAAGCGCATTTGGTCGAATGATTTCAAGCGCTGTACGTGACTATCCAATTTTATCTCGAGTTACAAATTTCGATATCGGCGACTCTCGTATTGTATCTCTCGATCTAGATGAGGTTGCAAAAACTGGGGGGGATGCGGCTGACAGACAAACCGCAGTAATGTACATGCTAGCTCGATATACTTTAGCAAAACACTATTATTTAACCGAAGAAAACATCCGGGATATGGCGCCCGCTTACCAGGAATATCACAAAATTCGTATTTCTGAATTAAGAGAAGATCCAAAGCGAATTGTTTATGATGAATTCCATCGTACATCAAAAGCTCAAGCGGTACGCGATCAAGTCATTGTTGATATGCGTGAAGGTCGCAAATGGAAAGTTCAGGTCGCTTTAATTTCTCAATCTATTGATGATTTTGATGAAATCATGGTTGAATTTGCTACCTCAATTTACATTATGGATGCAGGTCCGGCGCAAACGGTAGAAAAAACCGCCAAGATTTTTGGGCTGTCACAAACTGGGATATACGCTCTAAGAACTAGAGTTCATGGGCCACGCGAAGGCGGCGCAACATTTTTAGCACAATTTGCCACAAAGGCCGGCATGAATACGCAATTACTCACTAGCACTATCGGTCCAATCGAGTTATGGGCATTTAGTACTACAGTTGAAGATGCTAATATTCGAAATCAACTATATAAGCGAATTGGCCCAATTGAAGCGAGGCGCATTCTAGCAACTTTATTTCCTTCAGGAACAGTAACTAAATTAGTCGAAAAACGATTAAACACTTTAAAAGAAGAGCATGGCATAATCACTGACCGAGAAAAAATAAGTGTCGTTGATAAAATTGTTGAAGATATTTTAACAGAATATAAGAAAAACCCTGAATTTAAGAGTTTGCCGGATTAAGAATTGCTTCCCTAACTTATTTTTGTACGAGAGATACCTACATGAGCTGGTTTAAAAAGTTACTTCCTTCTCGCATCCATACAATAACCAATCCTAAAAAAAAATTTCCTGAAGGATTATGGACGCGCTGCGATGCTTGCCACGCAGTTCTCTATCGCGCCGAATTAGAACGCAATTTAGAGGTTTGCCCTAAATGTGAATATCACATGCGTATGGGAGCCCGCAAACGTTTATTACAATTTTTAGACCCTGACTCCGATGTTGAAATAGCTGCCGATGTAGAAGCAGTTGATCACCTGAAATTTAAGGATCTTAAAAAATATAAAGATCGTTTAACTATTGCTCAAAAAACCACTGGAGAAAAAGAAGCATTGATTGTTATGCAAGGACTATTAAAAAATATGCCTTTAGTTGTAACCGCATTTGAGTTTGGTTTTATGGGGGGTTCAATGGGCGCAGCTGTTGGAGAACGCTTCGCAAGAGCCGTTAATCTTTGTTTGGATCGTAAAATTCCTCTAGTTTGTTTTGCTGCAAGCGGCGGTGCTCGAATGCAGGAAGCCTTAATTTCATTACTGCAAATGTCAAAAACTAGTGCAGCTCTCGCTAAACTTTCCGAAGCAAGATTACCTTACATTTCTATATTAACCGATCCTACTATGGGTGGTGTTTCAGCGAGCCTCGCTATGCTAGGAGATATCATTATCGCCGAGCCAAAAGCTTTAATTGGATTTGCTGGTCCTCGCGTGATTGAGCAAACCGTTCGCGAAACCTTACCTGAAGGGTTTCAACGCAGTGAGTTCCTACTCGAGCATGGCGCAATTGACATGGTAATTGACCGTCGTCAATTACGCGATCGAGTTGCCAGGCTCTTACAAAAACTCTTAAGCTAAATTCTATTAGACCTCCTGCAGTTTCATTCTTCGCCACTATCATATTGCATCTTGTTCGAGACGACTTAATAGAACTTAACCCTATTTAGATCCCGAAATAAAAGCCACAAAATGACAATTAATTTTAATGCTTACTACATAAGCAAAAATATTCTTTCGTTTTTTTAAAAAACTTGCTAATCTTGCCCTGTTAAAAGGTGAATTGGTTAAGTATGCCAAGGAAGCCTAGGTTAATTAACGTTAATTAAATAGGAATTGACTATGAAAAAAGCACTTCTGTTAGCTATCATGACAATCGCTTTGGTTGGCTGCCAATCTGGTAATCAATCCAAAGAAACTACTACTACCGAAACTACTACCACCACTACTGAACAGCCAGCACAAGAACAAGCTGCTCAAACTGCTCAGTCAGCAGATCAGGCTGCTCAAAATAGTGCTGCTGCTGCACAAAACAGCGCTCAAGCAGCTAACACAGCTGCAACTGCTGCCGCTCCAGCTGCCGCAACAGGCAGTACTACTGATAGTGCAACACAACAAAGTGCTCCAGCACCTGCCGACACTAGCGCTCAGTCTGCCATGAGCACAGCGTCATCTTCCGCGCCTGCTACTTCTACTACTAGCAACTAAGCCTTATGTCCCTAGCTTAACCATGGGGCAAAATTTTTGGCCGAACGATTTTCTTTCGTTCGGCCAAACTTTCTAAATAAAACGATTATTTTCGCTAAACTCTCTAAGTACACACAGTTAAATCAAGGAATTTTTAATATGAGTGAACACCTAACGCGCGAAAATCCAATGGGAACTGATGGTCTCGATTTTGTTGTTTTCGCTTCTAAAGCCCCAGAAAAATTATATGTACAACTTAAAAAATTAGGCTTCAGAGCCGTAGCAAAACATCGTGCCAAACAGGTCACTCTCTATCAACAAGGCCACATTAATTTTTTTATTAGCCAAGAGCAAAACAGCTTAGCCACTGAATCTGCAAAACAACATGGAACATCTATTTTTGCCATGGGGTTTAGGGTGAAAGACGCAAATTACGCCTTTGAAAGAGCCATTAAACTAGGAGCAAAACCTTATTACGGTGATGAGGAAGGATTTAATATTCCTGCAATTTATGGGGTCGGCGGAAGCCTAGTCTATTTAGTAGACCATGAAAATGCTACTCATCTATATGAGTATGATTTTCTTCCTTGGCAAGAAGAAAAGATTAGCGTTAAAGACAATGATGTTGGTTTAATTTATATCGATCATCTTGCTCATAATATTCATCGTGGGACTATAGACAAATGGACTGCCTTTTACCAAAAATTATTCAATTTCCATGAAATTCGTTATTTCAACATTAGCGGCAAAATGACTGGGTTAAAAAGTCGAGCAATAAGCAGCCCCTGTGGAAAAATTCTAATTCCACTTAATGAATCTTCAGATGACAAGTCACAAAGCGAAGAATTCTTACGTGAATATCACGGAGAAGGCGTGCAGCACATTGCTTTAACAAGCGAAAATATTTATGAAACTGCTGAAAAATTACTTGCTCAAAACGTATCATTTTTAGAAGTGCCCGACACTTATTATGAAATGGTTGAAAAACGCTTACCTAATCACAATGAAGATTTAACAAGGCTAAAAAAAGACCACATCATGATTGATGGAACAACTCAACCTAAATCTAAATTGTTACTACAAATTTTCACTCAGCCCATGTTAGGCCCAATATTTTTTGAAATTATTCAACGAAAAGGTAACGAAGGATTGGGAGAAGACAATCTTCAAGCATTATTTGAGGCAATGGAATTAGATCAAATTCGCCGCGGAACTCTAGGATCTGTTGCAGATAAAGAAGCTATACAAAATTTGCCAGACAAGCACGAAAATCCTAAAAATTTAGCCAAATAATAGTTATTTACTATTGTTAAAAATGCTAGTATTGCCGTAAGATACGGGGTTTATGTAATTTCGATTGCTAAAACCGTTATTTAATCAACTTAAATTTATATTAACTTTTGGAGAATACCCGTGGCCAAAGTAGTCGTTGTCACCTCAGGAAAAGGTGGTGTAGGAAAAACCACCACGAGTGCAGCAATAGCAACTGGGCTTGCAAGCCGCAAGCTTAAAACAGTCGTTATTGACTTTGACGTTGGTCTTCGCAACCTAGACCTTATCATGGGATGTGAACGCCGAGTTGTATATGATTTTGTTAATGTAATTCATAAGGAAGCTAATCTAAATCAAGCACTTATCAAAGATAAGCGTGTTGAAAATCTTTATATTTTACCTGCGTCACAAACTCGCGATAAAGATGCGCTAACACTAGAAGGCGTAGAACAAGTTATCCAAGAGCTTAAAAAAGAATATGATTACATTATATGCGATTCTCCTGCAGGTATTGAAAAAGGCGCGCTAATGGCTATGTACTTTGCAGATGAGGCTATTGTAGTTACCAACCCTGAAGTTTCATCTGTTCGCGACTCTGATCGAATTTTGGGAATTTTAGCAAGCAAGACATCCCGCTCTGAAAATAATCTCCCTCCAGTTAAAGAACACCTACTCTTGACTCGATACTCTCCAATTCGAGTTGATCGAGGAGATATGCTAAGCGTTGGCGACGTCCAAGAAATTCTTGCCATCCCGTTGATTGGCGTTATTCCCGAGTCACAAGCTGTGCTGAAAGCATCCAATGCTGGAATTCCAGTTATTCTTGATGAAACCAGTGATGCCGGTCTTGCTTACAAAGATGCTGTCGGGCGTCTTCTTGAAGAAGAAATCCCATTCCGATTCTTAAAAACGGAAAAGAAAGGAATTATAAAACGTTTATTCACTAGCAAAAGCCGCGAGGAAGCTACTTTATGAACATGTTGAATCATCTTATTCGTACTCTTCAAAAAAAATCAGTAACAGCTTCGTTAGCAAAGGAAAGGCTTCAGATCATCGTTTCACATGAACGATTAAGAAGAAACGGCCCAGACTACTTACCGTTATTACAAAAAGAATTATTGGATGTTATTGCCAAATATATTCCTGTTGAAAAAGATCAAGTTAAGGTTGATATTGAGCGAACTGAAAATAGCGCTACACTTGCGCTCAACATTACGCTGCCGGAAAGTATCATCGAAAAATAGTGTTTTATGAAAAATCGACTGGTTAAATCAGCTATCGAAATTCGTAGTCCAACGATTGCAAAATATGGAGTTTTTGCAACAAAAGATTTCAAGAAAGATGAGATAATTGAAGAGTGTCCCGTATTATTACTAGATAATGATGTTCCAGATGAGTTTAAAAATTACATATTTCTGTGGGAAAATGACAATATTATCGCTATTCCATTAGGGTTTGGCTGTCTCTATAATCATGCCGAATTGCCAAATGCAGAATGGATCCGAGATAAAAACAATCAACTCATTACATTTAAAGCATTAAAACCTATTTATAAAGGGGATGAAATTAGCATTTATTATTCCCCAGCTTGGCTCTCTATTCGAGGAATAAAACCCAAAACCAATACTAATAATTATTTATTCAAAAATTCTTATCGTTTAGGTCGAATAATATTTATATTAATATTGTTTCTTGTTTTTAAGATGGCGCTTTTCCCTACTCCACAAGACCGGCAAAAAGCTTCTGGCATTCTAAATATTGAACATTCACAGCATTCATTTCAAAAATGGGAGCATAAGGCATGAATTATTGGGTTATGAAATCAGAGCCTTCCGTATTTGGTATCGATGATCTAACTAAAAAAAATAAGCAGACTGAACCTTGGGATGGTGTTCGAAATTATCAAGCTAGAAATTTCATCCGAAATATGCGGTGCGGAGATTATGCTTTCTTTTACCATTCAAATTGCAAAACACCAGGCATCGTTGGAGTCATTAAAATAACAACCGATCCTTATCCAGATTCTGCAGCATTTAATCCTGAACATCGCTATTTTGACCTCAAAAGTACCCATGAAAATCCGCGTTGGTATCGAGTTGACGTCACATTCAAGGAAAAATTTAATTCTGTTATCAGCCTTGAAAAACTAAAAGCAAATCCCCTCTTAAAGAATATTTTACTTATACGAAAGGGTAATCGACTTTCAATAACCCCATTACAAAAAGCTGAATGGGACGCTATTATCCAAATGAGTTAATTTTATATGAAAAAACTTAACAAAAATTTTAAAAGTAATATTGATAAATTCTTAGAAGATTTTGATAGACAACACCCAAAACAATCTTCTTCTCAGCAAGAAGAAATTAAAAAATATTCTCGGATTAACCAATTACGGGACTTACCAATACCTCAAGAGAATGCTGATAAAATTTGGGAAACTTTTTAAATCAATTTAATCCATAATTCGTGCTTTAAGTACAGCGTATACTTCAATATGACAAACAATCTACCTTCATCACAGAATTTTTCATTTGCAAAAATGCAAGCTCTTGGCAATGATTTTATTGTTATTGATGGAACAAAACAAAAAATAAACCTGTCTCCTAAATTTATTCAGCAACTGGCTGACCGACATTTTGGTATCGGTTTTGACCAAATTCTGCTTATTGAACCACCTAAAAGCCCCAAAACAGATTTCTTCTACCGGATTTTTAACGCTGACGGCAGCGAAGTATCCCAGTGTGG
>Ga0116226_10002213_pt1 | contig 16813 bp, 16 predicted proteins | sample S1TSphfallax_FD_89692 | JGI IMG/M metagenome (GOLD analysis project Ga0116226, IMG submission 89692) | Host-associated microbial communities from peat moss isolated from Minnesota, USA - S1T2_Fa - Sphagnum fallax MG | ecosystem: Host-associated > Plants > Peat moss > Unclassified | place: USA... | reverse complement strand
GCATCGAAGGTTTCGACCCAGCGCGCATAGCGCTCGAAGTTCAGGTGGGCGAGCGGATCGGAAATCCGCATCAGGTCGGCGATTTGCGGCGGCGTCAGGGTACGCAGTGCGCGTATCAATTCGGCCGAATCTGGCACGAAATCCGGCAGGGTGTGATGCTTGACCGGTGCCGGCGTCTCGTAATCGAGGGATTTGGCCGGCGAGAGAACGATTATCATAGGGGTCCGCATAACAGATCAAACCGTATTTTAACGAATGCCGACCGACCGCGTGCCCAACCCCGTAGATATTGCGCCAACCCGCGTCGTCCTCGACTCGAACATCTGGATCGACATTCTGGTCTTCGACGATCCCGTGGCCCGGCCGATCGCGGTCGCGCTGGAAGACGGCCGGCTGCAGGCGGTGATCGATGCGCGCTGCCTGGCCGAATTGACCTACGTCCTCGATTATCCGCAATTCGCGCCACGCGCGATCGACAAAACCCTGGCGCTCGCGCGCGTCACGCGCCTGACCCAATGCATCGATACCGAACAGGTAGCCGCGTCGGCGACGCTGCCTCTGCCCCTGCCCAAATGCAAGGATCGTGATGATCAGAAATTTCTTGAATTGGCCCATGCGGCGGGTGCTGCCTGGCTGGTCTCCAAGGACCGGGCATTACTCAAGCTGGCGCGCCGCACCGCACGCGACTTCGGCTTCCAGATTGGCGTACCGGCCAGTTTGAATCTGGCCTTTGGCCTGACCTGAAACGCTGCGGACTGGCTGCGCGGCGAGCGCGCGGCACAGCCCACGCCCCCACCATGGCGGCCCGAGCACGCTAGAATGTGGGCTGAGTCCGCTGTGCTTGCGCCCCCGCCGTCCCCGGCGCCCGCAGGTCATACGCCCCCAAGACCACCGAGACCACTGAGTTCCAGCCATGAACGCACCGCTACCGGAAGCCCCGCTGCTGCAATCCCGCCTGCCCAATGTCGGCACCACGATATTCAGCGTCATGTCGGCGCTCGCCGCGCAAGTCCAGGCCGTCAATCTGGGCCAGGGATTTCCCGATTTCGAGTGTGCCCCCGCCATCGTCGACGCGGTCGCGCAAGCGATGCGCGACGGCCACAATCAATACCCGCCGATGGCCGGGGTGCCGGTCCTGCGCGCGGCCATCGCCGCCAAGATCGAAACGCTGTATGGTCAGCGCTATGATGCCGATCATGAGATCACCGTGACCGCCGGCGCGACCCAGGGTCTGATGACAGCGATACTTGCGGTGGTCCATCCCGGCGACGAAGTGATCGTGATTGAACCGGTCTACGATAGTTATGTGCCGTCCATTGAACTGGCCGGCGGCAAACCGGTGTTTGTCTCGCTCGATGCGCCCAGCTATGCAATCCCGTTCGACCGTCTGGCCGCCGCGATCACCCCGCGTACCCGTCTGATCATGCTGAACACGCCGCACAATCCCAGTGGCACCATTTGGCGTGAGGCCGAAATGCGCCAGCTCGCCGAGCTGGTGCGCGGCACCGATATCCTGATTTGCGCCGATGAGGTCTACGAACACATGGTGTTCGATGGTGTCCGCCACGAAAGCATCGCGCGCTACCCCGAACTGGCACAGCGCAGCTTCGTCGTGTCGAGCTTCGGCAAGACCTACCACGTGACGGGCTGGAAAGTGGGTTATGTCGCGGCGCCGCGCGCGCTCACCGCCGAATTTCGCAAAGTCCACCAGTTCAACGTTTTCACCGTCAACACACCGATGCAATATGGGCTCGCAGCCTATATGGCCGACCCTGCGCCGTACCTCGACCTGCCGGCGTTCTACCAGCGCAAGCGCGATTTCTTCCGCGCTGGCCTGGAAAAAACTCGCCTGCGTCCCCTGCCCTGTGCCGGCACCTACTTCCAATGCGTTGATTATTCGGCCATCAGTGACTTGCCGGAAGCCGAATTCGCGCAATGGCTCACCACCGAAATCGGTGTAGCGGCAATCCCTGTGTCGGCGTTCTACCGCGATGGCAAGGAATCGGGCGTGGTGCGCTTTTGCTTTGCCAAGCGTGAAGAGACGCTGGCCCTGGCGCTCGATCGCCTGGCTCGGATCTGATACCCGTCCTTCCGCCTTCTCGCCCTCGCCCTTTCCGTCCTTCCGCGCGATCTTGCACCACCCCAGGCCGGGCCGCGCAAGATCGATGCGAACCCCTGCCCAAGCAAACTGTCTTACTCCATAGCAACGCCTGTGCCGGGGGCGCTTGCGGGTAACTCTCGAGATCGGAAAGCCGGACCTGCGTGCTATGCTGGGGCCATATTAGGCGTGAACCGGCCTCCAACCGCGCAGACCCTGCGTCTCGCCCGGTTCACCGATTTCCGTCTATACACCGCCATGACTACCGCTGATCAATCTCCCCGCATCCTAGGTATCGTCGGCGCCGGCGCGATGGGCCGCGGCATCGCCCAGATCGCCGCACTGGCAGGCCTGCAGGTCTTGCTCTACGACACCAATCCCGACGCCGCCGTCACGGCCCGCACCACCCTTGCCACCGTGTTCGACAAACTGGTCGCCCGGGGCCGTCTGAGCGAGGCCGATGCACACGCCGCGCTGGTCCGGCTGTCGCCCTGCGAATCCCTGAAGCAACTCGGGCCGTGCGATGTCGTGATCGAAGCCATCATCGAAAAACTCGATCTCAAATGCGCGTTACTGCAGCAACTGGAGGCCGTGGTGGGTCCCGATTGCCTGCTCGCCTCCAATACCTCATCCTTGTCGATCACCGCGCTGGGCGCGGCCTGTGCCCGTCCACAGCGGGTAGCCGGCATGCACTTCTTCAATCCGGTACCGCTGATGAAGGTGGTCGAGGTGATCGACGGCTTGCGCACCGCACCGGCGACCGTCGATACACTGATGCAACTGGCCCGGCGTTTCGGCCATACCCCCGTGCGCGCCAAGGATATGCCGGGTTTTCTGGTCAACCACGCCGGCCGCGGCATGAATACCGAAGGCTTGCGTATCGCCAGTGAAGGCGTGGCAAGCTTTGCCGAGATCGACCGCATCATGCGCGAGCAGGCCGGCTTCAAGCTCGGCCCGTTCGAATTGCTTGATCTGACCGCGCTCGACGTGTCACATCCGGTGATGGAATCGATCTATCACCAGTTTTACGAAGAAGCGCGCTTCCGTCCCTCGCCCATCACCGCAGTCCGTCTGGCCGGTGGTTTGCTGGGCCGCAAGTCCGGCATGGGGTTTTATCAATACAGCGAGGACGGCCAACAAATTCAGCCGCCCGAGCCACTGGCGCCCTTTACGTTGCCGGCACGGGTGTGGGTCAGCCGCGCACAGCCGGCCGCATACGAAGCCGTATGCGAATTGATCCCTAGCCTGGGAGGCGTGCTCGACACGGGCGAACAACCATCGGACGACGCCCTGATCGTGGTCACACCGTTCGGCCTGGATACCACCAGCGCCGCCGTGGGCGAACACCTGGACCCGAGCCGCACGGTCGCGCTCGATGCGCTGCTGCCGTTCGCCCATGGCCGCCGGCGTACCATCATGACCAGCCCCGCCACCTCGCACCTGTCTCGCGATGCGGCGCACGCGCTGTTTGCCGCAGACGGCACGCCGGTCACCGTGATCAGCGATTCCGCAGGCTTTGTAGCACAGCGCGTGATCGCCACCATCGTCAACATCGGTTGCGATATTGCGCAACAACGCATTGCCACCCCACAGGATATCGACCTCGCGGTCACGCTCGGCCTCGGCTACCCGATGGGCCCGCTGGCCCTCGGCGACAGCATTGGGCCGGCCCTGATCCTGCTCGTCCTGCGCAATCTGCAGGCGCTCTCGGGGGATCCACGCTACCGCCCCTCACCCTGGTTGATGCGCCGCGCACAGCTGGGCCTGTCGTTGACCCAGGACGAAAGCTGAGACCCTCGCATGAGTGCCCAACTCCTATCCGAACGTCATGACAGCACCTTGGTGCTGACGCTTTCCAACCCAGGACTGCGCAATGCGCTGCACCCGGACATGTACGCGGCCGGCATCGAAGCCTTCGACATCGTCGAGCGCGATACGACTATCCGCGCCGTGGTGCTGACCGGCGCCGACGATTTTTTCTGTGCGGGCGGCAATCTGCATAGACTGCTGGAAAATCGCGCCCTGGACCGCTCGGTACAGGCGCAAAGCGTCGATCTGCTGGGTGCGTGGATCAGTACCATCCGCGCTTGCAGCAAGCCCGTGCTGGCGGCCGTCGAGGGCGCGGCCGCCGGGGCCGGATTCTCGCTCGCGCTGGCCTGCGATTTGGTGGTGGCCGCCGACGCGGCGAAATTCGTGATGGCATACGCCCGCGTCGGCCTCACGCCGGATGGCGGCGGCTCCTGGTTTCTGGCGCGCGGCCTGCCCCGCGCGCTCGCCACGGAAATCCTGCTGGAAGGCAAACCGGTGGAAGCTGCGCGCCTGCATCAGTTCGGCCTCGTCAATCGCGTGGTGCCGGCTGGCACGGCTCGCGCGCAAGCCATCGAATGGGCCGGGGCGCTGGCGCAGATCTCGCCTGGCGTGATCGCGCGCATGAAAGGGCTCATCGATCAGGCACCCGAGCAGTCGCTCGCAGCGCATCTGATCAGCGAACGTAATAGTTTTGTCGATGCCCTGTTCCATCGCGATGGCCTGGAAGGTATCACCGCCTTTCTGGAAAAGCGCCCGGCGCGCTACTAGGATAGCCGAGATGCCGCGCTCAAGCCCGCGCCCAAACTATACGCTGCCCACGCGACGCCGGCTCTATCTGATGCGGCATGGCGATGTGACCTACTTCGCCCCCGACGGTCGCGCACTGGAACCGACCTCGGTCCCGCTCAATGCAGCCGGACGCGCCCAAGCCGATGCGGCAGGGACCGCATTCCGGGACGCATCGGTGCACTTCGATCGGGTCCTGGTCAGCGGTCTGCCTCGCACCGTAGAAACCGCCACACGCGTGCTTGCCGTCACTCAGCAGGACTGCGCCCTGGAAGTCTGGCCCGAATTGCGTGAAATCGAGGGCGGCCGACTGGCGGCAATTGCCCCGGACGAACTCGAGGGCGCCTTTCTCGATGCGTTCCGCGCTTGTACCGATGAGCAAACACGTTTTCTCGGTGGCGAAACCATAGGCAACCTGCTCGACCGGGTCTTGCCCGCACTCGTGCGTCTGCGCGCCGAGCACAACTGGCAGAGTGCGTTGCTGGTCCTGCACGGCGGCGTCAATCGCGCGATACTGTCCCATGCGCTCAGTGGCGGCGGACGCCAGTTCTTTGGTCAATTGGCGCAGGAAACCGGCTGTATCAATTGCCTCGATGTGGGCGACACGCCCGCAGACTGGGTCGTGCGCACACTCAACTACGTGCCCGCCGCCCCGCTGCTGCCCGATACACGCCACACCACGATGGAATTACTCTACGCTGAATATCTAAAATACCGGCGCGGCTAAGGCCGGACCTTGCAGGAGACCGCAGCAGATGACGCAGGATTTCTCGGCATTCGAAGGTACCCGCGCAGTCGCGCCCCAACACCAACTCGACCATACCGCACTGGCGGCATGGTTAAGCAAGCATGTGCCCGGCTTTACCGGACCGCTGACCATAGAGATGTTCGCCGGCGGGCAATCCAACCCCACCTACAAGCTGCTCACGCCAGAGGCCACTTACGTGATGCGAGCCAAGCCCGGCCCGGCTGCCAAGCTGCTGCCGTCGGCGCATGCGATTGAGCGTGAATACAAGGTGATGGACGCGCTGGCTGGCAGCGGCGTACCGGTCGCGCGCATGATCGTCGAGTGCGCCGACGAAAGCGTAATCGGCCGTGCCTTCTTCATCATGGAATATGTGGCCGGGCGCGTCCTATGGGACCAAAGTCTGCCCGGCATGAGCCCGGCGCAACGCGGCGAAATCTATCAGGCCATGAATCAGGTCATCGCCGCGCTGCATAGCGTCGACGTGGAGGCCGCCGGTCTGGCTGATTTCGGCAAGCCCGGCAACTACTTCAGCCGCCAGATCGGTCGGTGGAGCAAACAATATCAGGCCTCCGAAACCGAGCCTATCGATGCCATGACGCAGTTGATCGCATGGTTGCCGGCCCATATCCCGCAGCCAACCCAGGAAAGCGTCGCAGTGGTGCATGGCGACTTCCGCATGGACAACCTGATCTTTCATCCGACCGAGCCACGCGTGCTGGCCGTGCTCGATTGGGAATTGTCGACACTGGGCGATCCACTGGCCGATTTTGCTTATCACTGCATGAGCTGGCACGTCAGTCCCGGGCAATTCCGCGGTATCGCCGGCCTCGATCTGGCGGCCTTGGGCATACCCGACGAAGCCAGCTATATCGCGCGCTATTGCGAGCGTACTGGGCGCCGCATCGAAGGCGACTGGAATTTCTACCTGGCCTACAACATGTTTCGTATTGCTGCGATCTTGCAGGGCATCGCACGGCGCGTGGTGGATGGTACGGCCTCCAGCGCGCAAGCCCGGGCGGCAGGTGCCAGTGCCCGGCCGATGGCGGAGCTGGCCTGGCGCTATGCGCAGCGCGCCGCCTGAATCGATTTGACGCTTCCGGTATCGGTCCGGCAGCGCAAGCCTACGCCGCCCCTGCGGCATAACGATCACCGATGAGGTTCTGATGCACTTCGACTACTCCCCCAAAGTGGAGGCGCTGCGCGCGCGCCTGCTGAGCTTCTTCGAGCGCCATATCTATCCGAACGAGGCCGCCTATGCTGCCGAGATCGCCGCCAACCGCGCGGCCGGCAACGCGTGGCAACCGACTCAGGTGATCGAGTCGCTTAAGCGCATCGCGCAAGCCGAAGGGCTGTGGAATCTGTTTCTGCCCGATTCCAGCCACGGCGCCGGGCTCACCAATCTGGAATACGCGCCGCTGTGCGAGATCATGGGACGGGTACCCTGGGCGCCGGAAGTCTTCAATTGCAATGCGCCCGACACCGGCAATATGGAAACCCTCGAGCGCTACGGCACGCCGGCACAGAAGGCAGCCTGGCTGGCGCCGCTCTTGCGCGGCGAGATACGCTCGGCCTTTCTGATGACGGAACCCGAAGTGGCATCGTCGGATGCCACCAATATCGCCTGCCGGATTGAAGCCGATGGCGATCACTATGTGATCAATGGCCGCAAGTGGTGGTCGTCGGGAGCGGGTGATCCGCGCTGCGCGGTCTACATCGTGATGGGCAAGACCGATCCGCTGGCGCCGCGTCATGCGCAACAGTCGATGATACTGGTGCCCGCCAACACCCCAGGGGTCACCGTGCAGCGCCCGCTCAATGTGTTCGGCTACGACGATGCGCCACACGGGCATATGGAGATTGTGTTGCACAATGTGCGGGTGCCTGCGAGCAATATCCTGCTGGGCGCCGGGCGCGGCTTCGAGATCGCGCAGGGCCGCCTGGGGCCGGGCCGCATCCATCACTGCATGCGCTTGATCGGCCTGGCCGAGCGCGCGCTCGAAGCGATGTGCCGCCGCACCTTGCAACGCGTCGCTTTCGGCAAACCCTTGGCCGCGCAGTCGCTGACCCAGGAGCGCATCGCCGAAGCGCGCTGCAAGATCGAACAGGCGCGCCTGCTGACATTGAAAACGGCTTACATGATGGATACCGTCGGCAACAAGGGGGCGCGCGGCGAAATCGCGATGATCAAGGTGGTGGCGCCCAATATGGCCTGCGACGTCATAGACTGGGCTATCCAGGCGCACGGCGCCGCCGGTGTTTGCGATGATTTCCCGCTGGCCTATGCTTATGTCAGCGCGCGTACCTTGCGTCTTGCAGACGGTCCCGACGAAGTGCACCGAATCGCCCTTGCCAAGCTCGAACTCGAGCGCTATCGCGAGCCCGAAGTACCCCATGGCTGAATCTTGACCCGGGGCATAGCCCCCCCGGCGGACGGCTGCGACTCACCGTCTGCAGCCCCCGGCGAACTATGCTTTAATGGCTTGAGCGGACGCCGCCGCCAGGCGCGCCGACCCCATTTAGCCAGGAGACACGATGATCGACGTTTATAGCTGGGCCACGCCCAACGGACACAAGATACATATCATGTTGGAAGAATGCGGCTTTACCTACCGCGTTCATCCTATCGACATCGGTGCCGGCGATCAGTTCAAGCCGGAATTCCTCGCCATCAGCCCGAACAACAAGATCCCCGCGATCACCGACCATGACGGCCCTGGCGGCAAGCCGCTTTCGCTGTTCGAGTCCGGCGCCATTCTGTTGTATCTGGCCGAAAAAACCGGACGCTTTTTGCCCAGCGATCCGCATGAGCGCTACACCACGGTCCAGTGGCTGATGTTTCAGATGGGTGGCGTGGGTCCCATGCTCGGACAGACCCACCATTTCCGCAATTACGCGCCGGAAAAGATCGAGTATGCGATCAATCGCTACACCAATGAAACACGGCGCCTTTACGGCGTGATGGATAGGCAACTCGAACAGCACGCGTATCTCGCCGGTGACAGCTACACCATCGCCGACATCGCGACCTTCCCGTGGACACGTTCTTGGCAAAACCAGGGCATCGAATTGAGTGCGTTCCCGCACGTACAGCGCTGGCATGACACGATTGCGGCACGACCGGCGGTGCAACGCGGCGTCGAAGTCCTGAGCAATCTGCGCAAACCCTTGATGGACGACCGCGCGCGCGAAAATCTGTTCGGTGCGACTCAGTACGGGAGCCACCCCAAACCGGCTTAAATGGTATAGGCGGCATAGGCTGGGAGCGGCTGGGTTGGGGCCGCTCCACCCCGTCAGCCATACTGGGCAAGCGCTATCAAGCGTAGTGACGGGTAATGAATTCGGCGATACACACAGGCTTGTCGCCTCCTTCACGCTCGACCGTGACCAGCCAGACCGCCTGCACTGCATCCGCCAGCGTCGTCAGTTCCTGTAGCGCGAAGCGCGCCCTCACCTTGCTGCCCGCCGGCACCGGCGCCGGAAAGCGCACTTTGTTCAAGCCATAATTCAGACCCATACGCTGCGGGATGTGGATGCTCTGCTGCAGCAAAGCCGGGATCAGCGAGGCGGTCAGAAAACCATGCGCAACCGGCGCGCCGAACGGCGACTCCCGGCGCGCGCGGTCGGGGTCGACATGAATCCATTGATGATCGCCCGTGGCCGCAGCAAAGCCATGGATTGCGCTTTGCGTCACCTCGACCCAAGCGCTGGTCGAAACCTCGCTGCCGACCGCTGCGGCCAGCGCATCGAAATCTTTAAACTCACGCATAGCGCAATGACAGTAGGGATGACGGGGTATGGGGCTCGCGCCGTCGCTGAAGCATGCGCGCTGGTTCAGGTCGGTATCGGTGTGGCGCCGGAATTCGTTTGCGGCGGCCGACGTCCGAACATCAATTTGGCGCGCACGTAAACCACGGCTTCACCGAGTTGATTGACACCGTCCCAGCGCATCACAATGACGCCGCGATCGAAGCGACTGTGCGACAGACGCGCGCCCTCGATGGTCAACGAGACGGTCATGGTATCGCCAGGATGGACCGGTTTAAGCCAGCGCACCTCGTCAATACCGGTACTGCCAAGGGCAGAGGAATCGAGCAGCAAGCCTCGCGTCAACATGCCCATCATCACCGAGCACGTATACAGGCCACTAGCGACCAGGCCGCCGTAGGGTGTGCGCCTGGCTGCCTGCGGATCAAGATGGACCGGTTGCGGATCGAACTTCTCGGCGAAGGCGATCATGTCATCCTGATCGAAAGTGTGTTCGCCCAACTCGAACCTGGCACCGACCAGAAAATCTTCGTAATAGGTTTTGTGCATCATCGAACCTGACTGGGTCAGCAGGATGGAACCCTGACGCCGTCAACCACGGCGTGCAGAATAACGGTCTAAGCAAACGCGCGGATGCACTGCACGCGTCACCATGGCGACCTTACCTTACTGCAGCGGATCTTTCAATGCCGAGGGCAGCGCCAACGGCAGCACATCGATACCTTCGTCGAGCAATTCGTGCATTTGTTCACGGCTGGCGACACCGCGGATGTTGCGCGCGGGGGCTTCGTCGTAGTGCATCTTGCGGGCCTCGTCAGCAAAACGCTCGCCCACGTCTTCGGTGTCCGCCACCACGCGTCTTAAAGCGGCCAGCCATGCGGCCTGTGCCTGAGTGGCCTTTGCCGTCATGCCCGCCGATTGCTGCGCGGGCACATGCGCCGGGGTATTGTCGCCGCGTTCGCGCGCACTTTGGGGCGCACTGGCGCCGGACAGATTCAAGCGCGGCGCCGACGGCATACGCGTCACGGCGGTGGCCTCGCACAGTGGACACACAATCATCCCAGCGCCGGCCTGAGTTTCGAAGTCGGCGTCGGACTTGAACCACCCCTCAAAGCGGTGCTCGTTCGTGCAACATAAATCCAGGACTTTCATGCGGAATATCGTTCATACGTAAAGCAGCCTCGCTGCGCGGGCGCAAGCTCGGCAGACACACACGGGTCTAACCCACGAAATCAGTGTACCGCGTTGTGCAGGATTCTGCCGGCCGGGCCTCGAACGCGCTGCGCCAGCCCAGGACAAGTGTGGTGCCGCGCCTGCCGCTCAACCCGCTTGCCAGCCACCAGACAGAATTTTTTCCAACCAGAAGGCGCCGATTACGGTCTTGACGTCGCTGACCCGCCCCTCGCGCACCCAGCTCAGCAGCGTGCGCACATCGACCGTAAACGTTTCGAGAAACTCGCCCTCATCGAGCTGCCGTTCGCCCTCTATCAGGCCTCGGGCCAGATAGATGTCGATAAACTCGGTCGAATAGGAAATGACGGGATGGATACGCGTCAGGTAGACGAATTCGTTGGCACTGTAGCCCGTCTCCTCACGCAACTCGCGCTGGGCGCAAGCCAGTGAGCCTTCTTCGGGATCGAGTTTGCCCGCGGGAAACTCGATCATGACGCGGTCCATCGGATAACGGAACTGACGCTCCAGCAAGACGCGACCGTCATCGAACAGGGGGATTACCATCACGGCACCCGAATGCTCGATGTATTCGCGCGTGGCGGCTTTACCGTCAGGCAGACTGACACGATCGCGTTTGACGGTCAGAAAATTGCCGGAATACAAGGTTTCGCCGGACAGGCGCGTTTCCTTCAGGTTGGCGTCGTCGGCATCCGCACCGAGATCGGGATGAGGAGAGTGTGCCATCGCGCCTCCGGAAGACTAGCGGTATTTGACAAGGTATCTGACGGTGAAGCCAGGGAATGCAAACACCAGAAACAGGCTGAAGCTGATGGCATAGAACTGCCAGCCCTGTGCGAACACATTGCCTGCTCGCGACTCCAGCAGATAGCCAAAGGCGCCCACCACGAAGTACAGCACGACCAATTCCAGCAAGCGCAGCCACACCGGCTTGCTGACCCGACGTAACGAAACCAGCGCGAATACGCGCTGGTTCACGAACGGCAGATTGGCGCCTACCAGCGCCAACAACACCACGAACCACCCACCTGCCGACATCCGTAATTCCGTTTAAGTAAGCTTAGATTTTGAAGAAGCTGAACTGCAAAGCGTGCTGACACACCGTCATCAGTGCACCGGGGAAGATCCCGAGCAGCAGAATCGCAAAGCCGTTGACGATCAGCAGCGCCTGTGCGCTCAATGTCGTGTCGAGCGGCGTGCTATCCAGCGGCTCGTCGAAGTACATCAGCTTGACGATGCGCAAGTAATAGAACGCGCCGAACAAGGAGGTGATCACAGCCAACACCGTGAGCCAGGTCAAGCCGGCATCCATGGTGGCGCTCAGCACCGACAGCTTGGCCGAAAAGCCGACCAGCGGTGGAATACCGGCCAAGGAGAACATGAAGATGGCGGTCATCGCCGCCAGCAGCGGATGCCGTTTGTTCAAGCCCTTCAGGTCGTCAATGCTATCGGCCTCGAAATCGCGGCGCGAAATCAGCATCACGATACCGAAGGTGCCCAGCGTCGTCAGCAAATAGGTGATGCCGTAGAAGGCGGCCGAACCGTAGGCATTGGCGGCACCCAGCGCGCGACCGTCGATCACGCCCGACAACAGACCGAGCAAGATAAAGCCCATGTTGGCGATGGCCGAATACGCCAGCATCCGCTTCACGTTCTTTTGCACGATACCGACCGTATTGCCGAGTATCAGCGACAGCGCGGCCAGGATCACCAGCATTTGTTGCCAGTCGACAGCGAGGGGCAGCAGGCCTACTACCAGGAAGCGCAGACCCCAGGCAAATGCCGCCAGCTTGGGACCGCCGCCGACCAGCAGCGTCATGGCAGTCGGTGCGCCCTGATACACGTCAGGCACCCACATATGGAACGGCACCGCGCCCATCTTGAAAGCAATCCCGGCGACGATGAAGATCACGCCGAACAGCAAAACTTTATTATAGGTGCTGCCGGTACTGATGGCGTGAAACACTTCCCCGAGATCCAGCGTGCCGACCGCGCCGTACATCATCGAAATCCCGTACAAGGTGAAACCAGAAGCCAGCGCGCCGAGCACATAGTACTTCATAGCGGCTTCGGTCGAGATTGCATGGGTCTTGCGCAATGCGATCAGCGAATACAGCGACAGCGACATCAGCTCCAGGCCCAGGTACAAAGTCAGGAAGTTGTTGCCGGAGATCATCACCAGCTGGCCCAGCAGCGAGAACATCCCCAGCAGATAGAAGTCGCCGCGGAACAGGTCGCGCACTTCGATATAGCGGCGGCCGTACACCAGGCTGGCCGCGAAACCCAGCGTCACGAATGCTTTCATCAGATTCGCGAAGGGGTCGACCACATACATGTTCGAGAAGAAATAGTACGTGTGCGGATCGGTCGCGAGTGCGCCGTACCAGACCGCCGCGATCAGCGACGAAACCAGTGCGATACCTGCGGTCAGCTTGCGGCCTGCGTCGCCGGTGAAAGTATCGTTGAGCCAGGCCACGATGACCGCAGCCATCAGCAAGGCATCAGGTAATAGAGCGTTCAGATTGACGTTTTGCATGATTTCTTTAGATCCTCCGCTCTCGTTATTCTTGCACCGTCGCGGTCGGCACCGCCGACACGCCGGCCTGCGCGCTCGGCAGCTTGGACTGCGCAACGTGCGAGAGGAGGCTCGTCACGGATTCGTGCATGGCATCGGTGAAGGGCTTCGGATAGATACCCATAAACAGAACCAGTACCGCCAGACAGGCCAGCATCAGGAACTCGCGTTTGCCGATGTCCAGCAATTCTGCAACATGGCCGTTGGCGACCGCGCCAAAGATCACGCGCTTGTACATCCACAAGGTGTAGGCCGCGCCCAACACCAGCGTAAAGGCGGCCAGGAAGCCGATCCAGAAGTTGAACTGGACCGCACCCAGGATCACCATGAATTCGCCGACGAAACCCGAAGTGCCGGGCAAGCCGCAGTTGGCCATCGCAAACAGCATCGAGAAGGCAGCGAATTTCGGCATGGTATTGACCACACCGCCGTATTTGGCGATGTCACGGGTATGCATGCGGTCATACAGCACGCCGATACACAGGAACATCGCGCCCGACACGAAACCGTGCGAAATCATCTGCACCAGCGCGCCTTCGGTACCGATCTGGTTGAAGATGAAAAAGCCCAGGGTAACGAAGCCCATGTGCGCGATCGACGAATACGCCACCAGCTTCTTCATGTCGCTCTGCACCAGTGCGACGAAGCCGATATAAATGACCGCGATCAGCGACAGGATGATCACGACCGGGGCCAGGAAATGGCTGGCGTCCGGCACGATAGGCAGCGAGAAACGCAGAAAACCGTATGCGCCCAGTTTCAGCATGATGGCGGCCAGCACCACCGAACCGCCGGTGGGCGCCTCCACGTGCGCATCGGGCAACCAGGTGTGCACGGGCCACATGGGCACCTTGACCGCGAAGGCCAGGAAGAAACCGATAAACATCAGCACCTGCGGCACAAACCCGAGCGGCAGTTTGTACCACGCTGCCAAATCGAAGGTATGCGACTGCGTGTACAGATACAGCAAGGCCACCAACATCAAGAGCGAGCCGGCCAGTGTGTAAAGGAAAAACTTGAAGGCCGCGTAGACACGATTCGGGCCGCCCCACACGCCTATGATGATATACATCGGGATCAGCGTGGCTTCGAAAAACACGTAAAACAACATGCCGTCGAGCGAACTGAATACCCCGACCATCAACCCCGACAACACCAGAAACGCAGCCAGGTATTGGGTCACGCGCACGGTAATGACTTCCCAGGCGGAGATCACGACGATCACCGTGGTCAACGCGGTCAGGACGATCAGCCAGAGCGAGATACCGTCGATGCCGAGGTGGTAGGAGATATTGAAGCGTTCGATCCAGTTCGATTGCTCGACAAACTGCATCGCGGCCGTACCGTCATTGAAGCCGGTAATCAGCGGTATCGTCACCAGCAGGCTGATGATGGAACCGATCAGTGCGAACCAACGCGCCGGAGCAGGATTTTTATCGGAACCGACGAACAACACCAGCACACCGAAAACGATCGGCAGCCAAATCGCCAGACTGAGAAGATGTTGTGATTGCATCGTGTGTTTTTCTCCCTCGCCTTATTTGCTAACGAGCGTTACAAACAGGGTCAGGAGCCCCAACATGCCGATGATCATGGCAAACGCGTAGTGATAGATGTAACCGGACTGCAAGAAGCGCATCACGCCGGCAAACCAGCCCACCGCACCCGCACTACCGTTGACGATACCGTCGATGACCGCCTGATCACCCTCCTTCCACAAGCCGGTACCGAACGCCACCGCACCTTTGCCGAACACGGTCTCGTTGATCTTGTCCATGTAGTACTTGTTTTCGAGCAAGGTGTAGATGCCGGGGAAAGCCGCCTTGATCTTGGCCGGCACATCAGGACGCTTGATATACAGGAACCAGGCGACCACGACCCCAGCCACCGCCAGCCACAGCGGCAGGCTGTGCACGGAACCCAGCGCCATCGCCAACCAGCCATGGAATTCGTCGCCCATGTCGTGCAGGCCCGGGTGGTTCGCGCCGATGGCGATAACCTGATCGAACACCACGCCGTGCGTGAAGAAATCGCCATACAGCATCGGGCCGATTGCGATCGCACCGATGATCACCGATGGAATCGCCAGCAGGATCAGCGGCAACGTCACGACCCATGGCGACTCATGCGGCTCGTGCGCGTCATGGTGGTCGTGACCGTGATGGTCGTCGTGGCCATGAGCATCGTGATGCGCCACGTGTTCATTGGAGTGATCGATTTGCTCACCCGGGAACGGTTTGTTGCGGAACCGCTCCTGGCCATGGAACACCATGAAGTACATGCGGAACGAGTACAAGGCGGTGATAAAAACGCTGAACGTGACCGCGAAGTAAGCAAAGCCCGAACCCGCCAGATGCGATTGCGCCACCGCGTCGATGATCGAGTCCTTGGAATAGAAACCGGAGAAGAACGGCGTACCGATCAGTGCGAGTGACCCGACCAGCGAGGTGATCCAGGTGATCGGCATATATTTGCGCAGACCGCCCATATTGCGCATGTCCTGATCATGGTGCATGCCGATGATCACGGAACCCGCGCCCAGGAACAGCAGGGCCTTGAAGAACGCATGCGTCATCAGATGGAACACGGCCACCGGATAGGCGGAAGCGCCCAGCGCCACCGTCATGTAGCCGAGCTGCGATAGCGTCGAGTACGCCACCACGCGCTTGATGTCGTTTTGAATCAGGCCAAGGAAACCCATGAACATCGCGGTGATCGCACCGATCACGAGCACAAACGACAGCGCCGTGTTGGACAGTTCGAACAGCGGCGACATCCGCGTCACCATGAAGATACCTGCGGTCACCATGGTGGCCGCATGGATCAGCGCCGAGATCGGGGTCGGGCCTTCCATCGAATCGGGCAGCCAAACGTGCAGCGGGAATTGGGCCGACTTACCCATTGCGCCGATAAACAAGCAGATACAGATCACCGTCATCAGGTGCCAGTCGGTACCCGGGAAGGTCAAGGAAGCCAGCGCCGAGCGGTGGGCGAACACGTCACCGTAGTTGAGCGAACCGGCGAACGCAAACACCAGACCGATACCAAGCAGGAAGCCCAGGTCGCCGACACGGTTCACCAGGAACGCCTTCATGTTCGCGTAAATCGCGGCGTTATTGATCAGGTAATCAATGCCGCCAAACGCCTCGGTGGCCGCGGCCGCCATCGCCAAAGTCGATTCTTCGCTCGAAACATCGGTTTTGACGAATAACGCCTGTCCGCCATTTTCGCGAACTTTGTCGGCGACCCGCTTGCCGTTTTGTTCGCTGATTTCGGCGACGATCACAGCGGCGCCCTCAGCGGCTAGAGCCAAAGCATAGTGCTCGCCAATTCCTTGTCCGGCGCCCGTAACGACAGCCACTTTGTCTTTGAACCGCATTGGAACCTCACTTTTCGAGTTGATTTGATTACCGTGCTCGGACTTCGATAAGATCGACATTGACGTCGCGCGGGAGTGAAATGACACGAATGAGAGCGTCTGCGACGGTTTGCGGAGAGGAAGGCTCGCCCGTGAACGCAGCATGGCCAGAGCGCTGGATCGCTGCGATGAACTCAGCGGCGATCTCCGGCGCCCAGTTCGTTGTGATCCCGGTTTCTCCGACGTTGCCAATCCGCATGACCGTCACTCGAATACCGTCCGGACGTAATTCGGTCCGCATTCCCGCGGACAGGACTTCCAGGCCGCCTTTAGACGCGGCGTAGGTGGTGAGAAACGGGAATGGTGATCGAACGGACTCGGACGACACATTCACAATATCGCCGCCACCTCCCGATTTGAGGTATGGGATAGCGGCCCGGGCGCAGTATATCGGCCCCATCAGATTGACCGTAATCTCCCGCT
>Ga0116226_10002212_pt1 | contig 16817 bp, 11 predicted proteins | sample S1TSphfallax_FD_89692 | JGI IMG/M metagenome (GOLD analysis project Ga0116226, IMG submission 89692) | Host-associated microbial communities from peat moss isolated from Minnesota, USA - S1T2_Fa - Sphagnum fallax MG | ecosystem: Host-associated > Plants > Peat moss > Unclassified | place: USA... | reverse complement strand
CAGCCGGGCCAAGAAGGTTTGAGAGTTGGCCAAGATGTGAGGATGTCGACGATGCCTGAAGTTGGACAATCTGATGTAGAAACTAGCCAACCGGTTTGTTTCTACTCCTTTTCCCGGGTTCACTCCAGTTCGTTTCCTCGGAGAATGATTAAGTTGCAGGTTTGGGGTCTACGTTTATCGGAAGTATGTATTATGTACACACAATAGTACTAACAGACATTAGTATCGGAAGAGTGGTTTTTATGCATATATCCTGTTTTGGGGTGTTCTCTGTTGTTCTATAATGTTCCAACCATACTTCCCAGAGGCAAGCGATGCTCATTGGTTTATATAGCTTTGGAGTTGTCATGATTTTGAGCAGCTTGAGTTATTCATGTCTTAAGATGTCTCATGCTTTAATAGTATATCCAGAGATGTTTTTGTGGTTCGAGCTATTTCTCAGAAATGTGGAGCCCAACCTTCTGGCATATGCTCTATGCCCGACTTCCCTTCTCGTATGTTCATCTACTGGTTTTACAAACCGTATGCTATGTTCCCATGCAGGTCGTGAGTGGATCAACATCTGAAATGAGGTACCCACTTTTCCATTTTGTGAAGCCCTTCGATGTCTTGATATCTATCCATATTTTAAAAGGAAAACTTAGCTCATATTTTCCTGTTATGTCATATGCTAGTTTACGAACTGTAGGCGAGGATTTCAGTGCAGCAGGTTAAAAGTCTGCCTTGCCAGCAGTTGGAAGCATGATTGTACTGATCCTACAATAAGTCATTTAGTTGTCGTGGTGGGCTCTCATGTACTGACGCTTCTATCGGATGAATCTGTTGCTAAAGTTTGGGTGCAGCATTTGACTGTGATCTGAAGTCCGAGCAAATGGGCGGGGTGCATTCAAAAGGACAATCAAGTGATGCGGCAAGTCAGAATCCAAACGAGTACACATCTTCTTAGCAGTCAATGAATGTATGTCGCCTATATATACAACAATGAAGTTCAATCTATTTTTCATTCTTACAATTATGCTATTTTACAAGCTTTGTATCTGAAACTAAAATTCTTTGCTTCAGAAGCTACAAATTTATCAAAATTACTTAACCAAGATCACTGTGGTGACTTCAAATTGCACATTTGGGTCCAGTGCTAACTTTAGGGATCCCACATCTCTAGACTGTTCTGAACACTACAGCATTTCTTTCTCCTAATGATGCACGGCTTTTAATGTGTGATTTCCTTTGGTTTGAAGTGTAATTGTTGTATTACAGGTTGGATGAGATGGTAACTGCGGGCACAAAACTGCAGTCAGTCTCGGAAAAGAAGAGTGTGGAAGTTGAGCTATTTGAAGCCTCTAAGGATTCTGAGTGGATTGATGCAATAGAGAACAAGAATTGCAAGTTGCTTTTGCAGGTCTTTAGATCTGAACGTAGCCTATGGGTACAGACAGGTCTCAAGGGTCGAAGGGTACTGCATGTAGCAGTCATGCAGGGATGCTCAGAATTGCTGCGTGAACTTCACTATTATGAAAGCGATTTGGTTCCTTGCGGGAAAACTGGCAGACTCCATTTGAGTTTCTATGGGAAAATGCGAGGGATGGGAGATTGAAAAATGCTTCTGCTCAAGATATTTAGCTTGTTATGGAGGGACCATCGGACACAGCTGGAGATCAATGGCGGCAACAGAGGGACCTGTTGGCTGGACGGTCTGGGGATGATTATGTAAAATCACACATTATGTGCACGATGCCTGTTGATAGTGAAGACCGTGAAATGTTGAGCTTACATGAAGCTATAAGCTCCATCGCCATTGAAGAGGACTTCGGGATGGACGAGAATGATGTGGATTTTAACTTTGAGAATGTTGAGCGCAAGGAATTGTACGTTCATATGGCCTGTAGTAGGTTGCGAAATGTCCACAACTACGAAGATTGGAAAAGGAGCTGTCATCAGATAGTCGGGTTCATAATTGCAGTACTAACTGATTTGTGTGAGAAAAATCTATTAGACAAATTGTTCGACCAAAAGGATGCGCAAGGTAGAACAATCTTACAAATTTTTGTTCTCTGCCAATACGTACGCGAGTACAGTGGAATATTAGCATTCACGTTCAGGGAAATGTTAGAAATCTTGCCGGACGCGTGTGTAAATACTCTGGACAAAGCTCGAAGGACGGTATTACATTGGGCTGTGGCCCACGATATCACTTGGGCGATCGAGGAACTCTTGGAGAGCGGAAAAGCTACACCTGATGTTACTTTCCATACCGCATCTATTCGGAATATTACCGCGTTCCATTTAATTCTACTCCATGACCATAATCTGCCGTATTCTTATCGTCGGTATTTGAAAGACGAGCTGAAAAGAGATTTTTGCGAATTCGAACTTGTTGACGCAGATTTTTCCATTTCTGATTTTCGACCGGAACGGATTGCTAACGTTCTCTACTGTGGGCAATACGAATGGGTCGGAACGAATTCGTGAAGGATGTCATGCAAAGAAAGGTAATATGTCCCCACCTTTGTACATCCCTAACTCTCACGCTGATTTGTTCAATTGTGTAACAAACGTTAAATCTTGAAAGAGTGACAAAGTAAATGCATTAAGATATTCATATTATAAAAATGTTTTAGGAATCATAAATCTCCTTAGTCCACTCTGAAATTATATTCATAGATTACCAATGTGACAATTGTTTTTCGAAAGATCATAAACTAAAATAAGATGATATGGTCTTTAAATTTAACTTGTTTTTTTGTTTTAAAAAATCCTCTTTGACTCGTGGTTCAAGAAACGAAATAGAGGATGGAGTGGGTGGTGAGTAGTTTAAACAACCTTCCTGAACTGTGGAGGAAAAAAATGTAGGGTAACCAACGTTGCACTTACACTAAACAAGTCTGAGCGAGTCATTTTGTAATAATGAATATCATTAACTTTTCGTAGCGTTCAATTGCAGGGAAAGTTCAAAGATAATGTCCTTTGGCCTACTCATATAGGGTTTAGAAAATTGTTAAGGAGAAAAAATTAGTCTTATAGCAAGATGGTAGAAAATGTAGGCATGAGCCTTGTAGAATTAGAGCTGTAAAAAGGTACATTCTTGTAGAAATTTGAAATGACAATGCACCAAAGTAAATGCTATATATGAAATAGTCCTTTACCCGTCTAGAAAAATGATAAAATATTAGGTAGAACCTTTTCTTCTTTTATCTTCAATTTCGCTGTTCACAACGTTGGTGAATTTTACAAAAAAAATTTGGCAAGTTTTTTTCAAATTTACATCTGAAAACGAAAATTTTCAAAAAATTCAATGTGTTGTAGGCACAGTGCGAAAATTCACAAAAAGAAAAAACACTAGACCATGTAACAATTCAAAATGTTGGCGATCATAAATATTTTTTTGACCATTTGAAATGCCTTAATTTTCTATTTTGTGATGATGTTCAAATTGTGTTCTCCATTATAAAAGAATAGCCCAATTTGGCTATATTTAAATATCAAGGTATAAAACCATAAGCATTTTTTCATGTTGCATTGAATGCGGTGAATTTATTTTTTCAAATTACGATAAAAGTTTTTCTTAAAAAAGGAAATTGTGTCATAATACTTTTTCAAATATTTTTTCACATGATGGAAAAATTTTACTAAAATAAAGCATTGGGACTCTTTTGTTTTTAACTCAACATTGAGTGATGTGGAAAACTTTAAGAAATTAATTAGTTAATTGTCATTGTGGTCGAGAGTTTGTGCCCACCTGAAGCTTCCTAGGTGACGTGTACTTTCCAATGGATAAAACTATCACGTAGGAAATGGAGAGCTTTAGCATATTTCTACAAAGGTCCTGTTTATTGGCATAATCTAACCCTAATGAGAGTTATGTTAGATAATGGCCACTGATGAGACCTTTTTTGCAACCACCTTCCAGCCTACCAGGTGCATGCAATGGCCATTATGTAGTGTGTATCTGCAACATGGAAATCAATTGACTTGTTAAGATCTATAAAGATCATGGATATGAAATGTTCCTTATAGAGCTTTCAATAAGAGATGCATATCACTTGCAAATGTAAGGGGCATGTGAGTTATGCTCAAAATAATTTTGAAGATTGCTGATTAAATTAATTTATTAAATGGTGTCCATGTTGCAAATAAGGAACTTTTACACTTTCGTTTGTACTGCAAGAGTACCAGAAACTTTTCTTGCACGAGGAAAATGTATTTCTCGGATATGCTGCTTCATCAAGAAATGTTGAAATTTTACAACTTTTTTTACAAAATGATGATGTTGATAAACTGAATATTGTTTGTAATCTGTTTGGGGCTCCACCCCTACATCTTGTGGTAGAGCAAACGGTATTAGGGCCCTGGGCAGATCCCCAAACTTTTGATGATTGGGTTCATTGTAATGATTTCATAAATATAGAATTATTGGAGAAAAATTTGCCAGAAAAAGACCTTGAAAAAGATAGTGCAATTGCCAATACAATAAAACTAAATATGGTGTCCCCAATATAAACAAAAATCAATAAAGTGCAAGAAAAGCATGTGCCAACTTATTATTGCAAGCCAGAACGGACATATTGACAACAGACGAGAACAGGTGCATGGCAGATCCTGGAGCATGGGCACCTAATGAAGTATGAATATGGTGGTACAAATTGGTTGCAAAAGAAACTCTCAACATCAAAACCAACTTAAATGCCACTAGGACTGGAATTGTCGTAGTAGCAACTCTTGTTGCAATGGCATCTTTTGTGGATCCATTGCAACCACCCTTAATTGTGTAGAGATGTCGTTTCGAACAGCCACAATAGATGTTGGGGTACAAGTAATAGAGTTAATGATCAAAGTATTTTTAATGAGCAATGGTTTGTCATTTTATCTTGTCATGACTTCTATCATGTTAGCCATTATGCCATCTCTTCCTATTCCAAAAGAGGGTCTTGTGTTTGGGCCATGTGATGACCTAAAACAAAGTCAAAGGACCATATCCATAGACATAGGAATACTTTTAGCGTCCATTATTAGTGTGCTTATTTCTTTTGCAGCTTCTTCACTTCACTTGTAGTGATACCTTTGTAGCATCCAGGGTTAATGGTTTATAGTACGTCAATAGGTGGATTAATATGTTGTGTAAGGATTTTTTTCTTTTTTTTTTACGATTTTTGAGATTGAATTGCCCTCGAGATACTTTCATTAAAAAGTTGTACCAGAGAATTGGTAAACTTTAAACTTATCACGATTTATCAACAAATTAGCTTTTAACTCTAATTGATCTCAAGCACTTGGTGTAAATACATGTGTGATGGACTGCAACATCCATATTATGGTGAAATAGAATTGAAGACAATATATGTTTGGTGGGTACTACTAAAAAATGGAACAGGAGAAGTATGCAAGGCCCTTCAATGGCCGATGGTATTGAATGGAATTGTGAGCTCTGATTTTGGAATGGACTAATTCATTAATGGTGAATCCATGACTTATGTAGATGGTAAGTACTCAATCACCTTATTTATTTTCTTGAATATATTAATGCCTTTGTGTTTGGAGGGTGGCAATTTGATTTTATCTTTCTAACAAAAAAGGATTGACCCTTATCGATTTGTGTTGTGTTTAGTAATGTAGTTTGCTTGCAAACTTCTATTTGAGATTAATTTAGTAACTACTATTTGGTTTTTCTTAATTTTTATTCTCCTTTTCAACCTAACATATAATACTCGCAAACTTCTTCTTCAATTTTTTGAATTTATGCGAGCTCTCTATGCCCAAGCAAATATAGAACTTGCTTTTGGAACAATATTTGAACAACATTATGCATGTGAGTCATATGGGGGCCAACATGGCTTGCAAAATTACCAAAATCATTGAAATAGATGAAAGGGTTGGGACCTCTCTTGCATATTTGTAGTATAGTCAAGTAATTGTCATTTCCTTCTTTAGTTCAAGCTCTTTTAATTGTCCCTTGTCCTTTCTTTAACATTAAAAGAATAGGTGATTTCAATAGTTTCATTACCCATCAAATGTGTACTTGACATATCTTTGTTCTAAATCATTACTCTTTGGTCCAAGTGGAAAAGCTTAATGTATTGCCAAGATGTTATTACAACTTTGTCATTATGAGGACTTAAATTAAATATAAAATTGCGGATTTTTTGGAAGATTTCAAATGATGGTACCAAGCAAGTTCCCAAAGTGTGCAATGGTTATGAATAGAGTTTGCCTAGATTCACCATTTGTTGTCTAGTTCAGAGATTCCATAAATGTCTTTTCCAATCATTGCCAATTGTCATGGAACCTTCATGTCTAGTGATCTTTTTTAGCTATTTGTATAAAAGCTTAACCTTGTGAATCCATTGCGAAAAAGACTGGAAAAATAACATATTAGTGTGTTCATTTACCAACGTGGCATTGTTTTTTTTAAGCTATTCATGTGGTCATGTGTTTTTTGTATTTGAGTGAAGGTACCTTTGAAATTCCAAGGTAAAACATTGGAACATGGAAATCTCCAAGTATGGAGGAAGATTTTTAAATTCCAAGAAGGAAGTATAATGGTGTGTCCAACAAACATGGGGAATATACAATGTTTTAGTGTTGGACAATTTTATTCTTCTTTTACTAATATGTTGTAGCAACTGGCTCAGTTTATAAGCAAATTGTGGGATGTAACGGTCTCACTTACATGGACATATATGTGGGTATTAAAGGTCTCATCTTATTTTGAGATTTTTAATACGGTCCCCATAGCTTGTGCATTGAAATTTGATGATTTTCATGGTTGGGCTAGTGACCATCTATGGGTGTGCTACTTGTTATGCTTGATGGAGACCTCTGAATGTAGAGACCTCAAGTTCATGGGAAGAAATTGATGCAACCTTTTATATATCTTGTGATAACAAACCTTGATTGCACTTTCAATGTTCTTCTTTTTAAAATTTATACGATGTCAACACAACTATGCATAAGAAATTTATTTTTAACTCAGCAAACTCTATTTGTTGTTATACACCTTTTTTTTGTAACTGTACATTTCAAATCCAATGTGTGGCAATTAAACAATCTTTACATGTAAGTCAAATTGTCAAAGAAAGGTGGGAAGGATCTCTAAGTTGTATTCTTTGCATATGAAGAAGTTTCACTTTCAATATTCTCAATCCTTTTGATGAGAGCCTAAATTAGATTAACTATCACTATCACTTGTTTGAAAAGTGGTGCAAACAAAGAAGCCCGAGTTTTCATATCTCCAATAGCTTTTGTTTTTCAAAGAGTTTAACACAAAAATAAGATGAAAGATGATGTATTATCTTGAAAAACCTTTGGTGAAGAAGGGAGTGAACAATTTGCTTTCCCAAGCAGCTACTAGGAAGGAAGAAAAGTTCCAACCTATTCAATAAACAATGCATAATCTCTTGGCAGGCATTTTAATCTATTATTTTTATGAGCTCATGCAATTTCTTGCCTAATCAAACCCTAAATCATTTGTCCCAGTACTCACCAAACGCTTTGTTGCCATGTAAATGATTTGGGTTGGCATTAGTCATGTAGTTCTTACTTTTGAAAAATCTTTCAACCAAGGATGCAATCTTTTTTTTTTCGTTTTAAGAAAATTGAGTTTAGGCACATAGTTGATATGCTTGGTTACATTTTATTGGTGGTGTGATGGTAGTAACTAAAACAAGCTCAGTTTTGACCTATGGTAGAACCAGACCCAATTTACAATCGAACTTACATAAAAAAATTTAAACCCATGGCCTTACGACTGGTAGGCAGTTTTTCACTTTTATGAAGAACCTCTAGTTCTAGTTTTTTTTTTAAAGTACTCAAATTCATCCTGCCCTGGATTTACATTGGACTGGAATTAGGAACCCAACTCTAGGTTCGATTCTTCAAAAAATATGGATTCCATTTATGAAAATCAAACCCAGTTTTGATAGACTTCTATGCAACCCATACCAAAATCAGCAATTTACCAGTTGTTAGCAATGGTTCTAGCCAATTATTTAGGGGGGGAAATGAAATCCAAATCCTATTATGGTTTTTAAAATTTTAAAAACTTGATTCTGAGTCCAATTACAATTATGGAATTTGGACCGGCTTGTTGGAACCAGAATTAGAACTTCTAGTTCCAAACTGTAAAGTCACTAGAGGAGGGTTCCTTCTCCTTAAGCTCTGCCACTAGCCTACTGTTATTGAAATTGTATTGTGAAGTCTGAAACGAAAAGTGAGCCAACAGGTACCTTCCCATTATGTATTCGGTAACCGACAAGAGGGAGCCGGTTACCAAGAGTAACCAGTTTTCAAGAGACAAAATAAGCCCCCTGATGGGACAAAGTAACAGTCACGATTGGATCCTATGTGAAGAGGTCGCTTTTCTTGCATGTGCAAAAAGAGTATAGGAATTATGAGTTGTAATTCAATGGTGGGCAGCCACTGATGTGTTGACACGTCCATTTATCTCGCTTGAAAAGAGGTTACCCCTAGGATAAAGCCTGACCTCTTGGGCTTTTCCTGAATATGGGGCCCCATGAAGAGGAGGTGTGTGTGGACTTGAATCTATCCGTTAAAGCTTGGGCCCAAGGGCTGTACAAGGCGTAATTATTGCCCCCAAATAAGAACTTTAATTTTTTTCTTGTGGTATCAGGCAGGTATCTGGAAGGTACCCACTAGGTATATGGAAAGAAAACAATGTGGAGCATTTTGGAAAATGGAATGTCTACACTTGTGAGCATTTGGTTGTCCGAAATGTCCTGTTGGCTTTATGCTGTGTAAGTCTACTTTCAAATACATTAGAAAAAAGTTTGAAGGGCCTTTATATTGATGGTCTGTGGACAAGAAGTACTTTTTCATTGTATTCTTCTCCCATAGTTACCACTTTGGTTTATACTCACCATGGGAATGTATGTATTATGTACCTACCTTTGTAACCAGCAAGCACTCTACCTACTGATTTATGTTACTTACCCACTTAAATAGGTAGTTACCAGTATTGGGTGGTTCTCACCTATCAGCTAAAACTGGCACCAGTTTTCAGTCTGGTTCTCAATGAGAACCAGCGAATGAGAAGTGAAGAAGAGAATCACCATGAGAACTGGATCGAAGGTTCTCACCAGAAGTGAGCATCACCTAGGTTCTCATATGGCATAAAATCTGATCGGTTCTCACATTTTGGAAAGGGTCCGATTCTCATGGTGAAAATTAAAAAGTAAATATTACAGTTATCCGGAAAGTCATGCCCTATTGGGCCTGAGTTGCACCCCCCATTTGATGCTTCATCCCTTCTTGGCTATTGTCTGCAAAGTCATGAAATTTTATTAAATAAGGGTGATTAGTTGAAAGCGTTCAAGTGAAGAAAGGACAGAGCAAACTCAGTTTACCACCAAATTTGTTCCTAAACTGAGTTTCATGCCACAAAAAAACTGTTGATTGTAAGAAAAGAAACACAAAAAACCAAAAAAAAATGTAAGATAAATATATAACAAAAAATCATGATTTGTGAGAATCGGCCTTTTAGAATTGTCCTTGTAAACTGGCAGTTCAAAATTTTGTGAGAATCACTAACTCTGAATTTCACCTAATCCAGATTTTTTTTTTAATTCTGAAAACCAGGGCGATTTTCGAAGTGGGAAATTATTTTTTTAAAGAATCGAAGTGATTCTTAAAATCTGCCCCAAAAACTAGAACTGATGGTTCTCACAAAAAAGTGAGAACCACCCTTACGAAGATAATGGTCTTGAGGAGACTCCATGTATTGAGTGTTTCAACTTGTTGGACCCATGTGCATTGAGAAAATTGTAAGGGATGCACAAGAATGACTCCAATTTAGCCTTTTCTTAAAGGATTTTGTAATTTTGAGCGGGTGGCTCTTAGACATATAATTGAAGTGCATATCTAGCAATATTGCAAATGTTGTAATGTGGAACCTTTGGCTCCACAAAATTTCAATAAATAGAAATACGATTATGTGCAATAAAAAAATTTCATTACAAGTTGGCGAGATATGGAAATTTACACCAACAAAAATTGTTGAAATGTATATCACATAATCTAAAATATGGTGACAGAACCTATATACTACATAGCTCTATAACAATGCACATTGCACTATCATGTATGTAGAATAAAACTATTTGTGTGTAAAACTCTCTCAAGCTTGAATAAAGTCCTTTTCCATTGTTGGGTGATTATTCACAACAAGACTTAGGTTTAGAACTTAAGACACACTATGCACATTGCAAACAAACACAAATTACAATGAACATTCAACATTGGATGATTAGACACAAAAGCTCAAACACAATGCCTTACAATGTACATATGACACACAAGTTCAAACTCAAAATTGGACAGTATATGATAAAACATAATATTAGACAGTGGACATATATTAGACAATCATTTCAAATACAAGGCACTCAAAACAAATAGATAAAGACTTTCAAACTTGTTTCTCAAACTTCAATTAGACATCAAGACTCAAATTAAAATTCAGAATTTCAAACCAAGATGCAAACAAACTTAGAAATATGATGCTTCAAGTAAGCTTAAACATATAAAATCTAGACCTTCAAATAAGGGCAGACAAACTTATAGACAAACTCATGAAGACTCAAGTTTCAAATAAACATAGACTCTCTAACCTTAACATAATAAAAAAAACACAAAATTAGACATGTTCATTGCTCAAACAAACACAGACTCAAATTTTAGACACAAATTCACAAACTATCTCATTCAAACAAAATTTAAAATACACAAAATCAAACAAACTTACTATTCAAAAAATAGATTCAAAGTCACACAAATTACAAATGTAAATAAATAATGAACATAATTAGATAAACACATAGACACAAAATCACAAAATCAGATAGACTCAATAAAACATAATCAAACAAACCTTCAATGGTGCATCTTCAACTTCAACCCTAAACATAATGTTCTAATTTCCTTTGGCAAAAAACCACCTAATTCTAACTAAAATTTGTCATCATTGAAAGTTGACAAGGCCTTAAATTATTTCCATAACTTAATCCAAACTTCACCTAGGTTTGTACTCCTTCCAATGATCACAACATGCATTGTATGGGAAGGTGTTCAAAGTGAAAAAAAGGTTGGGAATACATCCCAACAATTGTGTGCAAATGTTCATTGAGGCAATTCTTCAATTTTGACTTCATGAAAGATAATGTGGAAAATGTGTGTTCATCTTCTACTAACCTTAGCACTTGCATTGATGTTATCTTTGCCAACTTGAAACATTCTAGAAATGAATGCCTCAAGATGTGAAAAGCTTCCAAAGTCGTGTCGAAAGATTAACAAGAAATGGAACCTCCATTGTTATAGTAGCATTGGACTTCATGGTAATCTTGAAGATGTTAACATGCATTTCAAGACCACTTGTGGATTAAATGGATGGACAAATCTTAGCCACTTGTAAGGATGTACTTGAGTTTGAAAGTTTGACAAGTTCCAAATGTCGTTCAATGTAGTAATGTGATTTGATCAACTCCAAATGATGACTAAAATTATCTTCCACATCAGCATGAAACCAATACTATGGATAGTAAATTCCCATAACGTCCATGATATGAGATGTTGGAAATCTTGAGCCTAATTCTATAATTAATGATTCTATTGCAATTGCAAATAAAACCACTCAAAGGATCAATGATTACAAGGTCACAAACTACAACCAAGCATCCATATTCTAGTGGTAGAACTTGAAAGCAATACAAAAAATGTAATAAATTACACAAAGATTCAAACATACCCTTCATTTCTATTGCTTAGAAAGTTCAAATAAACTTTTAAACTTATAAATAAACCAAACATATTCAAGTTAAGATAAACAAAGACAAATTTAGACTTAAACAAAAACAAACTCAAATAGACAAATATAAATTCAATTTTTAGACTATGATATATTCAAAGAGACAAAGACAGACTCAAACTTCAAAAATAGATTCAAAAACAAATTCAAGCTACAAAGAGACAAAAACAAATTCAAACAAAGAAAAATATACTTAAACAAAGACTTACAAACTTTTTTTCCCCCCTATAGAGTCCAAATTCAAGTAGACTTAAGCTTAGAACCTTAGATTGATTCAAGCAAAAACTCAAATTAACTTAGATTGACTCAACGAACTTAGATAAAAATTCAAACTAATTCAAACATGCAACAACTCAAACCCTAGCCCTAAACCATGACTAAAACAAAAATTTTAACATAGACATATTCATTGAAGATCTCTTGAGACACTTGCATCTTTTGCCCATGGGCATTTAAACTTGTAGCCCAAAAAGTAAAACCTGCAAGATCAAATCACAAGTCATCAACACCCAAGGTGTTGAGGTCCAACAAACTTGCTGTGAATGGAATCAATCAAATCATGGAACTCCTTGAAAACATCAGATGTATACTTCATGGTAGGATTTGAATAATGAGTATACAACTATCCTTGGCAAATCTTCATTGTTGCAAAATAATCACAAACAAAATCATCCTTTTTATGTGCAATTTGATCAACGCATGGACAACCTCCAACATGGGCATCAAACAAAAAAGAGAAATGAATAAATTCACATCACAAAAATGCTCAAAATTCACCTGAGCAACCATCAGAAATGGATTATTTTCAACCATCTTTGTAATTAATGGCATGTACATTGAAAGAGCCCATTTTGTTGGACTGAGCATGTTAATCCAATGTGTTCTTACATTTCACAAGATCTTGTTCCCCTTTGCCTTCTCCATATCTACAAGCTTCAAAAACTCAAGTTGCCTTTTTAAACTATGAGAAAAATATGAATATAATGACTAGAGCAAATCTTTTATGCACTTCACAATAAAGATATGAGATAGAATTTACATTAGTGCGATGTGCCCTGTAATGAATGTCTTTCATGTGGGGAGCATATTTATTTTCTAATTGGCCTGTAACACCATTTCTCACCCCTTAGAACACATGTACACTATCAATGCCAAATGATAATAATTTTGCAACATCTATATAAAAAACACCTACATGGTTTTTTAGAGCATCCATAATCATTTTTATCAAATTATCAAAGCCACCTCCTTTAATGACATGTTCTAAAAAAATTAATGTACAAGTAAATGATGGCAATCTTGAATAATATGGCAATGAATTGAAATCCACTATTGGTTATCAATTGTGATGTCTTCATTACAAGAAATAGTAAGATACTTTGAACTTGCAACAATCTTTCGAATTTTGTTAAAGACTTACTAGTCTAAGCATTGAACCATTATCTAACCAGAAGAATCACTCCAATGATGTTTAGGGTTTATAGGAACATTGAGAAAAGAAAACAATGGTTTCATGGCCTCAAACTCCAACATAGGACAACCTTATTGTATATATGCAAAATGGTGGCAAATTATTGTTTTTTTCTGTCTTTCCTTTTCAAACCTCCCTAAATCACTTGTTCAACAATGGAAATAAGACTTTGTTGAAAATAAATTACCTCATTCTTGGCATGGGTGTTTTTCTTATTCAAATAAAACTCCTTTTCCTTATTACCCAAATGTGGCATATTTCGAACTGCTTTTGTTTTTCTTGCATGCTTTTCAAGCGTGTTTGATTTAGGAACCAAAATAACCTCTTTTCCCTTCATAGCCGAACACATAATGTGCTTCACACAATTGATCTCTCCAAAATAACTCTTGAACATTTTTGCCCATGGAAATTATGTAGCCTAGATGTCTCTAAACTTGCAAAAGAGATCACAATTTTTGTTAAATTTCTTTGACAATGGTTTGCCTTCTTCATTTGCCAAAACCTAGATCTTAAACAAGTTGTGTGCATAAGGGGGAATGAAGGTCAGTAATCCACCCAAGCGCACCAATTGCATAGCAAGATTATTGCACTTTGGTTCAAAGTTTGATGCAACCTTGCTGTTGTTCAAGTGTGCATCAAAAGAAAGCGTTGCTAAAAACTAGGTGGGAACACCAAAATATAGAAAATATTGTTACATATGTCAAAATCCTTTTAAGTTGTACCAAAAAGGAGATCACAACATCATGATACTAATTGTTCTAGATTTATAGTGGTCTAAATTATCATACCCTTAAAATATGACACATTTATGTTCATTTATGTTCATTACTATGTATGTGAATAAAGAATTAAGGAGTTTATAAAGGAATATACTAATATTCATCCTAAGTGATACACCTTAAGTTCTTTTTCCCAAAGTTAGATTGATATTCTTTTCAAGAATTATTGGTAATGCTCAAACACATTTGGGCATGATATGAATACAATATGTCTCCATGTGTCCATTGTATGTTCAAAAACATGCATAAACACGCGGTGAAATGTGTTTAGGTAGCACTAAATTTTGGGCTTCACCATATGCTTCTTCATTGAACAATTGGATAGACATGGGAAAAAAACATGTAATAGGACTTTTATACTACTTGCGTTTAGGACCCTTTGCTAATTTAATGTCAAAGATGGGGCATGCCCTTGTCAAAGTAAGTTAGGATCCATCATGTAACATTTTTTCAAAATGAAAAATCCATATTTCATTCATTTCACAAGAGTGCATTGTAGACACTAAACTTATCATGCACTTTTATAAGCCTCTTTTCATTAAATTTCATGCCAAATTTTCAACTCAGTTTTTATTTAACATCATGTTCTTTACAAAACCTTGGTTGCAAAAATTTTCACACTCAAAGTTGGTCATGTTTTCATTGAGATCAAAATATCAACAAACAATAATTCCACACAAGTGTAATGACCTTTAGAGGTTTATTTTTCAATTTTTGAATTAGTGTAGCTCAGGAATCCAAACTTTGCATATTTTGATTTCAATTCAACTATGGTTAAAAGTTGAAATATCTATGCCTTATAATTGAATCTCACTTCAAATTAATTTGGTGTCCCAAAACTTTTAGTCTAACCTTTTGGGAAGCCTATTGGGTACCCCTGAACCAAGCTAAACTGTCAAACATTGACTTGAATTAACTTCTCTAATAGAAACCCCCATTCTTCAAGTCCTTACAAATTGGGTTAAAGAAAGCCAAATCTAAGAATTGGTCCAATGTGCAACTTCATGAAACTTATTTATTTTAGTGAAAAACAATTTGAGGAAAAATTGTAAGAAAGACAACACTAAAAAATAAAATAAAAATTGTTATGTAGTAAATTCCCCCTTTTTTAGAGAAACAAATCGCATTTATGGGGGGATGTTTTTGAGGAAATTGTTGTCACATTTATGCCTACTAGCTACAATCTTAAGAGTTATTTAATAATGCCTATGTTTGAGATGGAATAAATATAAATTGAGTAGGGATGAACTTAACTAAAACTAAAAGGAATTCAAACACAATTTATTAAGAATATCATTGAATTGATAAGGAAAGCTGACCACTAGGGGTTTGCATGCAAAGGATCTGTTTTTAAATGCAATGTCTCTCTTGATACTAAATTTGCTAGGAGGATTGATGGTGAATGAGGCCAAACACATGTTTCAAACATGGTGTGGGTCATTGAGAATGTAACACGCACCCAAATAAAGTGGAAATCCTTGAGAATAAAAAAGGTATAGTCCTTAATCTCTCCACATGAATGCCCACAGATGAGGATTTTAAAGTTGGAGTTTACACTAGGAATAAGAGTTTGCCCATTCAAAGTTGGATTTGGAAAACACAATTGAAGAACTTGACATGATGCTGAAAAAATTTCAACAAAAACTTCAAGATGGCATATTTTATATTTTGAATTTTATCTAAGTTAGGCCCTCATCAAAAGGATTGGGAACATTGAAAGTGAAACTTCATATGCAAATAATACAACTTAGGAATCCTTCACACCTTTCTTTGACAATTTGACTTACATGTAAAAATTGCTTAATTGCCACACATTGGATTTCAATTGTACAATTACAAGAAACAAGTGTATAACAACAAATAGAGTTTGCTTAATTAATTTTTTTTTTTAATGCATAGTTGTTTTGACATCATATAAACTTTAAAGAAAAGAACATTAAAAGTGCAATCAAGGTTTATTATCACAACATATATAAAAGATTGCATAAATTTCTTTGCAAGAACTTGAGGTCTCTATATTCAAGGGTCTCCATCAAGCATAACAAGAAGCATGCCCGTAGATGGCCACTAGTCCAACCATGAAAATCATCAAATTTCAATGCATAAGCTATGGGGACCATATTAAAAATCTCAAAATAAGATAAGACCTTGAAACCATTACATCCCACAATTTGGCTATAGACTGAGCCAGTTGCTACAACATATTACTAAAAGAAGAATAAAATTGTCCAACACTAGAACATTGTATATCTCCCCATGTTTGTTGGAAACCTTGAACTTATTTTGAAAATGTCATGTATGTCAAAACCTAAGTTAGCAAGTAACCTGGAAGCTACTCAAGGATAAACTTATTTTAAAAATTTATTAAAAGACCCCTTAAGGGTGTATGTGCAAGATCAAAAAAATTGATTATTCATGCTATGCTTTGTGCATGAGGTTTTGAACCCATGTACAGATAACCATAGAATCAAACCACCAAACTAGTTCCCACTTCTTTGAGTCTGGCTTATTTTAGTTTTTCCTAACAAGTGTTGGGATCAATAATGAGAAATATTAAGTTCTTTTGGCATATTGTTTGGTCTCAAGTTAGCAATACAATAATGATTTTCTTTGAAAGGTCAAGTAGTTCTCATAAAGTCATTAAAGCCAAGAGGTTGGAATTAAGTTTCAATATTTTGTAAGCTTTCATTATTTCCTCTAGTGTTATCATAAAATATAAAAATAGAGAGAGTATCCAAAACAAGCCACCAATTGT
>Ga0116226_10002211_pt1 | contig 16819 bp, 16 predicted proteins | sample S1TSphfallax_FD_89692 | JGI IMG/M metagenome (GOLD analysis project Ga0116226, IMG submission 89692) | Host-associated microbial communities from peat moss isolated from Minnesota, USA - S1T2_Fa - Sphagnum fallax MG | ecosystem: Host-associated > Plants > Peat moss > Unclassified | place: USA... | reverse complement strand
TGCCAGTCAAAAGGTGTATGGATTGGGCTATAATCTGCTGATATTGGCATACGAAAAGATTGATGAGCATGGCGATCGCACAGCTAATTTAAAATTCCAGAATGTTGTTTTTGTATCAAGAGAAAGAACTGGAGATTATCAAACAACCTATGGGTTAAGAGAAATCTTACGTCGCAATGGCAACAAAGAAGACATAACAGCATTTTTAGAGGAACGCAACTTTCCTTTAGATGAAATTGGGCGTGAAATACTTGCAGAAAGAATTTTGCAGCAACCGCCAGAAATTGGTTATCTAACAATTTCTAATGCACTACAGTGGCGGTTGCAATATAGTAGGATTATCCAGGTAGCAACTACGACGATAACAGTAGGTATAGAAAATCTATTGGTAGGATGAAGTGAATTGATGCTGCTGCCACAATAGAATTAAGCTGCTACCCCCAGAATTCCTTATGAGTGAATCTATCACCTTGACAGACGCTGGCTTATTACCAGAAGATTTGTTACCAGATGTTAGTCTTCTGGTAACAGAAGATGATAAACCCTTGGATAATCTACCATCAGAAAAACAACAGAGATTACTGACAGAAACCCTTTACAGTTCTTGGAATGGTGCAAGTAATACCCAAGGGTTTCTCGTTGCTGCCAATGTGGGGTTGTTTCCCAGTAACAAACAACCGCCGATTGTGCCAGATGTATTTTTGAGCCTAGATGTACAGATAGCAGAAAACTGGTGGGAAAAAAAATATCGCTCCTATTTTTTTTGGGAATTTGGTAAACCACCAGAGGTAGTAATTGAAATTGTCTCCAATCGAGAAGGCAATGAAACAGGGCGAAAATTATTAGAGTACGCCAGGATGCGGATAATGTATTACATTATCTTTGATCCAAGTCGGCAACTTGGCGGCGAAGTTTTACAGATGTACGAGTTGCGAGGGCGGCAATATATAGCTACGAGCGAGCAATGGCTGACTGAAGTTGAGTTAGGTTTATGTTTGTGGGAAGGTGTATATGAAGGTAAACGAGATGTTTGGTTGCGGTGGTGTGACTCTGAAGGTAATGTAATTCCTACTGGTGCAGAACGAGCCGAACAAGAGCGAGAAGCTAAAGAAACTGCCCTGCAACGGGCTGAAAGATTGGCAGCACAGTTACGAGCTTTGGGTATTGAGCCGGAAGTGTGAGGATGGGGAGTGGGGTAATTCAATTAATTAAAAAACGCTGCTGTAAGAGCAAATTGCCAGGAAACCCCTTAAACCGATTCGCAATTCGCTTTTTCTTAATTCGCAATTACGTTTTGTAAGGGGGATTTAACCCCGACACAAAACCTGCTGCCTGTATTGCTGGGGAATTAAACCCCCAAACTTTGTTAAAAAGAAAAAACCCGCCGTAGCGGGTTACACAACAAACTATGAACAATGAAAACTTCATTTAGCTGGAATACCTCATCTCAGCTTCTAGTTGACGAATCAGTTGTTCGTCGCCCTTCGCTCTGGCTACTTGCAAGCGATGCTCTAGACTTTTTTGAATATTTTCTCTGTGAGCTTCTTGGGCTTTCCTGGCATTTTGTAGTCTACCTTGATTCATAGTGATTACCTTCTTTAATTTTTCGCTTTATGTCTTGTGTTGTTAACATATCATATATTCTGTAGCTTTTGCTACAGAATATTAAAACTTAATGTATATTTTAACAAAAATATGTCTGAGAAGCAGATAGGTCAACAACGACTCATGACTTTTCTAAGCGATTTCGGCGATCGCGACATCTATGTAGGTGTAATGAAGGGTGTCATAGCTCAAATCAACCCCAGATTGACGGTGGTGGACTTAACGCACCAAATTTCGCCGCAAGACATAGCCGCAGCCAGATTTTGCCTCATGAATGCTTATCCCTATTTTCCAGTTGGGACAGTGCATCTGGCAGTAGTAGATCCGGGTGTGGGAAGCAAGCGACGAGCGATCGCAGTAGAATTTGCTCAAGGGTTTCTAGTAGGCCCAGATAATGGTATCTTTAGCGGGGTACTTAGTCAAAGTCCGGCGATCGCAGCCATCGAACTTACAAATCTTAACTATTGGCGAACTCCTCAACCAAGCAACACTTTTCACGGTAGAGATATTTTTGCACCAGTGGGAGCTAGTCTTGCTAGTGGTGTCCCCCTCAAACAGCTAGGACAAGAAATTGATCCAGCAAGTTTGGTCAAACTAGATATAGGCGAGTGCAAGCAGACAACCAATGGTGTAGTGGGTTGCATTCAATATATTGACGACTTTGGCAACCTAGTGAGCAATATTCTAGGGAGTTACGTACAAGGCAAGACTTGGTATGTGCAAGCTGTTGGGTTGAGTATACCAGGTTGTAAAACTTATAGTGATGTCAAGGTGGGAGAGATACTAGCTTTAGTTGGCAGTCACGGCTGGGTAGAAATTGCCATTAATAGCGGCAATGCTCACTCACAGTTGCATTTAGATTGGCAAGAACCGCTTCAGGTTGTGCTAACATAAATGTCGCACCTCTTGACGGTAATTGTTTAAAAGCTAAATAGAAGCGCCTATGTCCACTGGGAGTGCGTTCATATCTAATCTTTCCTTGGTCTGCCCACCTCCTGATTGTGTCTACCGAAACTCCTAATTCTTTGGCAGCATCACCGATGCTAATAGTCAGCAGATTCCAAACTAACTTCGAGGATTTTTACATTATATCTTGCAATATACTTGCTTCATTTGATATTTTGAAGCGAATATTGCTATTATTTTCCCTACCAAAATCTATCAATAATATAACTCTGTTCGTTCTTCCTAAATTCCAAGCTTCATGCTCTACTAATTCGTCAAATATTAAGCATTTACCTGGTTGCCACATTTGAGTTTGATTGCCAACTCTAATGGCACATTTGTCAGGTATAATTAAACCTAAATGACAACGTAAGTTCAGATCCGAATATCCAGAGAATCCAACATGAGGATAAATATGGGTTCCTGGACTTAAACAAGAAAATCCTGCTGAGACCATATTAGGTATCTTTTCAATTAACTGTGTTGTTTGAGGACATAATAGGCAATTCCCCTCATTTTTATTTTTGAGAGCATATAAAGTAAAAGTTTTCCAGTTTTGATTATATATATTTTTCTCAGGCCAATCTCTTAATTTTTCTTGCTTTATTTTGTCAAACTCTTGTTTGATGCACATCCAGCTTGACTCTAAGTATGAAGTGAATTGAAATCCTTTGGTATCAAAAAACATAAGAATTCCTGCCGATTTCAATGACGGGTTGCTATTAATATTAATTAAATGATAAATTTTTTACTTAGTTATTCCTATAGTTTTGTGTATGCCTTACAGTGTTATTGCTTGAATGAAATATAGGAATCCGGTTTGATTTAGGGACTTCCAAGTAAAAAAATATCCCAAAACTGACACAAAAATCTTCTCTATTTCTCTCTGTGTTCTCTGTGCCTCTGTGGTTCATTCATGTGGATAATTTATTTCCTGGAAATCCCTTATGAAAAAATTCACTCCACTTTCCACTTAAGTCTATATTTTTTAGCTATATTCATCCCAAACTACGGGAAAGGAATAATCTGAAAACGCCGAGAAATCATGATTTTCCTTGCGCGTTTCTTCATCTAGGACGTTGACAACTGTGTTATAGATATCTTGTGCTTGTTGCGGGGAATCACCGATACTGGTTAATCCCAACTTGCCAAACTGCGAAAGGCAACCCATAAGATGAAACACTGTGCCTGTTTCAGTCCCACTATCAAAGTGTAATCTGTGGTAAGCGATGATATCCATTAAATCATTTGGCAATAATCCCTGATAACGTTCTTTTTGCAGATTATCAGTGGCAATGTAGTATTTGGGACGACCTTGCTGACTGTAAAATAAACCCGTGGAAAGGTCATAGCGCCCGTTTGTTAATAATTTCAGGGTCATGAATGGATGAGTTGTACCGCCTTTACGCAGGTTAATTTCGATCGCTTGAATATCCCACTCACCATTCCCCTTATCAACGGTGATAAAATCTACGCCAAATCGCTCTAAAGTGCCTTTTTCTGCTAGCTTTCTGCCAACTTGTAGTCCTAACTGCTGTAATTGCAATCGATAACTTTCATCAGCAGGGAAGCGACAACCAAGATAAATTTGACCGTCTGGTCCTCCGAGAATTTGGTCGTGGGTTGAAAGGATTTCTACTTCGCCAGTGGGTGTGATCCGTCCTTGGACGCTGGGCGATCGCTTAATTTCCCCTTCCACAAAAGCCTCAACAATTGCCCCTAATTCCGGGATTCTTCCCGAAAAATTGTCCCAAGTCTCAAGTTTTGCTTGAAAGCGCATTTTTGAAAAGCGATCGCTAATTGCTGCTACCCTTTGAGCATGAGTCCCAATCCCTGGTGCTAAATTCTCAATCGGTCTAATATCCAATAATGCATTTCCCTCTCCAGAAATGCCTTCGTTGAGTTTCACCACTACCCGTTGTAATGTCGGTTGGCGTTCCCACAAATCAGTAATAGCTTCTGCCAAATCTGTGTAGTTCCAAATTTTTTCGCTTCCATCTGGATGCGGTACTCCGCTTTCGGCGAAGATTTGCCGACTACCACTTTTTGTCCCCCAAATTTGTAAATCTGGTGCGGCCGCATACAGGGGTACACCTAATTTTAAAGACAATTCGCCTTCCCAGTGCGAAGAGTTGTAGCAGATCATAAATGATTTGTCTAGCCTCAAAGCTTGATGAATCCTCTCTAGTAAACGGGGGCGTTCTAAAATCTTTTGGCTGAGGGGCTTAAGGGAGGAATCGTAAGTAGAAAGTAGCAGCAACCGATTGCGAGCATGAGAAAAGGGAATTCCTGGCAAAAGTTGCAGATAATAATCAATGATACTAGGATGCAATGGTAGTGATGTTACATAAATCAGCCGAGTCTGGGGATTTTGCAACCGAATTAAAGAAAACAGTAATCTTTCTTCATAATGTTCACAGCCTTCAATCTTTTGGAGTTCACGCTGGTCGAGACTTAGAGAGGGAATAATTAAAATATCTGCTTCACTATTGTCAAATAGCTCAGACGTTTTCCAGCGATCGCGCAGGGTTAATTGTAAGTGGCGAAATTTTTCAACCTGTTCTAAATCGGAAACATTTAGTATTGCCATAATCCCTGCCCTCTAATGATCTTAATGTAGCGTACCACGCAGGCTTTTGGGCTATGAGTTGAGGGATTAATATTTGCATAACTCCAAAGAGAGAAGATAGAAATATATATTTTCATTGTATCGAAAATATCCCGATTATTGAGTCTGTTTCGATAAGCAATATATACTTAATATAGTAATCCTAAATGATTCGTAAACTTCTTTACTTCTTCTCTTGGCGTTCTTGTCTAACGAGACGCTCCGCGTTGGCAGAAGCCTCTCCAAGAGTTGGCGACTTGGCGGTTCGATAATTTTTACAATTCAAATAGAATTGCTATATATAAATTTTAACTCTTAACTCTACCCTAAGTGTCTTCCATTGGAGGGATGAGTCAATATTTAAATATTGATAATATATCTAACAGCAAACATTTAAGAAAAAATAACACGTCTATGGCATCTCCTACACCACTTTATGGCACGGAACTAGTAGATTGTGCTAGAGCAAATGCCAAGCAGGGAATTGAAACTGCTGCTTATCTATGTGGCTACGGTAAAGATATCAACAAATTTGCAGGAGAACTCAGACAAGCTTGTGAAGAAATGAATTTACAAGTGAAAGAACTCAGTGGATTGATTACTGAGCAAGACTTGATACTGGAATTAGGTACTGGCGAAATTATTGCGCCAAAGACGGCATCAGAATTGTGAAAACTGCAACCTTGTTCGCGTAGTAAACTTTCCCCTAACCCGCTTATCAAGCGGAATTTAGGAGGAGCTAAAAGTATTTGATACATCACTAGCAACATTTAAAATATCCTCTGAAGTTGACATACAGAGGTTAACTTATATCCTGATTTTTGGAATTAGCAACTTGGGTTTGGTAGTGCCGCCATTTTTGCTGTTGACGCGCTCTTTTCTCCCTTGTGAGGCTATCAAAACAATAGGAACAGGAGATACCCTGCTCATACTTATCAGACAGCTTATCTTCCTCAGAAATCGGACGTCCACAATTGAAGCACCGCTCACAACTCCCTTCCTCTAGTCCATGACTGACAGCTACCCGCTCATCAAAGACAAAACATTCTCCTTGCCATAAACTTTCTTGGGCTGGAACTTCTTCCAAATACTTGAGAATCCCGCCCTTGAGATGATAAACTTCTGCAAAGCCTTGGGCAAGCATGAAGGATGAGGCTTTTTCACACCGAATGCCGCCCGTACAAAACAGAGCAACCTTTTTGTGTTTAGTTGGGTCGAGCTGGCGTAGCACATAATCGGGGAATTCCCGAAATGAACTAGTTTGGGGATTTTCTGCTCCCTGGAAAGTACCGATATTCACCTCATAATCATTACGGGTGTCAATCACAGTTACTTCTGGATCAGAAATTAAATCATTCCATTCCTGGGGAGTGACATAAGTGCCAACTTGCTCATTTGGATCAATTTCAGGCAGTCCCAAAGTGACAATTTCTGGCTTCAACCGCACCTTCATCCGCTCAAAGGGCGGGGTTTCGGTATGGGACTCTTTATATTCTATATCTGCTAAACGAGGATCAGAACGCAAAAACCAGAGAACAGAGTCAATCGCCTGACGCGAACCCACAATTGTACCGTTAATGCCTTCTTGTGCCAGCAAAATTGTCCCCTTGACACCTTGCGCTTGGCAGTAAGACAGCAGAGGATCTCGTTTATCGGCAAAATCTGGCAGCTTGACAAATTTATACAGTGCTGCGATAATATGGGTCTTTTCTGGCATCATCCCTTTAGTAATGGAACAAGATAAGTTACAATAGGAACAGCAACCAAAGTTACCGACTATTTTAATTTTATGGGGGTTTAGCTCAGTTGGTAGAGCGCCTGCTTTGCAAGCAGGATGTCAGCGGTTCGAGTCCGCTAACCTCCATCGGATATAATTTATCTCAAGTTTGATCGCCAGTTTAAACAGCGATCGCTTGGACTAGGTAAGTTGGTATTGCATCCAATTTCCCCGATCTTCAAAGGCGTACTTAGTTAGAGAAATCTCTGGGGGAAAATAGTCCGAGAAAGTACTGCTACAATAGGCATCTTAGTTGGCATCATCCAGAGTCAGTTAATCAAAATTTGATTTTTTATATATAGTTAGGGGGTTGTTTGGAAAAGCGTCCATTGGGGTTAGTGGCAATTGTTCTCTACAAATCATTTGCCGCCTTGCTGCTTATGGTTACTTCGATCGCTTTATTATTGACGTTAAAAAATTATCAAACTCTAGAGGGTTTTTCAGACGATTATGTTTTAGAAAGTAAATCGATAATTATTGATTGGGTTTTACAAAAAGTTATCAACTTAAATCCCAGAACTCTGGCATTTAGTGGTATTGGCGCAGGAATCTATGCTATTGTAACTGGGATTGAAGCTATTGGTCTATGGTATGAAAAACGTTGGGCACATATCTTAGTATTGGTACTTGTCGGTATCAGTATTCCACCAGAAATTTATGAATTGGTTCGGGGAATATCTCCTATAAAAGCATTGGTTTTTTTGTTGAATTTAGCAGTATTTGTGTATCTATTCCGCAATTTTCCTAAACATAAAAACTAACTTTCGACCCCCATGTTGTACAATCGCTAGAAACAACAATCTGGAGAGCGACTTGCCGAAAACGATTCACTCTACTCAACCCCCACTGAAATTTGTTCCCCAACGCTTTAATCCTCTGATACTCCAGATTCTTCAGTGGTTATTGCCGATCGCACTACGGTTTCGCACTCGGCCTTGGCTACCGGCTGGTATTGTCGATATTGAAGCCAAGAATGTTGAGGTATTGATTGAACTTTATCAGCAATTCCAAGCTGGAAACATTCGCTTTTTGTTGGCATTTCGTCACCCAGAGGTGGAAGATCCCCTCTGTATGTTGTATTTGCTTTCTCACATTGTGCCAAAGGTTGCTCGTCAGAAAGGTATTACACTGCAATCCCTTGTTCACAGCTATTTTCTTTACGATCGAGGGATGACGGTTTGGGCTGGGGATTGGCTAGGTTGGTTGTTTTCACGGGTGGGGGGTGTACCAGTTCGTCGCGGTAGGCGACTAGATCGGCAAGCTATCCAAACAGCAAGGGAGTTGTTTGCCAATGGCAAACAACCGATCGCAGTGGCACCCGAAGGAGGTACTAATGGTCATAGTGGCATTGTTAGTCCACTGGAACCTGGTGTTGCTCAAATGGCGTTCTGGTGTGCAGAAGACTTGCAAAAAGCCAATCGAACTGAGACTGTTGTAATTGTGCCGATCGCTATCCAGTATCGCTACGTTGAGCCACCTTGGTCTAAACTGGATTGGCTATTGAATAAGTTGGAAGCTGATAGCGGCTTGGTAGTAACAGAAATTAATCAGGGCAACGGCGAAGAGATTTACTATCAACGCCTCTGTCGGTTGGCTGAATATCTCATTACCGAGATGGAAGAGTTTTATCGTCGCTTCTATCATCAAGACATTCCCAAAACCATCTCAATTGATGAATCTGCTACTCCTAATCAGGTATTAATTGCCCGACTTCATCGCTTATTAGATAAGTCTTTACAAGTTGCCGAGCAATATTTTGGACTCCAGGCGCAAGGAAATTTTATTGATCGCTGTCGCCGTTTGGAAGAGGCTGGCTGGAGTTATATTTACCGAGAAGATTTGCCAGATATAAATGCTTTACCCCCCTTTAAACGCGGTTTGGCAGACTGGATTGCAGAGGAAGCAGACTTGCGGATGCAACACATGCGGCTAGTAGAAAGTTTTGTTGCAGTCACAGCTACTTATATTCAAGAACAACCAACGGCAGAACGGTTTGCAGAAACAGCTTTGCTTGTATTTGATCTGATTTCTAGAATTAAAGATACAACGCTTCCAGGGCGACCTCGGTTAGGTTTACGACAGGCACAAATCACTGTGGGAGAGCCAATTTCAGTTACAGAACGTTGGTCAAATTCTCAGAGCGATCGCAATACAGCTAGACAAGCTGTGAGCGATTTGACCAAAGATTTGCAAATCGCTTTAGAGAAGATGATTGCATAAGTAGCTAGTACAACAAGGCAAAAGTAAAAAGGCAAAAGTAAAAAGAAAGAACGCTGATTTTGTAGGATGTCTAGCGATTTTAAATGGGTGGCTTATTTCCGCCGTAACGTACTAGGTGTAAATAAATTCAAGTTTGTAGTGAGTTAGCGCGGTCTTAGAGGTATTATAAAACACTTACGTACCATAAGGGAAGGATTCTCTACGAGAAGAGGCTACGCATTAACTTTTCCTTCTTTTATGTGCAATCAGCCTACCGAAACCAAATTGTCAGAGGATTTCGGGAGATTTCTGGAAAAGGGATAATGCCTTGTGTAGTCTACCTCAACTATCAATTTGAAGTTCAATTTGGCTCAAGAGGGACTCATGATTAATCGGGCTTTAGACATCATCTTTGTAGATTCCTTTGCCTTTGTAATTAATATTGCATTTGGGACACTGCTTCGTACTAAAATATGCAATTACTCGTGGGAAGGAAAAACACTCTTAAATTCTCAACCAGAAGAGATTAGCTCTAATCCGTCCACTTCAACATCATCTTCGGAAAACATACATTGAAGCACTCCCAGGACTGATACGCTGTTAATTAAGGCAAAACTTCTATTAGACAAATTGTAAAATCAATGAATTACCTTGTTGCCGTATTAGCAGACCGGATTCAAGCCGAAGCCGCTTACTTAGCTTTAGAAAAAGAAGGCATAAACAGTACTATCCTGGGGAAGGGGTATAAGACGGCTGACGAGTTTGGCTTAATTGACCCCAAAGACCAAGCTAAAAAGCAAGCACAATTGATGGCAACCTGGCTGATACCATTTGGCTTTTTTGCAGGTTTTACATTCAGCCTCATCACTGGTTTAGATACTTTTTCCTGGGCGGGTGAAGTTGGCAATCACATTGTTGGCGGACTTCTGGGTGCTGTTAGTGGTGCTATGGGTGGTGTAGTTGTAGGTGGCGGAGTCGGGTTACTCGTAGGTGGTGGTGATGCTTTACCTTATCGCAACCGTTTAGATGCAGGTAAATACTTGGTTGTCGTTCAAGGATCTGAAACTCTTACTCGGCAAGCAACCCGAATATTACGTCAGTTTGATCCAGAAAATATTCAAGGTTATGCCGACACAAATACCGTATACTGAATAAATTAATGTTGCCACGAGAAGAACTTTTAAAAGGTGTTGAAAATCGAGATAGTTTAGCTCGTGTAATTGACCAAGCGGAGCAAGCCATCAAAACTTGGGAAGTGGTTTTGACAGATTTTCTATCTCCCCCGGAATTGGTGGAAATTCAACGGGTGTTTAGTCGATTAACAGAAGTGCAATTAGTTGCGTGGGGCGGATATCCACAAGCTGAACGTCAAAGAATAGCGATCGCTCGTTCGGAACTCCCCCTAGATCAATCTCAAGTTAGCCTTGTCGCCGTGGAAATTGCTGGTAATTTCCTGTTTGATACCGCCTCTCACCGCGACTTTTTAGGCGCAATGTTGGGAACTGGAATTGTTCGTGAAAAGACGGGAGACATTATTGTTTTGGGGGAACGAGGGGCGCAGGCGATTGTCGCACCAGAGTTGGTGGAATTTTTGGAAATGAGTCTTAAACAGGTGCGATCGGTTCCTGTGAAAACTCAACGGATCGAGGTAACTGAATTAAAGGTTCGGGAACCCAAGAAAAAAGAACTAACTACTGTAGAGGCTTCTTTGCGATTAGATGCGATCGCATCTGCTGGTTTTGGTATGTCCCGCAGCAAAATGGTTGATTTCATTGATTCTGGTGATGTCCGCGTCAATTGGAAGGAAGTTACCCAAGCTAGTTCTCAAGTCAAGTCAGGCGACTTAATCGCCATTCGCTCTAAAGGGCGTTTAGAAGTTGGGGAAATCGCCGTTACAAAAAAAGACCGTTACCGAGTTCAATTAACAAGGTATATGTAATAACTGAGGAGTTAAGAGTTTTAAATTCACCAGTTTCTTTAACTCCAAACCCCAAACTCCTAACTCATAACTATATACCAATACGCTTGGGTTAAGCGTTTTTTTCTTCTCTCTGTGTACTCTGCCTGTGGTACCCTGCGGGTACTCCGTTGGAGAACTCGTAGAGTAGCCGCTTTGCGTTTACGTTAAAAAAACTGACTTTAACAAAGACTTTTAGCCTTAATCCAAGCGTATTGAACTATATACTTAGCTCGACTTTATCCAAAATTAATAACTTGGATCTCTTGTATCGGCAAAACCCTAGCTTTTTGGCAAAAACTTTTTCCCTATCAGTGATTTTCGGTGAAAACTAAAAAGTAAAACTACCGTCATACAAAGCTTTCAGCATCAGCTTCAGCGTTGCCAAAAAATGGATAAAGTCGAGCTTAGGCTTTAAAGTGTTTTGCTAATATATTCAGCAGAAGTTTGCGCGGTACGAGCCGAGATAACTTGCTTCTAATTTGAGTATTAGTATCAGAACTAATAACGGTTGGATAGCCTTTTTCCAAAGCCTCTAAAGATTCCCAAACCACTTTTTGCGAGGAATAGACTTTATCTGTACTACTTACCAACGCTGGAGGAAAATTAGCTTCTGCAAAAAAGTTTGTTTCTATTGGCCCTGGACAAGTGACTAAAATACGGACACCATATTGACGATTTTCTGCCCATAGTGCCTCACTAAAGCTGAGAATAAAAGCTTTACTGGCAGCATAAACAGAAAGGTATGGTATTGGTTGAAATGCGGTAATAGAGGATACGTTAATAATACTTCCAGAACGACGTTGCCGCATCAAGGGTAAAAATTTATGGGTTAAATCTACCAATGCTAAAATGTTTAATTGTACGATTTTAATTTGTCTTTCTCCATCCCCTTCAGCAAAGTCGCCATAGTAACCAAAACCAGCATTGTTGATTAATAAGTCAATGGTTAATCCCTTTGCATTAGTAGCATCAAACACACCAGCAGCTGCATTAGGTTCTGTAAGGTCTTTGACTATAACGTCTACTTGAATTTTGTGTTTTTCTTGTAGTTGTTTAGCTAATTGGTTGAGTTTATCTTCAGAACGAGCAACGAGTACAAGATTTGTCTTGCGTGCAGCTAATTCATGGGCAAAAGCTTTACCAATACCACTAGAAGCACCAGTAATTAAAGCAGTTGGCATTCTACATATTCAGATAGTTTTTAAGCACCTTATAAATCTTAGCTATGCAGGCTATAAGTTTTAACTACCTGAAGTGATATACCTAAAAGGGTAAAAGCATTAATGGTTTTTCTGATGGCCATTCAAAATGAATTGGAATTGTTAATTACCATTTTTCAGACCAATAGATAATTTCTGAGGCTGAAGTATTAATAGCAACGCCGTAGCTATCTCCATGATTCCACTTGAAGCCAAGTCTACCTTTGTCATCTGCATTTAATACCAGTATTTCATAACTAGCTGGAAAAGATTCTGTATGAAAGTCACTGGTGTAGAAGAAAGTTGTTGGTACACCATTAGGCTGGTTCATGTGGTCGTTTGTGTTACCACCCCAATATTTGTGCTTTGCACTACTTCTGTATTGTGACAGTAATTTTTCTATCTTGTTTTGTGGCTCTTTCAGCCTAATTTGAAAAAAACTACTTCCTGGCAAAAATTCGGGAGAGTAAGCAATGCGAACGCCTTTGGCATCAGTGGGAATCTGATTAGGAAAATGTTTTACTTGGTCATTGTCAGACCATAGTTGATTACGAATTTCTTGGTAGCGTGAGGGATCAGTTATTATTTTAGGCTCGCTAGTATTGCTGAAATTTGTTTTCATAAAAAAGCTTCCCCCGACAATACAAAGACTAGCAAGGGCTAATAAAAATTGCGATCGCTTCATCAAGTTGGGTGTGTCTAACTTTCATAGTCATATGCTCAAGTAATAAACTAAATTCGTACTATTGCGGATATCCCATCGGAGATATTAACAGAAACTTTGCGTATTCAGGGGAAATTTGGGGTAATTGTAAAATTACTGTGAAGTTTTTCAATGATTACCTAGTTAAATACCGCAGGCTATCTTCGGTAAGCTAGGGTAGTTATTGTTACTTAAGGGAAGTATCGGATAAGCTCTTGGAGGATGAGGGGGATTTTGCTCCCTTATCTCCCTCATCTTCCCCATCTAGCCTGCACAAATAACTTTCCTTAACCGAACCGTATTGCCTCCACTAGGATTATCATTGTATATAAAAAAAATCAATCCTACAGCCATCCCTTTTTTTCAATTCTTCCTGATGCAGCAATAACTAAGGCGGATATATAAATAGTAGATGCACCTTAATTAAATTACAGTCCTCAGCTTTTAGTTGGGGGCTTTTTTTATTGCTAATATTTTTTAATGGGCAAATAAAATAACTTTGCTTATAAGTCTAATTTCCCCGGATATGGCAATTAATAAAGCGGATTATTAAATGGTAGATGCACCTTAATTAAATTACAGCCCTCAGCTTTTAGTTGGGGGCTTTTTTTATTGCTGATATTTTCTAACGGGCAAATAAAATAAATTTGTACACAAATTGAATCTTCCCGGATATGGCAATTAATAAAGTGGATTAATAAATGGTAGATGCACCCTAATAAATTACAGCCCTCAGCCTAAAGCTAAGGGCTTTTATTATTTAAATCTAACTCCTAATTCCTAATTTTTGGGGTACTAAAACAGCTATAGCTTTAGATAAAACCCGAAAATGAGCAGGTGTGTAAGTAGTGATTTCACCATCTGTATTGATGGGACGCGGTTTGCGAGTATATACCTCTATTTCTTGACCTTGAAGAGAACGTACACTCTGCCAGTATATATGTCGCCCTTCTCGCATGGCAGGGAGTAATAGTATAATCTGCCACCAGTGTTTAATCTCTAAGCTATAGAGGTCTAATCGTTGGTCATCTATTGCGGCATCGTCAGCCACAGCCATACCACCGCCGTAATAGCGGCCGTTACCCACAGCAATTTGTACTGTTTTGACGCGAACTGATTCACCATTGATCGCAATCTCCGCAGTAAAAGGTCTAGCTTCCCAAATCACTTGCAATGCAGTAGCGGCATAAGCCAATATTCCCCAACGGCGTTTGACTTCTTTAGTAAGTCGCTGAGTAATTTTTACACTCAATCCCAGACTGGCAACGTTAAAAAAGTGCTTGCCGTTCACCCAACCCAAATCGATGCGGTGTAAATTTCCATCTGCAATAATTTTACAAGCTTCATTGAGGGAATTTGGGATTTCCAAAGTCCTCGCTAGATCGTTAGCAGTTCCTAAAGGCAAGATTCCCAAGGGCAACTGAGTATCAACTAAAGCATCTACTGCGGCATTGAGAGTGCCATCTCCTCCACCAATGATTACTAAATCAACTTGATGCTGATAGCGAAATATAACTTCAGCAAGATGTTTGGGGTCTTCGGGAGACTCCTCAATTAAATCAAAGCCGAGTGTCTTCAGATATTGAATCGCTTCCGACACATCCTTTTGCCCTTGGCGCGCATGACGATTTATTAACAGCAGTGCGCGGGAACTCATGGGTAGTACCTTTTGTGGTTGATATGTCCAATTATCCGCATCTATGTATTCTGCTTGAAGTTGACTATAAAAAAGTGTTTAGGGTGTTATTAAAGTTATCAAAAATTCATTTCGTCAATGTTTATGGCTCTTCAGTACTTAGTATGCTAAATCAATCTGCTAAAAAGCTTAAAATGTTGCCTGACAACAAAAATAGGCATTATTTTTAACGTTTTAGGCTTTTTGAGGAACTTAGGCGTTCTCAGCTTTATTTTAAAGTCAAATTTTGATGTTTAACTAATAATTTGGTATAACAGGTACTGAAGAACCAGTCCTCTTAAATTGGGATGTTCAGGTACTTGATAAAATTGAAGAAGTTAGTATTGACCCTTCGGCTCCGCTCAGGGTCAACAGTGAGCGACTTGTACTGAGCGCAGCCGAAGTAAGCCAAACTTTTGATCTCTAGTCACCTTATTATAAAAATCTAGTAGAATAATTAATGCTATTATTAAATATTGTGCTTCCTTTGCCGTTTAACCGGATTCATCCACACCTCTAAGCGACTAAATGCTTGTGAAAAAAATAACGTCAAGCACAAATAAACCACCGCCACAGCCGTGTAAATTTCAAAAGGACGATAGTTATCGGCGACAATTAGCTGTCCTTTGCGAAACAATTCTTCAAAACCAATCACTGCAACTAAGCTTGTATCTTTCAACAAACTGATAAACTCATTACCTAATGGTGGGATAATTCGCCGGAAAGCTTGGGGAAAAATTACATAACTCATTGTTTGTACAGAACTCAAACCTAATGATTGTGCTGCTTCTGCTTGTCCTGTTTCAATTGATTGAATTCCTGCACGCACAATTTCGGCAATGTAGGCGGCTTTATTCAAACTTAAGGCAATTACCCCAGCTACCAAACGATCAAAAGTAAATGTCAAACCAAGTTCTTCCAAAATTGCAGGTAATCCAAAGTAAATCATAAAAATTTGCAATAATAAAGGCGTTCCCCGGAAAAAATCCACATACGCCCTCGCTATCCAACGGACGGGTGCGATATGGGAAAGATGGACAATACCAATCAGGGAACCTCCAATTAAGCCAAACACTACAGAAAGTATCGTCAATTGCAACGTTACTAAAGCTCCCTGTAATAAAGTCGGAAAAGCCTGTAAAATCAAGCCAATTGAGGTAGATATTTGCGGTGTGCCACTGGTAGTTTGATTCTCAAATGGTGATTTAACTGGTAATGATGGCGGCTGGGCTTTAAACCATTTTTGATAAATTTGGGAATAAGTGCCATTTTTCAGCACTCTATCCAAACCGTCGTTGATTAATGCCAAATAAGGCGAATTTTTAGCTGTAGCAATCCCGTAAAACTCCTCTGTTAACAATTGCTGTACTATTTTTATTCCCTGAAGATTGCCCGTATTAATAGCATATAAAGTCACAGGCGCATCATTAATTACCGCATCCACATTACCATTGACCAATTCTTGCAGGGCTAAAGGTGCTGAATCAAAACTGCGAATTTGCACACCGGGAATACTCTTAGCCTTTGCAGCCCCAGTTGTGCCAATTTGTACGGCAATTCTTTTATTTTTGAGACTGTCAAAGCCAGTAATATTTTGATTATCTGCACGGATGGCGATCGCTAACCCAGCCTTAAAATAAGGACGGGAAAAAGAAATCGTCTTTGCCCTCTCCTGTGTAATTGTGATCGAACTAATGGCCGCATCTACCGTTTTGGCTGCTAAAGCCGGGATAATGCCATCAAAAGGCAGACTTTGAAAATCAACTTTAAACTTAGCAGCAGTAGCGAGCGCATTCATCAAATCAATAGAAAAACCCTGCAACTCACCACCTTTTCCCTTAAACTCAAAAGGTGGAAAAGCCGGTTCTGTAGCAACCCGCAGAGTTTTTCCGGTGCTAGAATTCACCCCACAGCCAGCCAATAACAAACAGCTAAAACTTACAACCACACACCAGCGCAGCCAACGCCCAAAATCAAATTTAGCCATATTATTTTCTCTTTCCTCTGTGCCTCTGCGGTTCCTGAAAAACCTTACAATCAACTGTAGAGCAACTTGACATAAGTAGTCAGCAACTCAACCCTAAAGGGATTGAGCTTGTAAGAGAAATCAAGCAAGGTGTGCTGACCAGACCACTCGATAAAACGAGT
>Ga0116226_10002210_pt1 | contig 16822 bp, 12 predicted proteins | sample S1TSphfallax_FD_89692 | JGI IMG/M metagenome (GOLD analysis project Ga0116226, IMG submission 89692) | Host-associated microbial communities from peat moss isolated from Minnesota, USA - S1T2_Fa - Sphagnum fallax MG | ecosystem: Host-associated > Plants > Peat moss > Unclassified | place: USA... | reverse complement strand
ATCCATCTGCGCCGTTGCGTTCTGCAGGAGGGAGCGCACGATCAAAGCTGAGAGCTTGCCGGACTTGGGCCAGGTATAACCTTCGGGCAGGCCGACGCCGTCATCTGCGACCGCCACCCGGCACCCTCCATCCGCGTTCGTCGTGCAATATAAGGATATGACGCCGCCCTCGCGGCCCCTGAAGGCGTGTTTCAAGGTGTTGGTCAGGAGTTCATTGACCACAAGCCCAGCCGGCATGGCGACATTGAGGGAGACCAGCCAGGTATCGACCTGTAGATTGAGATGTATGCCTTCCACAGCGTGCGCGCGCATGACGGCCGAGGCGATTTCGCTGAGATAGATTCCAAGATCAATGACGCCCTCGCCGGGGGAGTCGCCCAAGGCGCGATATAACAGGCCAAGCGCCTCGATTCGCCCCGCCAGCCGGTCGAATCCTTCCCCGGTGGTCCGGTCCGGCAGGCCGCGGGCCTCGATACGGATCAAGGCCGTGATCATCTGAAGATTATTCTTCACGCGGTGCTGAAGTTCGAGCAGTTGGGTGTCCTTCTCACGAACCTGAGCTTCAAGTTCGTCGAGAATCGAGACGTCAGGTCTGGCCACCGCAACCAGCGCCACGAGCCGGAAGGCCGGCGCGCCCTCGTCGTCTTCGATGATGTTTGACCAAGCGTCCACCTTCAGCCCGTCGTTACCCTGCCGAATGGTGAAGGCGCCCAGATGGTCGCGCCCTTGCGTGATCGCTTCGCTCAGCGTCAGATCTCTGTCCGCCGCTTCCCCCGGAAGGGTGTCCCAGCCGGCGCCGAGGACGGTTGCATCGAGCTGGCCCGAGAGGCGCTCGAATTCCAGGTTGGCGTAGACCACCCTTTCGACGGGACCGAGTTCTGATACGGCGACCGCGATAGGGATTTGATCCAGGAATTGCTTGAACTGGTCGCTTTCGAGGGCGCCTGCGAGACCTGGCGTGTCGAGCAGGTTTTCAACGCCTTCCGGTAACTCGTTCGACGACATTAAGCCACACCACCAGCCGCGCCCTTACGCCAGCGCATATCTGAAACACTTTAGTGAGTTTGCGACCTGCACGCCACCTATGCGTTGGGGATTGCGCTTTCGCCCGCAACGCGCTCAGCCTGCCATCCCCGCTTGAGCCGATTTGATCCAGCTCTATAACACAATCCTGTAGGCGCGGCTTTGCGTCGAGTGGGAGAGAGCGGCATGGCTGCGACGCGGATTATCGCGATGTTCAACTTGAAGCCGGGCGTGACCATGGCGGCCTATGAGGCCTGGGCCCGGTCCGCCGACCTGCCCACCGTCAACGCCCTGCCGTCGATCCGAAAGTTCGAGGTGTTCAAGTCCAAGGCCCTCTTGGGGTCGGACGCCAAGCCGCCCTATCAGTATATCGAGATCATTGATGTGCGCGATATGGGCCAGTTCGGCGAGGATGTGGCCACGCCCGTCATGCAGGCCATCGCGAAGGATTTCACGGGCATGGCCGATGTCACTTTCACCGTCATGAAGAAGATCGGCTGGAAACGGCCTAAGCCGAACTGAGGATAAGCAGCGATGGGGCGGTTTTCCGGCAAGACGGCCGTAGTGACAGGCTCGGGCCGCAGGGCGGGGCTGGGCGAGGCGATTGTGCGTCGGCTGGCGGCCGAGGGCGCGGCCATCGTCATTTCCGACATCGGCGTGAGCAAGGACGCCGCCACGCCCGACGCCATGATCGGCGCCACGGCCGAGATGGACTCCATCGCCGCTGATCTGAGGGGGGAGGGCGCCTCCGTCTCCACCTGCCCCTGCGATGTGCGCGATTATGATCAGGTGGTCGCCCTGGCCCAGCACGCGGCTAAGACCCACGGCTCGCTGGATATCTGGGTCAATAACGCCGGCATCGGCTATATCATGAAGCCCCTGTTGGAGGTCTCGCCCAAGGACTGGGGGGCGGTGATTGATGTGAACCTGACCGGCGCCTTCTACGGCCTGCGGGCGGCGGCGGAGATCATGTGCGCTCAGGGCAAAGGCGGGCGGATCATCAATATCGCCAGCCAGGCCGCGAAGTCCGGCTTTCCCCACGCCCAGGCCTATACGGCGTCCAAGCACGGCCTGGTCGGCCTGGTCCGCTCCGCCGCGATTGAGCTGGGGCCGCATGGGATCACCGTCAATAATGTCTGCCCCAACCATGTCACCACCGGCCTGGGCGCCTGGCAGAACGAGTATTTCTACAAGGTGGTCGGCGCGGCCTCGGTGGAGGAGTATCTGAAGGCCATGACGGCGCGCATCCCCATGCGCCGGCCGGGTCTGGCCAGCGACACCGCCAATGCGGTCGCCTTCCTCTGCTCGGATGAGGCGATCTACATCACCGCTGAAAGTATGAACGTCTCCGGCGGCGAGGAGCCACATTGAGCGCGCCGCCTGTGGAAGACGCTGCCTACGCCTTCGTCGATCATGCGCTCAGCCTCACCTGGGTCGATGTGTCGGCGGAGGCTAAGCTGGCCGCCAAGACCTTTCTGCATGACAGTCTATGCGTCGGCGTGGCCGGGGCCGGCGCGCCTCAGGCTGACGCCGTTTTAAAGGTGGTGCAGGGCTGGGGCAGGGGGGAGGATTGCTCGGTCCTTGGCCATCCCGATCTGCGCCTGCCCGCCGCCTCCGCCGCCTTCATCAACGCCTTTCAGATTCACTGCCAGGAATTTGATGCGGTGCATGAGCCCGCCGTTCTGCACCCTCTGGCCACAGTTGTCGCCGTTCTGCGCGCGGAGTCGGAGCGCAGCGGGCCGTATTCAGGCGAGGCCCTGCTGACCGCCCTGGTGGTCGGCGTCGATGTGGCCGTTTCGCTGGGCGTGGCAGTGACCTCGCCATTGAAGTTCTTCCGTCCGGCCACCGCAGGAACCTTCGGCTCTATCGCCGCCCTGATCAGCTTGAAAAAGCTAGATCGCGCTGTGGCGTTGGACGCCATGGGCCAGGGGCTGGCCTTTGCGTCCGGCACCATGCAGGCGCATGTGGAGGGCAAGATCACCCTGCCGCTCCAGGTCGGCGCCGCCGCGCGCTCTGCACTTGTCGCGGTCGAACTGGCGGAGGCGGGTCTTGGCGGGCCGCAAGCCTCGATCAACGGCCCGTTCGGCTATCTCACCCTGTTCGAGACGGCGTTCGATCTCGGCCCCATCCTGCGCGATCTGAAGTCCGTCCGGCGGATCACCCAGGTGAGCTGGAAGGCCTTTCCCACCGGCCGCGCGGCGCAAGGCGGCCTGCCGGCGCTTTACGCCCTGATCCGCGACCGGGGCGTAACAGCGGATAATCTCGACAACCTTGTCTTCCGCGCCCCGCCCCTGATCAAGCGCTTGGTAGGCCGGCCGGCAAAGATGGGCATGAGCGTCGCCTATGGCCGCCTATGCCTGGCCTGGCTGTCGGCAGTGGCGCTGCGGCATGGTGAGGTGCAGCTTTCTGATTTCACGGCAGAGCGGCTGAACGACCCGGATATCCTGGCCCTGGCGGCGCGTATTCGGGTGGAAGAGGATGGCTCGACCGATCCCGCCGCCTTCACGCCCCTGATCGCCACGGCGACGCTGACAACCGGCGAGGTGGTGGTGGAAACGATCAACGCTATGATCGGCTCCCCCGACTTCCCCCTCACCCGCCAGCAGCACCTGGACAAGGCCCGCGCCTGCCTTGTCTTTGGCGGGCTTGCGGCCTGGCATGAGCCGCTGATCGCCGCGATTGAAACGCTGGATCAGGCGCCCGATGCGGCGGCGGCTTTGGCGCTCCCGGCCTAGGTTCAGGCCGCCGCCAAAACCGGCGCCGTCCAGCCTCGCCGCAGGGGCTTTAGCGCGAACAGGGCCAAGAGACCCGTGAGGATATCCATCACCACGATCAGGCCGAACACAGGCAGCCAACTGTGCGTCTGGTCGTGGATCAGCGCCGCCACCGGCCCGCCCAGCACCGAGCCTATGCCTTGGGCCATGTAGAGAAAGCCGTAATTGGTGGTGGCGGACTTCTCGCCGAAGGTGTCGGTCAGGGTTGAGGGAAACAACGAGAAGATCTCGCCCCAACCGAAGAAGACCACACCCGACATGAGCACATAGGCGAACGGATTGCTGCGCAGGGCCAGCATGGCGAGGATGGCCAGCGCCTCGCCGATAAAGGCGATGGCCATAGTGTTCTCCCGCCCGATCCGGTCCGAAAGCCAGCCGAAACATGGGCGGGTCAGGCCGTTGGTCACGCGATCCAGCGTCAGGGCCAGGGGCAGGGCGGCGAAGCCCAGGACCAGCACCTTGTCAGTAATACCAAACTCCTTACTGAAGGTCGCAAACTGGACAATGATCATCAGCCCGCCGGTAGACATCATGGTCATCATAGCGAACATCAGCCAAAAGATCGGCGTCTTTAGCATGGACATACTAGAGACGTCAGACGCCGTGGCCGCGGCCGGTTTCGGCATGGCGACGGCATAGCCCTCGGGGGGCGAGGTCAGAAGCGCCGCCGCCGCCATGCCCACCACCGCCAGGATGATCCCGAAGACGAGCAGGGTGTGCTGATAACCGGACTTGGCCAGCATGTCAGAAATGGGAAAGGTGGTCAGCATAGCGCCAAAGCCATAGCCCGCAGCCGCCATCCCCGCCGCAAAGCCGCGCTTGTCCGGGAACCAGCGCACCATCTGGCCCACCACGCCCACATAGACAATGCCGGTCCCCACCCCGCCGAACAGGCCGTAGGTGAGGTAGAGCATCCAGACGCCATGGCTATAGGCCGCCAACACCCAGCCGAGGCCCGACAAGAGGCAGCCGGTCATGACCAAAAGGCGCGGACCAAACTTATCAATCAGCCCGCCTTGAAGGGGCGAAAGCCAGGTTTGCAATACGATCAGGATGGAAATCGTCACCTGTACGGCCGGCAGGCCCGCATGGGTTGCGCCCTGCAAGGGTTTGACGAACAGGGTCCAGACATATTGCGGGCTGGATATGGCCATCATGGCGACGACGCCGGCGAAGAGCTGTACCCATCGCGTCGCGGCGGACGGCGTGCGTAGTAAAGGGCTATCTGACATATTGGCGTAAACCCCGGCTTTTGCGGAACGCGCAGCGATTAGGTGAGACGTTATAGCGGTCGACAAGCCCGGTATTTCGCGCCTGAACTTGCGAGGCCAGGCAAGCTCATAAACTAAGCAGGCTCAAGCGTTTGCTTAAATCGTCGCCAGTCGAGCCGGGGCGGTCGCGGCCCGGTCGCTGAGCGCGCGTCCGATCTTTGATGATCGAACCCGCCTCTACCCTTCGCCGCACAGCGATCCCCAACCTTGCATCCCGACCCCCAACCGCCTATGTGTCAGGGTTCAGCTAAAGCGCTATGAGGTGGGTATGGCCCGGGTTACGGTCGAAGATTGCGTTGAAAAGGTTCCGAACCGGTTCAGCCTCGTGCTCTTGGCGGCTCACCGTGCGCGCGCCATTTCTACCGGGTCTGAGATCATGGTGGATCGAGACAACGATAAGAACCCCGTTGTCGCTCTGCGCGAAATCGCCGACGACGCGGTGGAGGCCGATGGCCTGCGCGAAGCCTTGATCAGCACCTTGCAGCGCGTGGATGAGCGCACGGAAGCCGAGGAGGAGGCTGAAACCCTCGCCCTCCTGGCCGATCCGCAGCACATGCATATGAGTGAGCAGGAACTGGTACGCGCCCTGCAGAGCGATCGCGATGGCGGGCAGGAGGATCGCTACTGACCCCCGACGGGGCCAGTCTAGCGCTTCCCGAGACGGTTCGCGTTTCTCCCACCGAGCCGATTACTTCACTTGCTCCGCCGCCTGAGGCGGTTGTCGAGCCCGCAAAAGCGCGGCTAAAGTATCTTCGACAGTACGAGCTGATTGAGCGGGTCAAGGCCTATGACCCTACGGCGGACGAGGCCCTACTCAATCGCGCCTACGTCTACACCATGCGCATGCATGGGTCGCAGATGCGGGCCTCGGGCGACCCCTATTTCGCCCACCCGATCGAGGTGGCGGGCATCCTCACCGAATACAAGCTCGATACGGCAGCCATCGTCACCGCCCTCCTGCACGATGTGATCGAGGATACGGTGGCCACCTACGCCGATATCGCCGAGCGGTTTGGAGAGGAGGTGGCCGATCTGGTGGAAGGCGTCACCAAGCTCTCCAAGCTGGAGCTTCTCTCCGACCACGCGCGCCAGGCTGAAAATCTGCGCCGCTTCATCCTAGCCATATCCAAGGACGTGCGCGTCCTGCTCGTGAAACTGGCCGACCGTTTGCACAATATGCGCACCCTGCACTTCATTCAGAAGCCGGAGAAGCGGGAGCGGATCGCGCGGGAGACGCTGGATATCTACGCCCCCCTGGCCCGCTCCATCGGCATGCACCGCATTACGAGCGAGCTGGAGGAGTTGGCGTTCGAGCATCTGAACCCCACCGCCCGCAACGCTATCGTTCGCCGTCTGGAAACCCTGAAGGCGGAGCGCGGCGAGACCGTCGCCCAGGTGTCGCAGGAGGTGTCGGCGAGGCTTGAGGCGGCGGGCGTTTCCGCGCGCTGCTATGGCCGGCTAAAACAGCCCTATTCCATCTGGCGCAAGCTGCAACGCAAGTCCGTCGCCTTTTCCCAGCTTTCGGACGTCTACGCCTTCCGCGTGGTGGTCGAGACGGAAGACGACTGTTACCGCACCCTGGGTCTCATCCACCGAACCTGGCCCATGGTGCCCGAGCGGTTCAAGGACTACATCTCGACGCCCAAGCGCAATAATTACCGCTCGCTCCACACAACCATCGTCGGGCCGAAGGGCATGCGGATCGAGATGCAGATTCGCACCGACGCCATGGATCGGGTGAATGAAGAGGGGGTGGCCGCCCACTGGCGCTATAAGGGCAAGTCATACGGTTTTGACGCGGCGGCGGCGGGCGCGGCGGGCGGGCGTGATCCCCTGATCAACCTGCGCCAACTGGCTCAGATGCTGGAGCATGGCGGCGACCCCGACGAACTGGTCGAACACGCCAAGCTTGAGATGTTCCTGGACCAGGTGTTCGTCTTCACGCCCAAGGGCCAGCTTATCAGCCTGCCGCGCGGCGCCATGCCGCTCGACTTCGCCTACGCCGTTCACACCGATGTGGGCGACACCGCCGTGGGCGTGAAGATCAATGGCGAGCTGAAGCCGCTGCGCACGCCGCTGGCCAATGGCGATGTGCTGGAGGTGGTGCGCGGCCCCAAGCCCAGCATGCCGCCAGACTGGCGCTCCCTTACGGTCACCGGCCGAGCCCGCGCCGCCATCCGCCGCCACATCCGCGCGACGGAGCGGGAGGAGTTCACCCGCCTGGGCCGCGTCGCCGTGGACCAGGCCGTGACCAAGGCCGGGCGGGACCGCACCGGCCTGTCGCTCCGCCCCGCCCTGGACCGCTTCGCCCTGGCCGGCGAGGAGGAGCTGTTCGATCAGGTCGGCCGCGGCCGCATCGCCCCGGCTCAGGTGCTGGAGGCGCTGTTTCCCGGCCTGAAGCTGTCGGAGAAAGAGGCTGCCGCCGCCCGGGTGAGGATCGAAAACGGCAAGGGCGCACGGCTCTATGTGCGCGGCGGCGGCCTGACCCCGGGGGTCAGCCTGCACTTCGCCGACTGTTGCAGCCCAGTGCCTGGCGACCGGCTTGTCGGCATCCTCCAGGCGGGGGAGGGCGGCGGGGCCGACGGTCTGGCCGTCCACACAATAGACTGCCCGCGCCTGGCTGAGTTTGAGGATCAGGATGAGCTGTGGCGCGACCTCTCCTGGACGCCCCAGGCCGAGAGCGGCACCATTTCTCGCGGCCGCCTCACCGCCACCATCAAGAACGCGGTGGGCGTGCTGGGCCAGGCCTGCACCCTGATCGGGGAGGCGGGGGGCGATATCGCCAATTTGCGTATGCACCATCGCCAGTCGGACTTTTTCGATGTGGACTTTGATCTGGACGTGCGCGACGCCCGCCACCTGACCCACATCGCCGCCGCCTTACGCACTTGTCCCGCCGTAGAGACGGTGGAGCGGGTTAAGGGGTAAACACCTTAAAATGAGCGTTGCGTTTACAAAGGAGGGCGATGCGGAATCCACCGCCGCCGACCTGCCCGACCGGCCGGTCTCGCCCCATCCTAACCTGGTCACAGCGTCTGGCTTGGCCGCGCTAGACGCCGCCCTGGCCTCCGCCCGCGCCGCCTACGCCTCAGCCCGTCTGGAAGGCGGGGTGGAGGCTGATCGCACCGCCATGGCCCGGGCGACGCGGGACCTGCGCTATTACAGCGCCCGCCGCGCCACCGCCCAACTGACTGAGCCTGCGGGCGACGCAACAAAGGTGCGCTTTGGCGCCGTGGTGACGCTGGATCGCGAAGGCGGCCGCCGCCAAACCTTCCGTATAGTCGGCGAAGACGAAGCTGACCCGGCCCAAGGCAGCATCTCCTACATCTCCCCCCTCGCCCGCGCCCTCCTGGGCCGGGAGGTCGGCGACGTGGTCAAGGTCGCCGGCGGCGAGGCGGAGGTGGTGGGGATTGGGTGAGGTAGCCTTAAGTACGCGGCTCGGATCGTGTCTAAGGTGAAATATAGCAGCAATATCCTGAAAAATCCTATATATCGATAGCAATCATGCTGATCCCTATCGATTTGAGGTAAAAAATTCTAAATTCTGAGCCTGTTCTGTGGCCAATTCGCAACGTTGGCGGCGCCTTCTCTCAAATAAGGCGGGAAGGTGTCTTTAACGGATTGAAATAAGTCAAAAAATCGGTGCCTTTCATCAGCATCGCAAGTGTGTTGATGAATGGCGGGGAAGGTTATGCAGTTGAAAAATAGACTCTTTGTGTCCGGCGCCTGCATCCTTGGGGCAGTTATGTATTTCGAAGGCGTCAATGCCCAGACGGCGTCTGCGCCACCGGCGGAAGTGCAAGAGGTAGTCGTGACCGGGTCGCGTATTGCGCGCCCTAATCTTGATCAGCCGACGCCGATTTCGACGGTGACCAGCCAGCAAATCCAGGATGCGGGCACCGCCAACCTTGGCGATATTATCGCCCTCATGCCGGAAGTCGGCACCGGCGCCACGGTTCGCGCGAATTCCAACAACTACGGCAATGGCGCGGGTCTGAGCGAAATCGACCTGCACAATCTCGGCACGAGCCGTACGCTGGTCCTTGTAGATGGTCAGCGGCATGTGGGCGGCGATATCAGCAATGACGCTGTAGATGTGAACTCCATCCCCGCCGCCCTGGTCGATCACGTGGAAATCATTACCGGCGGCGCCTCGGCCGTTTACGGATCGGACGCTGTATCCGGCGTGGTGAACATCATTCTGAAGAAGAACTTCCAGGGCATTGATCTGCAGGCTCAGGATGGTGGCTATAGCGGCTATGGCGCCAAGTATAGCGCTAACGGCACGATCGGCCAGAACTTCATGGACGGTAAGGGCAATGTAACTTTGTCGGTGTTCTGGGACAAGGAACAGGGTATCAATGCTGCCAATATACCCAATGATCACAACTACGGCTCGATCACTAACCCAAATGATTTGAGCGGCCCGCTCGATCCGACCTTCTATTCCAGCCCGGCGCCAATTACTGGCGACCATATCCCCGACAACCTGCTGGTGCCTAATGTTGGCTCTGAGTTCATTGCGCGCAACGGCGTCCTGCTAAATCCGCTGACTGGTTTGCCCATTACAGGCTTTACAGTGACAGGTCAGCCCGTGGCGCAGCCAGCGCGCACAGGTTACAACAGCTACGCGTTCGGTCAGCTCCCGGCGAGCTGCGTCGACTGTTATTTCGGCGAAACCTACACCCAGATTTCCAGCCCCCTGGAAAGCCGCGGTTTTGAAATTACCAGCCATTACGATTTCACCCCACATCTAAAAGCGGGCATCGACGCGAAGTTTGTCGACACCAACGCAACGGATACGATCCAGCCTGACTTCAGTTTCGGAAGTTACGGTATCGCGCCCGATAACGCGTTCATCACGCCCGCCATCGCCAACGTTCTGGCTCCTATTTACGCGACTGCGAATAATTACGCTGCGGCGTATGGCATTCCGGCGAGCGAACTCTATCCACTCTATTCCGCTTTCTTGAACAATAACCGCTTGGATCAGATTGAGCGCCGGACATATCGCATTGTTGGGACGCTGAGCGGGGATTTCGACGCTAAGTTCGCTGACATCAAGTGGGATGGCGCGCTGAACTACGGTCAGACGGTCAGCCATTTTGACATCAACAACATCCAGATCGTAAACAACTTCCAGGCGGCGCTTGACTCGGTGATCAACCCTGCGACTGGTCAAGCCGCATGTCGCGTTAATGTTCCGTCCGCCCAGGGGCCAGGCTATGTTGCGCCGACTCTCAGCAATCCAGCGGCATGCGTACCCTTCGATCCGTTCGGCTCGCAACAGTCGGCGGCATCTGAGGCCTATTCCTTCGGCCGCTTCTTGACGCGCGATTACCTATCTCAACAGGACGCGAACTTTAACTTCAGCCTCGATTCAGGTCGTTTCTTTAAGCTGCAGGGTGGCCCGATTGGCGTCGCCGCTGGCGCCGAATATCGGATGGAGCGCACCTATGAGCTGAACGATGAGGCCTTGCTGAACGGTTCGACGGACAATCTGGCCTCCAACTCGGCCGGCGGTTTCAACGTTTCGGAAGGTTACGGGGAAATCAACGTCCCGGTCTTCAAGCACTTTGGGCCTGGCCTAGATGAACTGTCGATTGATGGCGCTTATCGCTATGGCTATTACAGCACGGTGCACAGCGTGGAAGCTGATAAGCTGAGCCTGGTCTATGGACCTTATAGCTGGATCAAGTTCCGCGGCACCTATTCTCGCGCTGTGAGAGCGCCGAATATCACCGAAGCCTTCTCCCCCGTTCAGCAGACCTACTTCAACGTCTACGATCCCTGCGATGCGACGAACATCACAGCGAACGTCAACTATGCAAAGAACTGCGCTGCGGCGGGGATTCCTGCAGGCTTTAAGTCCAATCTCAACGCCTCTATCGTCGGGCAAACCTCAGGCAACCCGAACCTCAGCCCCGAAAAGTCGCTCAGCTATACGGGCGGCATCCTGTTCCAGCCGCCGATCATTCCGCGCCTGGCTGTTACGGTGGATTATTATTCCATCCTCATCAAGGACGCGATCACACAGGTCGCGGCGCAGGATATTATCAACAATTGCTATAACGATGCTGCGGGCCTGAACTCACAGTACTGTAGCCTGTTCAAGCGGAACCCGACGACTGACAATATCGATTTCGTTCAGACGACCTATGTGAACGCCGCCGAGCTTTATACTTCCGGTATAACCTTGCAGGCGACCTATTCCGTCGGCGTCCGGCCGGTCACCAGCCTGTTCAAGTATAGCAGCTTCCTGACAGGCCGGTTGAATACCTCGTTGGATGTCAACTACATCTTCAAGCTTCGCGACTATCCGTTCCAGAACAATCCCGGACAGGTCAACATTCTGGAAGGCGCTATTACAGGCACTGAAGGCGATGTGCCTCAGATGCGCGCCCTGCTGGACACGACCTATAAGCAGGATCAGGTTCAGTTCACCTGGCAGGTTCGGTATCTGGGCCGTGCCGCCCGTTACGACCTCAGCCCCGGCCAGGCAGATTATTCGGAATCCACCAATTATCCCTATGCCGGCGCGCGCTTCACCCACAATATGGTGCTGCGCTATGACCTGACGGGGGCTGCGACCGGTATGCAGCTTTACATCGGCTGTAACGATATCTTCGGGGAGCTACCCCCGTTGGGTCTCGTCGCCGGGTCCAGCGCGGACGCCAGCTATGACCTGGGTCGCTATGTCTTCGCCGGCGTCCGCTATCGCCGCTAGGACCTAACGGCGCGTCTATCTCGTGCGCCGATTTATCTCAAGGACTCGGCGGTGGCTCCACATTGGGCTGCCGCCGATTTCGTTTTAGCTGGATGCTCGGAGTTGATGCCGGTATGAGCGGAATTTTAGAGCCACTTAGACTCGCCGCACCTTGACGTTATCGCGGCGCCCTAAGCTGGATCAGCTCCCCAATTTCGACCAGTCCACAACTCGCCAGTAATAGCGCACGCCATCCGGCCAGGCGCCGGGATGATGGGTGAAGGATTTGGCGGCGATGGAGTCGCTGTAATTGTGCGTGCCGGCCTGGGCGATTTCGGGGCCGTCTTGGGCCAGGGCCTCCGGCGTCTTCTCCGCCGGACGGACGATGACGATATGGCCGGGCGTATGGGGGTTGGGGCTTTCATAGGCGATGACGACCAGGTTGCCCTGATTGGCCAGATGCTGCGCCTGGCGAGCGCGGTCTGGTCCTTCGAGCGGCTTCCATCCCTGGCTCACGCCGCCGGGGCCGCGAAACCAGCGGGTCTGGGCGCTGGCCAGCAAGGTCAGGCCATGTTCGGGCGGGCGCAGCATATAGACGCCCAGCCGTTCCCCCACTGCGGCGGCGAAGGCCGAACAGTGTGTCGCTTTGTCGGGTCCCGCATAGTCGGCCGGACGATCCGCCTCGCCGGTCTCCCAGTTGATATGCCGATGCGCCAGCCAAAGATTTTCGACGTGCAAAGAGGCGATCAGCGCGATTAGCCTCTGACCCTGCGGCGTGATCGCCCCGCAACAGGAGGGGCTGGCGACCTGAGTTTGAGCCTGAGCCTGCGCGAATGAGGGCGCAGCCGATACGCACAGCATCGCCGCCAGGAAGACGCCAAAGTAAACCTGAATGTATCGACCCCGTCGATCTAACGACGCTTGATATTCAGCAAGCATATTGGCCTTTCGCCTTACAAAGGCCGGAACCGCTTATTCGCCGGAAAGCCCCTGGGCGCCAGTTTGCCGCCTGTGGCGCGTTTGCCGAGCCAGTCGCGCCAGTCTTTCCAGTCGCGCTTGCGGCCGGCCGTGTCGGTCCAGCCGGGGCCGGTCTGGTCGGGCTTGGGGTCGGCGTAGAAGGTCATGGCGTCGCGCAGGCCGCCTTCGCGATAGGATTGCAGCTTTACGCCCTTGCCCCGCGCTAGTTCGGGCAGGTCTGCCAGGGGGAAGATGACGATCTTACCGTTGTCGCCGATCACGGCGATGTGGTCGCCCTCGGCCTCCAGGCACAGGCGGGCCTCGCCGTCGTCCACATTCAGCACCGCCTTGCCGGCGCGGCGATTGGCCAGGGCCTCTTCTTCCGGCATGAGGAAGCCATAGCCGAGGCTCGACGCCATCACCCGTTTGCGCCCCGGCTTGTGCGGGAAGACGCTGACGACCTTCACCTTATCATCCACATCCAGCATCAGCCGCAACGGCTCCCCCTGGCTGCGGGCGGAGGGGAGCTTGTCGCAGGCGAGGGTGAAGAAGCGGCCGTCCGAGGTCAGGATCAACAGCTTGTCGGTGGTTTCGGCGGGGACGAGGAAGCCGAGCTTGTCCCCCTCCTTGAACTTCAGCTCCGATGGATCGGCCACCGCGCCCTTGGCCGCGCGTATCCAGCCGCGCTCGGACAGGATGACGGTGATGGGCTCACGGGGGATATACGACTCCGGGCTCGGCAGGCTGTCGGCCGACGGCGCTTCGGCGAAGGTGGAGCGGCGGACGCCCAAGGGCGCCTTGGTCAGGGTGGCGCGCACCTTGCGCAGATCTTCGCCCACCCGATCCCACTGCTGCTGCTCGGAGTTCAGAAGGGCGTTGAGCTGGTCCCGCTCGGCGGTGAGAGCCGCGTGCTCCTTCCGGATCTCCATCTCCTCCAGCCGGGCCAGGGAGCGGAGACGGGTGTTGAGGATGGCCTCGGCCTGGATGTCGCTGAGGGCGAAGCGCTCGATCAGTTTGGCCTTGGGCTCATCTTCGAACCGCACAATACGGATGACCTCGTCCAGATCGAGATAGACGATCAGGAGGCCGTCTAAGATGTGCAGGCGGGCCTCGATCTTGCCCAACCGGTGGCGCGTCACGCGCTGGCCCACCTCCCGCCGGTGCGCCAGAAAGGCCAGGAGCGCGGCCTTCAGCCCCATCACGCCCGGCGTGCCGGTGGCGTCCAGCACATTCATATTGACGGGAAAGCGCGTCTCCAGATCGCACAGCTTGAACAGACTCTCCATCAGGACCTCAGCCTCGATGGTGCGGGACTTGGGCTCTAGGACGAGGCGAATATCCTCCGCCGACTCGTCGCGCACATCGCCAAGCAGGGGGGCCTTTTTCAGCTCGATCAGGCTGGCCAGTTGTTCGACAAGGCGCGACTTTTGCACTTGATAGGGCATTTCGGTGACGACGATGCGGTAGGTTCCGCGCCCCGTATCTTCCTTGAACCAGCGCGCCCGCACCCGCACCCCGCCCCGCCCGGTGGCGAAGGTCTCAAGCAGGCTCGCCTGGTTCTCCACAATCACCCCGCCGGTGGGAAAGTCCGGCCCTGGGATCAGCGCCATCAGGTCCGCCGTCGTGGCCTCCGGGCGGTCCAGCAGCAGCAGGCAGCCGTCGATCAGCTCGCCCACATTGTGCGGCGCAATCGAAGTGGCCATGCCGACCGCAATACCAGACGCGCCATTGGCCAGCAGGTTGGGGAAGGCGGCGGGGAGCACGACCGGCTCCTGATCCTCCCCGTCATAGGTGGGGCGGAAATCCACCGCATCATCGTCTATGCCGTCGAGCAGGAGCTGGGCCGCGATGGTGAGCTTGCACTCGGTGTATCGCATGGCGGCGGCGTTATCGCCGTCGATATTGCCGAAATTGCCCTGGCCGTCGATCAGGGGATAGCGCTGGGCGAAGTCCTGGGCCAGGCGCACCAGGGCCTCATACACCGACTGGTCGCCATGGGGGTGAAAGCGGCCGATCACAGCGCCCACCACCCGGGCGCACTTTTTGGCGCTGGTGGCGGGATCGAGCCGCATCTGTCGCATGGAATAGAGCAGGCGCCTGTGCACGGGCTTCAGCCCATCGCGCACATCGGGCAGGGCCCGGTTCATGATCGTGGAGAGGGCATAGGCGAGATAGCGGCGAGACAGGGCCTCGCCCAACCCCTCCTCAATAATCCGGCCCCCCTCCGGGCCTTCAGGCGGCGGCGTCACATGATCGTTCATGGCCCCTGCTTACGCTGCTTCGCGTGCGGGGGGAAAGGGGCGGGCATTTCGCCCAATCGTGCGGCGACTCAACCTCCCGTCAAACCCCCGACAAAAGTGTTCCTTGCGCGGGGTGGCGCGCCGGTCGATCTGATAGAGTCGTGGTCGTATTTAGAGGGGCGTTTCAGATGGATCGTAGGCAACTTTTGATCGCGGGAGCGTTGGGGGCACTGGCGGCGGGCGTCGTTGATCAATCCGCGTCGGCCGCGCCCTCTGACGTCAGCCCGGTAGATGGCCTCAATCCGCCCGGCGTGCGCGTCGCCGGCATTCGGATGCTGCCCGTCGTCGGCGGCAAGTATAAGGTCTGGACCAAGAAGGTCGGCTCAGGCGATGTGAAGGTCCTTTTGCTGCACGGCGGGCCGGGGTTCAGCCACGATTATCTGGAGGCGATGGAGTCCTTCCTGCCCCAGGCCGGAATTGAGTTCTATTATTACGACCAGCTCGGCTCCAACCTGTCGGACCAGCCCGATGATCCCTCGCTCTGGACCCTGCCGCGTTTCGTGGAGGAGGTGGAGGAGGTGCGCCGAGGCCTGGGCCTGGACCAGTTTGTGCTCTACGGCCATTCCTGGGGCGGGCTGCTCGGCATCGAGTACGCCCTCAAATATCAGCAGCACCTGCGCGGCCTGGTCATTTCCAACATGACGGCGGGCATCCAGTCCTATCTGAAGCGCACCGAAGCCTTGAAGGGTCTGCTGACGCCGCCTTCGCGCAAGCGCCTCGATGCGCTGGAAGCGAAGCAGGATTACGACAATCCTGAGTACGAAAAGATCATGATGGAGGAGCTCTATCCCCAGATGATCTGTCGGCTCAGCCCCTGGCCCGAACCCGTCACCCGCGCCTTCCGCTACGCCAATCAGAAAATCTACAACCAGATGCAGGGCAAGAGCGAGTTCCTGGTCACCGGCAATCTGAAGGACTGGGAGCGCTGGGATCGCCTGCACGAAATCCGCGTCAAGACCCTGGCCATCGGCGCAAACCATGACGAGATGGACCCCGAGGACATGCGAAAGATCGCCGCCACCGTGCAGAACGGGCGGTTTGGCCTATGCCCCAACGGCTCTCACCTGGACATGTGGGACGACCAGGAGGCCTATTTCAGACATCTGCTTAGCTTTTTGCGAACGGTCTGATGACGGAGGGCTGATGAATCCCATCAGCCTGCGATAAGTTACATGTAACCTTGTTGGGGATATGTATTGGCCCAGCCTTCGCCGCCTAAGCCTGCGCGCCAAAAGGTGCAGGAACATCGTCAGCGTCTGCGGGCGCAGGGTCTGCGACCGATCCAGATCTGGGCGCCGGATGTGCGGTCCCCCGCCTCCCGGTGCAGCCCAATGCGCGCAATGGTCTGCGAGCGACCTGCCGCCTGATGGTGGACAAGGTTTCCACCGTGCCAAAAGCCAAGGTCGGCGCGCGCGTAGGTCGGTTGGACGATGAGGACATTCTGCAGCTCAACCAGGCGCTTCTGGTGTTCCTGGGGCTGGCGGTTTCGCCGAGGATAAAGCAGGCGACTTGAACGTGCGGCGGGTCCGCCTACGCCGCCGAAGTGGCGCTACGGGCCATTGAAGATTTTCGGCCCGTCGTAATTCGGTTCCAGAGGTAGCGGCCCAGATCGACGCCCGGCCTTTCAATCAACGCATGTGTCGCCGTCGCCAGACAGACCAGGGCGAGGGCGTCTAAGCCTATTATCGACCAGTGGCCGATAGGGGAAGACAGGGCGAAGGCGCGCGCGCCAGGGATGGCGAAACTGGCGGCCAGGACGGGACCTTGCAACAGATAGATGCCATAGCTGAT
>Ga0116226_10002209_pt1 | contig 16825 bp, 16 predicted proteins | sample S1TSphfallax_FD_89692 | JGI IMG/M metagenome (GOLD analysis project Ga0116226, IMG submission 89692) | Host-associated microbial communities from peat moss isolated from Minnesota, USA - S1T2_Fa - Sphagnum fallax MG | ecosystem: Host-associated > Plants > Peat moss > Unclassified | place: USA... | reverse complement strand
GATCAGGTCCGGGTCCTCCTCCCCCTCATAGGGAAAGGGGCCCATGCCCAGCATACCGTTTTCGCTTTGCAGGGTTAAATGGACGCCGTCTGGGATATAGTTGGCTACGAGAGTCGGGATGCCGATCCCAAGATTGACGTAAAACCCGCTCTTCAATTCGCGGGCGGCGCGTTCGGCGATTTGTTCACGTGTCCAGGCCATGACGATCAGACCTCACTCTTAACGGTTTGGGGGCGGGGGCGGGTGGTGACTCGCTCGATGCGCTTCTCGTAATTGGCGCCCTGGAGGATACGGTCGACGAAGATGCCCGGCGTGTGGATCTGGTCGGGGTCCAACTCGCCAGGTTCCACCAGATGTTCAACCTCCGCTACCGTGATCCGGCCCGCCGTGGCCATGTTAGGATTAAAATTACGGGCGGTTTTGCGATAGATCAGGTTGCCTTCCGCATCGCCCTTCCAGGCCTTGACGATGGACAGGTCGGCGACCAGGCCGCGCTCCATAACGTAAAGCTCCCCGTCGAAGTCACGCACCTCCTTGCCCTCGGCCACCACGGTGCCGACGCCGGTCTTGGTGAAAAAGGCCGGGATACCCGCGCCGCCTGCCCTGATCCGCTCCGCCAACGTCCCTTGGGGGTTCAACTCCAGCTCCAGTTGACCGGACAGGTAGAGCTGCTCGAACAGCTTGTTCTCTCCGACGTACGACGAGATCATTTTTTTGATCTGCCCGGCGTTCAGAAGCATCCAAAGGCCAAACCCGTCCGCCCCGCAATTATTTGAAATCACCGTGAGATTTTTTACACCTGCGTCGCGGATGGCTGGAATCAGCATCTCCGGATTGCCCGACAGGCCAAAGCCCCCTGACATGATCGTCATCCCATCGAACAGGACGCCGTCGAGCGCGGATTTTGCATCAGAATAGATTTTGGATGTCATGGGGCTTGGCCCTCGTTTTGCGTACCGCCTGCGGATCGGCCGACGACTTAGGCCTAGCGGCGTCGGGCGTAAAGTGGCGGCGACCTCCATCCTTCATCTTCCCAGGAAATCGTGTCGCCTTGCGGTTTCGTGAAAGCTCTGCGGTAGACTTCTCGCCGGGAACCCGGTTCATATCTTAGCCACATGATAAGGGAGAATAATGTGAGTCAGCGCGTGAAGACATTTGCGAAACCGGCAAGCACGGGATTGTGCGGGCTGGTTCTGGCGGCCATTCTGGGCGGGCTCGCGGCAGAGGCGGCCGATATGGCCACGGCGATCAAGGATCGCCAGGCCCATTTCAAAGAGATCGGCAAGGCGACCAAGGCCATGGTCGATCAGGTCAAGTCGCCCACACCGACTCTCGCGGTGATCCAGGCTTCCGCCAAGACCATCGATTCGCTGGCCCCCCAACTGCCGAGCTGGTTTCCAGCAGGGTCCGGCCCGGAAGCCGGGGTGAAGACCGGCGCGAAGGCGGAGATCTGGACAAAGGCGGATGAGTTCAAGAAAGACGCCGCCGCCTTCGCTGTTGAAGCGCACAAGTTTGATATGATTGCTGCCGGCGGCGACATCGGGGCCATCCGGATGCAGGCCCAAGCCATGGGCCAGACCTGCAAAACCTGCCATCAGACCTTTCGGCAGAAGGACGATTGACGCTGAACATAGGTCAAACGGGCAAGCTAGACACAGGGGAGGGTGAAATCTCCCCGGCCCCAGCGCCTGTTCGCGTCTGGGATCTGCCCGTTCGGCTCTCCCATGGGCTGTTTATCCTGCTGATCGTCGCAGCCTGGTGGACTGAGAGCCATGGGCAGATGGACTGGCACATTCGGATCGGCTGCGCCTTGATCGGCGTTCTCATCTTCCGGCTGCTTTGGGGTCTGTTCGGAGGGTCGACGGCGCGGTTTTCGGCGTTTCTGCGCGGGCCTGTCGCCGTAGTTGGCTATGCCCGAAAGCTGGCGCGCGGCGAGCCGACAGACCCGAGCATCGGCCACAATCCCATGGGGGGCTGGAGCGTGGCGGCCCTTCTGGGCGCCATGACGGGGCAGGTGTGTCTTGGTCTCTTCTCGGTCGACACGGACGGTCTCGTATCAGGCCCGCTCGCGGATCGGGTGAGTTTTGATCAGGGCCGATTCGCCGCTCACTGGCACGGCGTCTTGTTCAATATCCTCCTGGGCCTGATCGGCCTACACCTGTGCGCCATCGCTTTCTACGCCCTTATCCGCGAGGAGAATCTGATCAGCGCCATGCTTACCGGCGAAAGACGAATCTTAATTGGACCTGTATCAGGTCCGATCAACGCGCTGACGTCGGCGCCGATTTGGCGCCTCGGCCTCGCTGCTGTGATTGGATTGACTGTCAGCCTTTGGGCTGGGACAGGATTCAAAGTTTAGTAAAATAAAATCCGCCCCGGCCATCGGCGGGGCGGATTTTTCATCAAGCAGCCAGCAACGGGAAGCGGTTAGGAACAGGCAGTGGTTTCAAACCGATACTGGTTCTGCTCTGCGTGCCAGACCCACTTTCCGCACGGCGCCTTGCCATTTGAAGCTGGGGCGGGCGCAGGCGCCGTAGGGACTGCGGATGGCGGGCCATAGTTATAGGCCCATGGATCAACATAGCCTGCAGGCGGCGCATCATAGACCGTCGTGTAGTCCGTATAACCGTAATAAGGATAACCATAGTACGGATAGCCGTAATAGGCAGGGTAGTAGCCGTAATAGCCGGGATAGTAGGCCCCGTAAGCTAAAGCGGCGCCCAGGCCGAAACCGAAAGCCAAGCCACCATAGCCATAGCCATAGCCATATCCACGATATCCATAGCCGCCATAGCCGCCGTGATAACCGGAGAAACCGCCTGCACGCGCGCCGCTAAAGCCGCCGTGCCCTGCGGAAGCGCCGCCGCCGTGCGGACCGGCTGCATTTGCGACCACGGGGCCAGCCAGAAATGCAACGCATCCCAATGCGGCCATGGTCTTGGAAAGAGAGCGCGTCTTAGCGAACATGGGCTTACCTCAACTCGTAAAAACGCGGCCGCCGCCGCAAAAATATCATTGATAAATGTGTTACAATCCACAACGTGAACCAAGTCTGAACCAAGCCTTAAGGTTTGCCGTCGGCTAAGGCGCACATTTAAATCTCGGCTTGGCGCAGGCCCTCATTTTGGCGTGGCGGAGACTGGAACTTGTCCGGCGATGGCATGGATGACCTTGAAACATTGAGGCGGGCCCAATTGCTGTTGGGTCAGTACGGCTTTGTCGAGGAGCAGGACGCCGTGGCCAAGGCCGTGCGTATCATCACCGCCACAGCGCGCAGGCTGGGCGTTGCGTCTGACGAAAAGGGCCGTATCGGCGTCGGCACGCAAGGCGAGCGGCTGAAGCGCTTGCGCGAACGTGTGGGCCTGACCCGCGCCCAGGTGGCGGAAATGTGCGGCGTCGCCATGAGCACGGTCCGCGCCCATGAAAATGGCGACAGCAAGATTCCCGAAGACGCCGCCCGCGCCTATGCCCAGGCGCTCGGGGCGGCGCCCGGCATCATCCTGTGGGGCGGAGATTGAGCGTGACCCACATGGACATCTTGAATACTGCGCGGCGCGTGGTGATCAAGATCGGCTCCTCCCTCCTGATCGAGGCGGATAGCGGCGCGGTGCATGACGCCTGGCTATCGCAACTCGCCGCCGATATCGCCGCCCTTGTCGGACGCGGGGCGGAGGTTCTGGTCGTCTCCTCCGGCGCTGTGGCCCTGGGTCGGCGCCGCCTTGGCCTATCGCAGAGGCGAAAGCTGACGCTTGCGGAAAAGCAGGCGGCGGCGGCGGCGGGACAGTCCCGGCTGATGCGGGCTTGGGAAGAGGGGTTTGATCCTCATAAAATCGGCGTCGCCCAGGTTCTTCTCACCCGCGGCGATACAGAGGAGCGCCGCCGCTGGCTTAACGCTCGGTCCACGCTGGAGACTCTGCTCAGGCTGAATGTCATTCCGGTGGTGAATGAAAACGATACCGTAGCGACCGAGGAAATCCGCTACGGCGATAACGATCGCCTGGCCGCCCGGGTGGCGCAGATGATCGGGGCTGAGCTGCTGATCCTGTTGTCTGATGTCGACGGACTCTACACCGCCGATCCGCGCCGCGATCCGACGGCGACGCATCTTTCGCACGTCAGCAGTCTGACGCCGGAGGTGGAGGCTATGGCCGGCGGCGCCAATGCGGAGATGGGCGTCGGCACAGGGGGCATGGCTTCAAAGCTCGCCGCCGCCCGCATCGCCCAGGGCGCCGGCTGCGCCACCGTCATCGCTCAGGGGCGGCCGGCCGGCCTCGCAGGTCCGCTTCGGACGTTGCTCGACGGCGCCCGCTGCACGCTGGTGTCGCCGCTGGCTACCCCCGCCGCCGCCTATAAGCAGTGGATCGCCGGAAGTCTGGCCCCCCAGGGGGGGCTCGCCATAGATGCAGGCGCCGTGCGCGCCCTTCGTCTTGGCAAAAGCCTCCTGCCCTCCGGGGTTACGGATGTGACGGGCGGCTTCGACAAGGGGGACACCGTGGTAATTTCCGGTCCAGATGGGCGTGAACTGGCGCGCGGCCTCGCGGGCTATTCAGCGCGGGAAGCGCGCCTGATCCAAGGCCGCCAGTCGCGGGAGATTGAGGCGACGCTGGGTTATGCCGGCACCGCCGTACTGGTGCATCGCGATGATTTGGTGATAACGGAACCGGAGACCTATAGCTTGGCGCACTCGGCGGACTGACAATGGATATGCAGATAGAATCCCTGTCCCAGAGCATGGCCCGTATGGGCCGCGACGCCCGCGCGGCGTCGGCCAGTCTGCGTCAAGCCAGTCCAAACACACGCACCGCGGCGATCCGGGCTATGGCTGATCGTCTGCGCGCGACAGCCCCCGCCATTCTCGCCGCCAATGACGAAGATATTGAAGCCGGCGCCAAAGCCGGCCTCAGCGCCGTCCTGCTTGACCGCCTGCGCCTGACGCCTCAGCGGGTGGAGGCCATGGCGGAAGGGCTGGAGACGGTGGCGGCCCTAGCCGACCCCCTGGGCGCAGAGATGGATCGCTGGACTCGCCCAAATGGTCTGGACATCGCCCGCGTCCGCACGCCCATTGGCGTCATCGCTTTGATCTATGAAGCCCGCCCCAACGTGACGGCGGATGCGGCGGCGCTGTGCGTCCGCTCCGGCAACGCGGTCATTCTTCGCGGCGGGTCTGAGGCTATCCGCTCCAGCCTGGCCATCCACGCCGCGCTGGAAGACGGTCTTGTGAAAGCCGGCCTGCCCGCCGCTGCAGTCCAGATCGTCCCGACAGCGGATCGTGAGGGAGTACAGCACATCCTGTCCGGTCTCGACGGGGCTATCGATCTTCTTATTCCCCGTGGCGGCAAGAGCCTGATCGCGCGCGTGAAGGCGGAGGCCAAGGTAGCCGTACTGGGCCATCTGGAAGGGCTGAACCACGTCTATGTCCACAGCGGCGCGGACGCGGATAAGGCCCGCGCCCTGGTGCTGAATTCCAAGATGCGGCGGGTGACGGTGTGCGGCGCAGCGGAAACCCTGCTGATCGATAGGGCGGTCGCCCCAATCCTCCTGCGCCTGATCGCGTCGGACCTTCAGGCCGCCGGCTGCGCCCTGCGCGGCGACGCCGCCTCCCGCATCCTGGTTTCAGAGATGTCGCCCGCCTCGGACGCAGACTGGCGCACTGAATATCTCGACGCCATCCTCGCCGTGAAGGTGGTCGAGGGGCTGGACGAGGCCGTCCGCCATATAGCGACCTATGGCTCAGGCCACACAGACGCCATTGTGACGGAGGATGCGGACGCGGCCGAAGCCTTCGCGGCCCGCGTCGACTCCGCCATCGTCCTCGTCAACGCCTCCACCCAGTTCGCCGACGGCGGCGAGTTCGGCTTCGGCGCCGAAATCGGTATTGCGACAGACCGTCTACACGCACGCGGACCTGTCGGGGCTGAGCAGCTTACGATCTATAAGTACGTGGTGCGGGGGCAGGGGCAGATTCGGCCCTAAACCTCCGCCCCCTCCATCACCCGGCCCGGCGCGTTGGATTGCAGGAAGCGCTTCACGTTCTGGGCCGCCTGGCGAATGCGCTGTTCGTTCTCCACCAGGCCGATGCGTACATAGCCTTCGCCATATTCGCCAAAGCCGGTTCCGGGCGCCACGGCCACGCCGGCCTCCTCGATCAGCAGCTTGGAGAAGGCCATGGAGCCCATCTCCTTGAAGGCGTCGGGGATCGGCGCCCAGGCGAACATGGAGGCGGGCGGGGCGGGGATGGCCCAGCCGGCGCGGGCCATGCTCTCCACCAGGCAATCGCGACGGCCTTTGTAGATGGCGCGAATCTCATCGACGCAGTCCTGCGGTCCGTTCAGCGCCGCCGCCGCCGCCACCTGAATCGGCGTGAAGGCGCCATAGTCGAGATAGGATTTCACCCTGGCGAGCGCGGTGCAGATGCGCGCATTACCCACCACCATGCCTACGCGCCAGCCAGCCATAGCGTAGGTCTTGGACAGGCTGTTGATCTCTACAGCTACATCCTTGGCGCCTTCGACCTGGAGGATGGAGGGGGGCGGGTTGTCGTCGAAATAGATTTCGGAATAGGCGATGTCGGACAGCACGATGAGGTCGTGCTTCTTCGCCAGCGCGATGATCTCCTTATAAAAATCCAGATCCACCCATTGGGCCGTCGGGTTGGACGGATAGGAGACGACGAGGATGGAGGGGGGCGGCGCGGAATGGCGCATGGCCCGGCTGATGCCGGAGAGGTAATCTTCTGGCGACAGGGCCGGCACATGGCGGATCACCCCGCCGGCCATGATGAAGCCGTAGGCATGGATAGGGTAGGCCGGGTTGGGGCAGATGATAACGTCGCCCGGCGCAGTGAGGGCGTTGGCCAGATTTGCGAACCCCTCTTTTGAGCCTAGCGTGGCGATCACCTCGCTATCCGGGTCGAGCTTTACGCCGAACCGACGATCATAATAACCCGCCATGGCGCGGCGCAGGCCGGGTATGCCCTTGGACGCCGAATACCGGTGGCTCTTGGGTTTTTGCACTGTCTCGATCAGCTTGGCGACGATGTGGGGTGGGGTGGGCATATCCGGATTGCCCATGCCGAAGTCGATAATATCTACGCCCTGGGCGCGAAGACGGGCCTTCAGGCGGTTGACCTCTTCAAACACATAAGGGGGTAGGCGGCGGATTTTGTGGAAATCGGGGGTGGACATTGACGTGAGGCCTTGGTGGGCGAAGGGCGGGGCGTTGGCTAATGGATCTTACCCCCCTGCGGAGTGGGGAGAGAATACCAAGTTACGCGCGGATACGGTCAGCGATCCGCGCGGCGGTAGCTCGACAGCCCAGGCTTCCACCGATATCGGCTGTGGTCTCGCCGGCTTCGATGGCGGCTGTGACGGCGGCCTCCACGGCATCGGCTTCAGCGGCCAGGTCCAGGCCATAACGCAGGAGCATTGCGGCGGAGCGTATGGCGCCAATGGGGTTGCAGATATCCTTGCCTGCAATATCGGGGGCGGAGCCGTGAATGGGCTCGAACAAGCCGGGTCCGCTCGCGCCCAGCGACGCTGACCCCAACAGACCGATGGACCCCGCCAAAACGGACGCCTCATCGCTCAATATGTCGCCGAACATGTTCTCTGTCAGCATGACGTCGAAGCTCTTGGGGTGGGTAATCAGCTTCATCGCAGTGGAGTCCACCAGGGCGTGGTCCAGCGCTACTTCGGGATAATCGGCCGAAAGGCGGATCACCGTCTCCCGCCAAAGCCGGCTGGTTTCCAGCACATTGGCCTTGTCGACGGAGGTGAGGCGCTTGCCGCGCTTCCTCGCCGCCTCAAACGCCACGCGCGTCACCCGCTCGATCTCCTCGACACTGTAGCTGCAAAGGTCAGACGCCGCTGTTGCCGTACGGGTGCGTTCGCCGAAATAGACGCCGCCGGTCAGCTCCCGCACGATCAGAATGTCAACCCCCGCCACCGCTTCGGGCTTCAGGGGCGAGCGGTGGGCCAGGGCCGGGTCGACAAAGGCGGGGCGCAGATTGGCAAACAGGCCCATGGCTTTTCGGATATTGAGCAGGCCCTGTTCCGGCCGCTTAGGCGCCAGGTCCCACTTCGGTCCGCCCACCGCGCCCAGAAAGACGGCGCTGGAGGCTAAACAAGCAGCGAGTGTCTCCGGCGGCAGTGGCTCGCCCGTCGCGTCGATAGCCGCCCCGCCGATCAAATGCTCGGCCAGCACGAAATCGTGATCGAACCTGGCGGCGACCGCCTCCAGCGCCGCGCGCGCGGCGAAGGTCACTTCCGGCCCGACGCCGTCGCCGGGCAAGAGAACGATGGAACGGCTCACGCCGCATGATCCTTTTCATAGGCGTCTACCGCCGGCAAGCGGGAAACCAGCCAGCCCAGGGTATCGACACCCTCCAGCAGGCATTCCCGGGCGAAGGCCTCCACCTTGAAAGCCGTCACGTGATTGCCAGCGCGCAGTTCCTGTTTTTCCAGATCAATCGTCACCGGCTCGCCCGGATGCTCAATCAGACGGGCGTGGGTTTCGGCGTCCACCACCACAGGCAGAAGGCCATTCTTGAGCGCGTTGGAGGAGAAGATGTCGGCGATCTCCGTAGAGATCACGGCGCGAAAGCCGTAATCTACTAGCGCCCAGGGCGCGTGCTCGCGCGAAGACCCGCAGCCGAAATTATGCCCCGCCACCAGCACGCGATGTTCACTGGGGTCGATCTGGTTGAAAATGCAGTCGGGCTTTTCGCCTCCGTCCGCCTCATAACGCCAGTCATTGAAGGCGAGTTTGCCGAGCCCCGCCTTATCCGTCATGGTCAGGAAGCGGGCGGGCATGATCTGATCGGTATCAATATTTGTATCCTTCACCACCACGGTGTGGGAAGTGAGAACCTTGAAGGGTTCGATAGAGCTGGGTTTCGTCATGGTCAGCGGCTCGGTCTTATAGAGGCGGGCAGGGGGCTTACGCCACCTGCTCCAGATAATCGCGCGGGTCGGCGACATGACCGGCGACGGCGGCGGCGGCGGCGCTGGCTGGGCTGGCCAGCACCGTACGCGCGCCCGGCCCTTGGCGGCCCTCGAAATTGCGGTTGGAGGTGGAGACGGCGAGCTGGCCCGGCCCCACCGCATCCCCATTCATGGCGATGCACATGGAGCAGCCCGGCAGACGCCATTCCGCGCCCGCCTCAAGAAAGATCTTGTCCAGCCCCAGCGCCTCAGCCGCCGACTTCACGGTTTCGGAGCCCGGCGCGACCAGCATGCGCACACCCGGCGCCAGCTTTCGGCCCTTCAGCACCTCTGCGGCGGACTGAAGATCGGACAGGCGGCCATTGGTGCAACTGCCGATGAACACCACATCAACCTTCTCGCCCAACAGCGACTTGCCGGGCGTGATCTTCATATAGTCGAGTGCGCGCCGGTCATTGGCGTTGGCGGGTTCAGGCACGGCCTTATCCACCCCCACCGCCGCATCGGGCGTGGTGCCCCAGGTGACCATAGGCGACAGGGTCGAGGCGTCGAGCCGGACCTCGCGGTCAAACACCGCGTCCGCATCCGAAACGAAGGTCAGCCAGCGCGCCGCAGCGGCCTCGAACGCCTCACCCTTGGGGGCCATGGGTTTTCCGCGAATGAAATCGATGGTCTTCTGATCCGGCGCCACCATGCCGGCGCGGGCGCCCGCCTCGATGGACATGTTGCACAGCGTCATGCGCCCTTCCATGGACAGCGCCGTGATCGCCTCGCCGGCGTATTCGATCACATGGCCCGTGCCGCCCCCTATGCCGAGCTTGGCGATGACGGCTAGGGCGATATCCTTGGCTGAGACGCCGAAGGGTATCTTGCCATCCACGGTCACCCGCATGGACTTGGGCTTGCGCTGCAACAGGGTCTGGGTCGCCAACACATGGCCGACTTCGGAAGTACCGATGCCGAAGGCCAGCGCACCGAAGGCCCCATGCGTGGCGGTGTGGCTGTCGCCGCAGACGATGGTCATGCCCGGCTGGGTGCGGCCCGCTTCAGGCCCCGCCACGTGCACGACGCCGCGCAGAGGGCTGCCCCAGCCGTGCAACTCCAGCCCATGCTTGGGCGCGTTCAATTCCAGAAGTTCGACCTGCTTCTTGGCCTGGGCGGTGGCGTAGGGGCGCTCTCCGTCGGGGCCGGGGGGCAGGGTCGGCGTGGAGTGATCCAGCGTCGCAAACGTGCGGTCAGGGCGGCGCACCTTCAGGCCGCGCGCGTCCAACTCGGCGAAAGCCTGGGGCGAGGTCACTTCATGCACCAAGTGCAGGTCGACATAGAGCATGGCCGGCGTGGCTGCGGTTTCCGGCGTCACCTCATGGGCGGCCCAGATTTTGTCCAACAGGGTGCGAGGGCTTGATTCGGTCATGGCTTTCTCGGTCTTTGGGGCGCGTCGGCTACATAGGATCAGCGACACGAATATGGAATAAAAAAGCCCTCTGCCGGGGTCGGGAGCGAGCTGGCCTTGGCGGGTCTGGCTATTGACGGCCGTTAGATCGCGTAGGGCGGCTCCGCAAGGCGAGCAGCGAAATGGGCGGCGGCAAGGGCTCCGCCGGCGAGTCTAAGTCGAGCAGCATTCATGGGGAGCGTCATGGCGCGCCTCTTTGTCCGTTACCGGATCGCTTTATGCGCACCAAACCTATTTGAGTGCAACGGGCATGACGATGCTTTTTTGGCCACGTGGCGAGGAGGTCCTTGCGCAGCCATAGGTTCAAGGAGGCCATAGCGGGAGAATCGTACCCCACAGTGGCGTATCGCGACTTGCCTTGACACTGTCCTGGGCGCATAAGCACGCCATGTCTTTCGGCCAACCCGCCCAGAATCGCCTCCTGCCCGCGCCCTGCGCCGGAGCCGCGATAGCGCTTGGTCTTTCGCTTCGACTTATCCGCCCCTGAGCGGAGATCGGCCCCGGCCCACGCGGCGCGGGCGCATCCGCGTTCAGGGGATTTTCGAAGCGTCCGACCCCATCCTCTCAAACTTCGCGCCTGAAGGCTCGCTCCCATGTCCATAAATCATCCCAATTTCGGCCAGATGGCCGACGACCGCGTCATCATCTTCGACACCACCCTGCGCGACGGCGAACAGTCGCCGGGCTTTTCCATGAACCACAGCGAAAAGCTGCGTATGGCTGAGGCCCTGGCCATGCTGGGCGTCGATGTGATCGAAGCAGGATTTCCCGTCTCCTCCCCTAATGATTTTGAGAGCGTCAACGAAATCGCCAAGACGGTGAAGGGGCCGGTCATCTGCGGCCTGGCCCGCTCGGCGGAGGGCGACATATTGAGCGTAGTGGAGGCCGTGAAACCCGCTGAGCGCAAGCGCGTCCACACCTTTATCTCCACCAGTGCCCTGCACATGAAATACAAGCTCCGCATGGACCCGGAGCAGGTGCTGGAGCTGATCACCACTTCGGTCAGCCTGGCGCGGCGTCATGTGGCCGACGTAGAATGGTCGGCGGAGGATGGCTGTCGCACCGATCCGGACTTCCTGTGCCGCGCCGTCGAGGCCGCCATTCGCGCCGGCGCCACCACGATCAACATTCCCGACACCGTGGGCTACGCCATGCCGGCGGACATGACGCGCATCTTCTCCATGGTGCGCGAACGTGTGCCCGGCGCGGACGCCGTCGTACTTTCAACCCATAACCACAATGATCTGGGCGTGGCCGTCGCCAATTCGCTCGCCGCCGTCGCCGCCGGCGCCCGCCAGATCGAAGGCGCGATCAATGGCATAGGCGAGCGGGCGGGCAATACCTCGCTGGAAGAGGTGATCATGGCCATGCGCACCCGGCCCGACCTCAACCCCTACACCACGCGGATAGAGACGCCCTATATCCTGCGCACTTCTAAGCTCTTGTCCACCACCACCGGCTTCGACGTGCAGCCTAACAAGGCCATCGTCGGCCGCAACGCCTTCGCCCATGAGAGCGGCATTCATCAGGATGGTGTGCTGAAAAACGCCGCCACCTATGAGATCATGACGCCCGAAAGCGTGGGCTGGACCAAGTCCAACCTGGTGCTCGGCAAGCATTCCGGCCGCGCCGCCTTTCGCGATAAGCTGAAGCAGTTGGGCTATGGCGATATCGGCGACAATATGATCAACGACGCCTTTCGCCGGTTCAAGGATCTGGCCGACCGCAAAAAGACCCTCTACGAGGACGATATAATCGCCCTGATCGATGAGGCGGTGGTGCGGGAAAATGAGCACATCCGCTTCGTCTCGCTGGATGTCCACGCCGGCTCCAAGGGGCCTGCGAGGGCCGAACTGGAGCTAGAAATCGGCGGCGTGTTGCAATCAGCGTCAGCTACCGGCGACGGCCCCGTCGACTCCGCCTTCAAGGCCGTGCGCACCCTCTTCCCCCACGACGCGGAGCTGGAGGTCTTCTCCATCGGCGCGGTGACGGAGGGGACGGACGCCCAGGCCAAGGCGACCGTACGCCTGTCGGAAAACGGCCGCATGGTGGACGGGCAGGGCGCAGATACCGACACCATCGTCGCCGCCGTCCGCGCCTACGCCCATGCGCTCAACAAGCTGCTCGTCAAGCGGGAGCGGCGGGAGCCGGCGGAGATGTTGGGGTAGGGTTAAGCCGGGGTTTTGATCTATTGTGACAGGTGGAAGGTCGAAACCGTTGCGCCGCCTGTTAAGCTCGCAAATCTTCACCCTGCGAGACCCTGCCAATGCTGACGCTTCATCCGGCTTCCGCCGCACTCGCTGACGCCCTATGGATCGACCTGCTTGATCCGACGGAGGCGGAGCTTACGGATGTCGAGGCGGCGACAGGCCTGCGGCCGCCCAGCCGGCATGAGGTGGCTGAGATTGAGGCCACTAGCCGCCTGCGGGTGGCGGGCGAGACGCTTATCATGAGCGCGCCGCTGATTTCCGGCGCGCAGACGCCCGCCTGGGAGACGGCGCCGACCGGCTTCGCGCTCAGCCCCAACCGCCTCGTCACCATACGCTTTCGTCCCCTGCCGGCCATAGACAGCGTGGCCGGCGGATTGGCAGAGGCGCCGGTGGAAAGCGGGGCGGAGGTGTTTGTGCGCCTCCTGGAGGAGATTGTGGATCGGGCGGCGGATCGACTGGAGGCGACGGCTGACGCGCTGAATGTCGCATCCCACGCCATCTTTCACGAAGACGAGAAGAACGAGCCCAACCTGACCCGTCGCACCCAGAAACTGCGCGATGTGATGACGGCGACGGGCCGGGCGAGCGAGCATATGTCGCTCGCCCGCTACGCCTTGGTGTGTATCGGCCGCATGGCCCAATTCACGGCTGATCGCGGCCATGATTTCGTGGCGCCGGAGCTTGGGGCGCGGCTCATGGGGGTCAAAGCCGACATCGCCTCGCTGGAGCAGTTCGAGGAGAATCTCCTGAGCCGGGTCCAGCTCCTACAGGACGCCGCCAACGCCTTTATCAGCATAGAGCAGAACGATGTGGTCAAGGTTTTGACCATCGCCTCGGTGGTGGGCATTCCGCCGGTGCTGGTGGTGGGCGTCTACGGCATGAACTTCAAGATCATCCCGGAACTGAGCTGGACTTATGGCTATCCTTACTGCCTGGCCCTCATCGTCGTCACCACCCTCATTCCCCTGATTTGGTTCAAGGTGAAGGGTTGGATGTAGTCGCCACAGGCCCCATCACGGCTCCCAGGGAAACAGGGCCTTAGCGAGGCCGGACTTGAGCGGGTCGGTCGTGGGCAGGCTGAACGCGTCGGCTAACAGGGCGTCGACCTGAGGCTTTAGCGGTCGGTCGCGATCTATCACGGCGATGCGGGGCTGGAAGGTATCGCGCAGGCCGTCCAGCGCCTTGTCGCTCACCAGCATTTCCAGCAGGGTCGGCACGCCGAGCCAGGCCATCAGGTCCGCCCAGCCGCTGTCGGGGGCCAGCATCAGGCAGCAGGATTTCAGATAGCCCAGCTCCCGCGCCAGATGGCCTTGCTCGCCCTCAACTTCTCGCCAGGTGTGGGGCAGAGCAGGGGGTAGGACGCAGCCATCCTTATGGCCATAGGCTAGGACCGGCAGATCGAGATGCACGCCGATAGCCGCGGCTGTCGCACACATCCAGTTGGGGTCGCTGTTGCGCGGCTGCTCCATCCCGTTTGACAGGGCGCGAATTTGCACCCCCACGTGGGGAGCCATAGGCTCAAGCGGATGTTCGAAGGCGGCTGGGCGATAGGTGGGCCTCAGCGAGTCAGAATTGCGGTAGTAAATGTTGCCGAAGCTTCCGCCCTGGAAGGAAAAGACATCTCGGTCATAATCGGTGATCGGTCGTCCATCATAGTCGAACCAGTCCAAGAAGAGGTTACGCAACTCAATCTCCGCCTGGGCCTGATGCAACACCTTATCGAGATCAGAGAGCGACACGTCGATGACGCCGCTTTCGCCCTCGAACCGTGGCATGAGGGCCACTTCACCCTGCTCCACCGGGGGAATATAGAGGGCGCCCATGCAGGGAAAGACGCCGTGGCGGCGAAATATGTCTCTGCAGGCCGCGTAAAACTCCGGAGCGTCAATCGTCGTTCCCGGCGGGTAATAGTCATGGCGTTTGGCGACGATTTTCCAGCCATTTCTCAGCCAGGGCTCGACCCGGGCCAGGTGATAGCGCACTTCGTAGCCCATCTCCGCCAGATAGGGCGGCAGGACGCGGGTCTGGCCGATCCGCGGCGACTTGGGCGAGGGCTTGGGCTTCGGCGGCTCGGCGTTCAACAGCGCTGACTTCAACACCGCACGAAACACATGTTCCGTCGGAGCCCGGATGCTGCGCGACAGAGGATAGCTCACACTTAGGCCCCACATCCTTTAGCCAAACCAAGCTCGCCTGAGTCGGGCCGGGGTCATAGCACTTGAGCCAGGCTAAAAAGAACAAAGCGACAACATGTCAACTGGGCGGCGGGCTTGCGGGCAGCTAAGACGCAGCCATGGCGGGGCTGAAGCGCCCGCGCCGATGGTGTTTGACATTGTGAATCAAGGGATACCCCCACCCGAGCCCTCCTCCCCTTAGAAACGGGAGGGAGATTGCCGGCGGCTGCCGTCTCCCGCCCTCTTTCACGGGGGAGGGCCAGGGCGGGGGTGTTTTCTTTTAGTTCTTGGCCTTGTCCACGAGCTTGTTCTTGCCGATCCAGGGCATCATGGCGCGCAGGCGGGTTCCGACTTGTTCGATCTCATGCTCGGCGAGCAGAGCGCGGCGGGCCTTCAGGCTGGGCTGGCCTGCGGCGTTTTCCAGCATGAAGTCGCGCACGAAGCGGCCTTCCTGAATGTCCTTCAGAACGCGCTTCATCTCCGCCTTGGTCTCTTCCGTGACGAGGCGCGGGCCGGTGACGTATTCGCCGTATTCCGCCGTGTTGGAGATGGAGTAGTTCATATTGGCGATGCCGCCTTCGTAGATCAGGTCGACGATCAGCTTCACCTCGTGCAGGCATTCGAAATAGGCCATTTCGGGGGCGTAGCCGGCCTCGACAAGCGTCTCAAAGCCCGCGCGGATCAGGTCGACTAGGCCGCCGCAGAGCACGGCCTGCTCGCCGAACAGATCAGTTTCGCACTCCTCCTTGAAGTTGGTCTCGATCACGCCGGACCGGCCGCCGCCGATGGCCGAGGCATAGGCCAATCCTAAATCCATGGCGCCGCCTGTGGCGTTTTGATGTACGGCGATCAGGCAGGGCACGCCGCCGCCCTTCAGGTATTCGCCGCGCACAGTATGGCCGGGGCCCTTGGGCGCCACCATCAGCACATCAATGCTGGCCTTTGGCTCGATCAGACGGAAATGGATGTTGAGGCCGTGGGCGAATAGCAGCGCCGCGCCATCGCGGATATTGGGCGCAATGTCAGCGGCATAGATATCGCGCTGATGCTCATCGGGGGCCAGCACCATGAGCAGGTCCGCCCAGGCGGCGGCTTCGGCCACCGTCATCACCTTCAGCCCCTCGCTCTCGGCCTTTTTAGCGGAGGCGGAACCGGAGCGTAGCGCCACGGCGACATTCTTGACGCCGGAATCGCGTAGGTTCAGGGCGTGGGCATGGCCCTGGCTGCCATAGCCGACAATCGCGATCTTCTTATCCAAAATCCGGGCGAGATCGGCGTCGCGATCATAATAAACACGCATAAGACTAGGCTCCGTTTTCGTTGTCCTTCCCCTTTTGTGGGCGAAGGGTAAGGGTTTGGGTGTTCAGCCGGCGGCTTTATATCCGCTCCGCGCCTCTGGCTATGGATAGGACGCCGGTGCGGGAGAGTTCGACCAGGCCCAGCGGGCGCATCAGGCTCTCGAACTTGTCGATCTTTTCCGGCGCGCCCGTGAGTTCGAAGATGAAACTGTCTGTGCCGGTATCGATCACACGTGCGCGGAAGATGTCGGCGATGCGCAGGGCCTCCACCCGGTGTTCGCCCGTTCCACGCACCTTGACCAGGGCCAGTTCGCGCTCCACCCAGCCGAGATCGCCGCCCACGTCGAACACATGGCGCACCTGCACCATCTTTTTGAGCTGAGCATAGATTTGGGCCAGCACGCTTTCGGCGCCGCGGGTGACAATGGTGATGCGCGAGGTGTGGACGGCGCGATCCGTCTCCGCCACGGTCAGGCTCTCAATATTATAGCCCCGGGCGGAAAACAGGCCGACCACGCGGGCCAGAACGCCCGGCTCATTGTCGACAATCACGGCGAAGGTCGCCCGCCGCTCCGTCACCGTGGCATGATCGAAGAAGTAGGCGGAGCCGGCTGAGTCGGTGGGAAGGGTTTCAGTCATCACACCAGCCCTCGGCCGTCTTCGTCGATCACCGCATCCAGCGACACGCCCATGTCGGCCAGGATCATGTCGTTATGCGCCTTGCCCGACGGGATCATGGGCAGGCAGT
>Ga0116226_10002208_pt1 | contig 16826 bp, 13 predicted proteins | sample S1TSphfallax_FD_89692 | JGI IMG/M metagenome (GOLD analysis project Ga0116226, IMG submission 89692) | Host-associated microbial communities from peat moss isolated from Minnesota, USA - S1T2_Fa - Sphagnum fallax MG | ecosystem: Host-associated > Plants > Peat moss > Unclassified | place: USA... | reverse complement strand
TTTTTTACTCTTTTCAAGGCTTTCAAGCCTATTAGACATCATTGAGAACATGGATAAGTCTATCCAAGCCTCTGTCGTTTCAGGTCGTCTTTGGAAATCTTTGCTCATGCGACGATTTCTACTTATCCAAGCAAAGGTTCTTTCGACAATCCATCTCCAAGCAAGAATCTCGAAACCTTTTGACATCCTCATTTCGCTTAACAATTTCCAATTTCAATCCAAGTTCCTCTTCAACCCAATGAATCAGTTGCCCGCGATATCCACCCTCAGCAACTGATCTCCGCGACTTCCTGAAATAATCCTATACAGTTCTCCAAGGAGGAAAGTCCTTTGGAAGGAATTGCCAAGCATATCCTTTTTTGGGGACGTAGAAATGGCATCTAAAAGACACTTGATAGGCCATTTCGGAGGTCGACCCATTCCTTGATAGTACGGAAATAGGTGTCGTATTTTTCTCCATCGTTTTGAGGATAAACTCCTTGGATATCTTTTTGTTCCTTTTTTTAGGATTGTTTTAGACTTTCTTTTGAGGGGCTTGGGTTTTTTCATAGTCATGCCTCCGAGTTGTGTGTGAAGCATGGCCTTATAGATAAAAAACCCTTATAGCGCCTCTTTTTTTTCTTTTTGGTATTGTTAACTGTTTCGAGGCTGCAGCACTCAGGCTTGGATTCCAAAAAATTTTAGATAAAAATCGACACTGGATCTATTGTTAGACATTTTTTTGACTTTTCAAACCTAAAATCTTGTGGGGCAAGATATAAAGCTTTTTGAGGTTTAGGTTTTTCGTCTCGCTCCTAACGGGGCCTCTCTCTTTAGCGAAGGGTCGTTGACTTTGAGTACTCCATCAGCATAATCGTGGAGCGAGGGAACGCCTTGGCAAGAATTTGAGCCGCATGATCCCCTCTCTGTGCCATGGCATTCGCTTCTTCCAAGGTAATTTTCGAGACCTCCATATCTTTGGGAGATTGACCGGTCAATAAACGTCCAAATTGCGCCGCAAAGGGTGTGGCAACCCCTTCGTAAACACCTGTTCTGCTCATAACCATATGAAGAGTCATTTTTGAGGCATTGTCTGTCGAATTCAGATGAGGAATATTCCCTTGGAACCCCACTTTCTGTGCATCGACAGCCCAATAGGTATTCTTTGGGTTAACAGCCTGAAAATAGGCATTTGTCCGAGCGACGATGGCTAAGGCAGCTAACGTTTCAGGCTCCAAATTTTCATGTCTATGGTTAAGCAAAATCGACGAGACGTATTCCTCAATTGGAATTTCATTGACAATGCTAATCGCCCCCCCAATATCGTAAATATAGAGGATTCCATGATAATCACGGCCATTGATCGTGATCAATGTTGATTCTTCATCAGGTTGGATTTTGATTTGATAGAGTCCAGGAAACGATTCTCCCCATTTCAGCCCATCGGGAAGTGCTTGGACATAGCGGCTCTTTCCTGCAAAGCGCGAACTGATATGGGAATTCGTATAGGGATCATAAAGACTATATCTTCCTCGAATTTGCAAATGAGCGCCCTGAACGCCATGCATGATGAGGATGCGAATGGTGGGAGGGGTAATCCGATCGCCTCCTTTAAAATAACCGGTAATATGATCCCATACCCCTCCTTGCAAAGTAGCCAAAGGTAAAAAAGGGAGCAATAGCAGCAGCATTCTGAGCAACATCTTCTTTCTCCTTGTTTATACCCATTCCACTCGATGTGAGTTACAGGCTCCTTCCCAAATGGCGATAACCGAAGGGAGTCACTTCCCGACCTCTTGGAGTCCGCTTGAGGAATCCTTGCATAATCAGATAAGGCTCGTAAACTTCTTCGATAGTACAAGGTTCCTCTCCTATGGATGCAGCAATGGCATTAATCCCAACGGGTCCTCCTTGATGATGCTCAATCATCACCTCTAGCATTCTAATGTCCATCTCATCTAGCCCTTTTTCATCAATGGACAGCATCTTTAAGGCTTGATTAACAACATTCCGATCAATTTGGTTGTTGGTGCGCATTTGGGCAAAATCGCGCACCCATCGCAATAAATGATTGGCCACCCGAGGAGTTCCTCTGGAACGACGCGCAATTTCCAAGGCAGCTTCGGTATCTAAATTTACATGCAAAATGCGCGCGGTTCTCTGAATAATTTTTTCCAACATCGACGGATCATAGTAATCTAAACGGGATATAAAAGAAAAACGGGTCCGCAAAGGTTCGGATAGCAGTCCCATACGGGTGGTTGCCCCTGCCAGCGTAAATGGATTCAGTTTGACTTGAACGCTTCTCGCATGGGGACCGTTATCAATCATTAAATCAAGGGCAAAATCCTCCATCGCCTGATAAAGATACTCTTCCACTGTCCGATTCAATCGATGAATTTCGTCAATAAAAAGCACATCTCCACGTTTCAGACTCGTCAAAACCCCTGCAAGGTCTCCCGCCTTCTCAATCACGGGGCCGGAGGTCACTACAAGGCTAGAACCCATGGCTTTGGCCAAAATATTGGCTAAAGTGGTCTTTCCAAGCCCAGGAGGGCCGCTAAAAAGACAGTGACCGAGCGACTCTCCTCTTTGTTTTGCGGCGCCTATAAGAACCTCTAAGCGGTCGCGAATGGCATCTTGACCCACAAAGTCATCCAATGATTGAGGCCGTAAGGGGACTTCAAAGGGGAGATCTTGCTCAACAAGAGACGATTCAATAAAACTTTTGGACATGATAAGCGCTCCAAAGCATAGACGAACACGATATCAAATCCAGACAATTAAAGTATATACCCATTCCACTTCAAGAATGAGATTCCGACAAAGGGAAAGCTCCCGCGATTCAATGATAAAAAATGCCCCCTATTAGAAACATGAGGGCGTTTTTTATCATTGCCCGGGGCTTTGGCCAAGCCCAAATTCAACTCTTGAAGTGGAGGGGATATGTTCCTTCATCCCCAGCCCTTGGGAAGGGATTTGAAGATCAATGCATCATCGGAGACCTGGAATCATGTTTCATAGAATCCACGGCATAGAAACTCTCAATCTAGCGCATGGTCTGCCCATGTCTGTCTGTTTGCAAGCGCTCACTTTAGCAAGATCTCTAGAGGAGAAGCGACATAGGGTTATTGTGCCACTAAAGTCGAAACAGTGAGATTTTTGAGAAAGCGATTAGCTCACATAGTGGAAGGGGGATAAATTTCCATTGCTGAAAAATTCGACTAATGGGTAACCCTAACGTCATCGTTCAGAGACCCTCCTCTTTCGTTCAGAGCCATTGACACTGTTTAAAAGCAAACCGTGCTTCTCAGATTTAGGCATCGTTCAAATTTGAGTGACAGTTAGGTCATAAGTGAGATCGCTAAGAGGATATGATTTCTGAAAAGTCAATACCCTCTAACGATTGGCGACCCACGTTTGAAGGATGCGGGAATTTAAAGAAACAGCCCCTGCGACTAAAGTCGCAGGACGTATGGGTTCTATGAAAAAACTGTTTGATTGGATCTTTAATCATCTCAACTCTGTCCAAATCTTCCTCCTGATTCGCCTCCTATTTTTGAGTTCGTTGCTTCCCATCGGTTATTTTTGGATCACAACTCACCTCAACCAGATCCATCTTATCGATCGACAGTTGAATGAATTGGAGGAAGAAGTCTTATTAAGAGATTTGTTTAAACAAATCCAAGAGCACCGCCTCTTTGCTCAACGATACTTTTCTGGCGACAAGGAAAGTCTTACAGAGATGCATGTCCTTGAAACTCACATTCGCGAAACCCTCCATCAGGCGAACATGTTGGCTCTGGCCCATCAAGTCAAGCAGACACATGGGCCCGCGATTTGGGAGGAAATCAACCCAACAGAGATTGAAGCAAAGTGGGATAAAATCGGGCAAAAATTTTCTGGACTTTCCGCGGGCGAAAGTGAATCTCTGCATACAATTTTTCTTCACAATATGGTGATCGAATTCGCCTATCTGAACGACCGGATCGGCATCAGCTACTTTGAGCAAATCGACAAATATATTCTGATCGAAGGGATGTTTTTAAGGCTTGCCGATCTTCAAGAACATGTTTCGAAGCTCGTTTTAATAGGAGAAAAGATTTTAAGGCACTCAAGCAGAGAGCTCGAAGGCGATAGAGCTGCTGGAGTCATTGATATGATTGAATCAGATATCGATTATATTGGACGGGGAATCAAGTTACATGCGCACCACAACATCGATGAAGAACACAGTCGCATCCTGAATTTAATGAGAATATACCGCGAAAACATCAAAAATTTAATTCAAACAGTTGAAACACGTTTGTTAGATCCCTCCGATCCAACGATGACCCTGATTGAATTCCAGGAAGAAAGCATGATGGCAATCAAAACTGGCTATCAATTGTGGGATGTAGGATTACAGGTCCTGACGCATATCTTTCAGAACGAAAGAGCCTATGTTCTCTATCGCCTTTGGGCCATTGTCTGCATCACTATTCTGTTAGCGGGTATCGGCTTTTTTGCGGGGTTAATTACCACCTATGGGAGCAGTCAACGCCTTTCCTTCCTCACTGAGACGACAGATAGATTTGCAAATGGCGATTTATCTGTTCGTATGCCCGTGCTCTATCAAGATCAAATTGGGCGTCAAGCGGAAGCCTTCAATAGAATGGCTCAAAAGCTGGAAGAAATGATTCATCACCTTTATGAACTCCTAGAAGCGACTTCCAGTCTTGCCAAAGGAAACTTGACGGCAAGGATTGACATTGGCGGCCATGACACAGAATTTGACCAGGTGGCTTTGTCATTTAACAAAATGGCCGAGACTTTTGAAACGATCATTAGACGCCTCCAACAAATTGGAACGGTGCTTACCGCTTCTGCATCGGAAATTTCTTCCTCTTTGAAAGAGCAGGAGGCGATTGTGGTGAAACAGGAAACAACGACAGGGGAAATTGCCCTTGCTGCCAACGAAATTTCCTCTACTGCAAAGGAATTTGCCAGCACGATGAATGAAATCAGCCAAACGGCTGAACAAACCTCTCATTTGGCATTAACTGGAAAGGATGCCCTCAACAACATGGAATCGATCATGCGCAAGATGGTCGATGCCTCTACTGGGATTGGGACAAAGCTCGCCATTCTGAATGAAAAAGCAAGCAATATCACAAGCGTCATCACAACGATCTCTAAAGTGGCAGACAAAACAAATTTGTTATCGCTTAATGCCTCGATTGAAGCCGAGAAAGCAGGGGAATATGGGCGAAGTTTTGCTGTCATTGCGCGAGAAATTCGGCGGTTGGCAGATCAAACGGCCATCGCCACATTGGACATTGAAAAAATGGTGAATGAAATCATGACCGCCGTCTCATCAAGCGTCAAGGGAGTCGATGACTTTACCCAAGAAATTCGCAATGGAGTGAAACAAGTGCGGACGGTGAGCGAACAGCTTGCCACGATTATCGAACAGGTTCAGGCTTTTACATCCCGTTTCCAACTCGTTAACGAGGGGATGCAAGGACAATCCACAGGAGCAGAACAAATCAATGAAGCTATTGCCCAGCTCAGCCAAACAGCCCGACAGACAAGTGAAGCCATTCATCAGTTTCATAAAACAGTTCAAGAACTGAATCAGGTAGCCAATGAGCTAAGCATTTTAAACCCCTTTTTAACTTAACCTGTTTACATAATAAGAACGATCTGCTATAATTTACACTTATTGCACGTTTATGTGTGCAGTAAACAGAAAGATGCGCTTTATTTTAGTGTATCATCCTGAAGTTGCCATTCACTCGCTAGAGTAAAGTCTAGCGGTTTTTTGGCTTAACAAAGATAAAGAGGAGACCTTATGTCAAGCCCAACCCCTCCCTCTCTTGCCATTGGCCCTGAAACTTCCGAAACATCGGAGCTTATCGGGTTATCGAACGGCCGTGCATCCCCACCTTCGTTGACTTCCGAAATACTGAAATTCTATGCCCTCCAGGCAGGCAAGATGAAAGAGAAAGTCGATGCATTGGCAGCAGAAATTAATCAACGGCAAGATAAAATGCGTCTCATCAACGATATCATTGCGACAATCAATCATCTCACAGATGAGAAAAATGGCTTAGACATCAGCCAAAGCCCTGAACTTTTAGAAAAGCTTCAGATCGCTAAACAATTGGGGGTGAAAATCAAAGACGGGCAATTAACATTCAATTCGATTGAACGCGATCGTCTGATTGAGAATTTGCACCTCGCTGGAGATAGCTGGGATAAAGAAAATCGGACGCAAACACAAAAAATGGAAATTCACGTTAAAGAACTCGATCGCATAATGATTATGATGAAGGATATTGAGAAGAAAGAGGAGCAAGCGAAACGTCCCATGCTGTCAGGAATCAAAGGAGGCTGACGATGTCTAGCGAGGCATCCCCATCGCTTGAAATCGAGTTCAGGAATGAACTTTGTGAAGCAGGAGAGGAGGAAAATTCCTCTCAACAAGTTCTAGAGAGAAAGATTCAAGAGATCTACGCCCTCGCCTACGTCCTCTATTCCCATCAAAAGTATTCTGAAGCAAGTCACTTCTTTCGCTTACTGACTTTGATATCTCCTTGGGTTGCAAAGTTTTGGAAAGGCTTTGGAGCCTCCTTTCAAATGCAAAAGGATTATCGAGAGGCACTTGAGTGTTATCTATTTTGCTCTCAATTGACGAGTCCGGATCAGCCCGACCCCTATCTCCATGTGCAAGAGGCGGATTGCTACTTCGCACTGAAAGAGATAGACTCAGGTTTAAAAGCACTAGAAGCGGCGCATTTAAGTGCAAAAAAAGTCAATGACATCGGCGTGTTACAACATGTTGCCTTTATGCGCCAACTGTGGTCTCAATCATCATCTTAATAGGTTTATTATGGGTGCCCCTTCCATTCCAAGCGTCCATAGGGACAAGACCTCTTTTCAAGAGGGACAGCCCCTTCTACCAGAGCTGCAAGACAATGGTCCCTCGCCATCGGGTTCAGCTTTGCATGAGATCTTTAACCAAGATATTATCGACCAAGTATCGGTGGATAAGCTCTCTGAGATCATTGAAAATGAAACGTTAACCCCTTCTCTTTGGAACAAAATCCTCTCCTGGTTCAAAGAGACGGAGCTTGTTGCTCCTGCTTCCCCCTCTTCCACCCCTTTGATGACTTCTTTAGAAACTTCAACCCTGGAGCCGATTCACCCCACCCCGACATTAGAGGCTCCCGATTCGATTCCAACTGATCTAGAAGTCGCAAGGTTTTCACCCCCCTCGCCCAAAATCCAGAAGAATCGATCATCTGTGACTGAAATAGAGGAGGCATTAGCCCTCATGAGTGACCAGACGATTGAATCGATCATGTTTATCCTTGCCAAAGCACAGATTGAACTGGAAAAGGAAAATGCCCATGTTGCAGAGGGAACGTTTGCCAAGTATGTCGATTTTCAGAAATTGCAACAGAAGGTTCTGCAAGAGATTAAAGATGCCTTGATGAAAGATGAACGCATTGCGCAAAAATTAAAATATACCCACAATGTTGTCGCCGCAGCAACCCTTCTGGCAGGATTGGCTGGTGCTGTGATCGTTTTCGGTATATCCCCTCCCGCCATCGTATCATACCTGGCAAATGGCCCTGCAATAGCAGTTGCAAATGCCTTAAGCCTAAGTGCTAAGGCCTACTTTCAGTATCGCTTTAATCAAGATAAAGCGAAACATGAGGAGTATAATCACCGGGACAAGTATTACAATGACCGTCTGGATGACTCGCGCAATCGCCTGATCGCAACGGCTGAATCAGATAGTGCTTTTAAAGAGCATTGGATTCGCTTTTTAAAACGATCGGACAAAATGCGCAAAATCGTCTTAAAAAAGTAAAAATGGGAGAATTGCCATGGAAACTATTGAAAAAGTTCCTTCAGAAGGATCAGCCTACAAAAACCTATTTGAGATAGGTGACTATGTTGGAAATAGTCAGAATATGGACATAGAAGACATTATTTTGAACGTTTGTAGCAAAGACCGTGAACTTCAGCTTGGACGAAAAGTTGCTTATCTGGACTCACGCTTCATCAGCCAAAATATGCAAAATGCCACCAGCGAACACAAAGCTGCCGTTCTTCGTGAAACAGGGGGCATTTTTCTACAAGGCGCTTCAGCGGCCTGCCAAATTGCCTCTATCTTTTTGCCAGGTGCCAAATTGCCTGGGGTGATGCAGACCTTCTCAAAGGCATTTGAGGTAGGCGGTGGTTATAAAGATAAATTTGTCAGTACTGAAGGAGATCTCCTTGGACATGTCTATCAACGTCAAGGAACGATTGAGAGAGATTTCTCGCAGCAAATCCAATCAACCGATAAAGAGCACGATCAGGATGTGAGCATGATCGATCGCCTCATCCAAGCGAGCCGACGCACAGCTGAATTAGTCGTAGGAAGCTAGTCGAACGACCTCTACAACGAGAAATCTCTCATTCAGATGCCTCGACAAAAAAGGGGTGTCTGAACTTTACATGCATTGGAGTTTAAATTATGCAGCCCCTTCAGTTGATCAGACAAATCCCCACACATGTTAGCCATGCCTTGACGTGGGGGATCGCGACAGCCTCGGGAACAAAAAGAGGGGTTGCCGATTATTGGGCAGCCAAACGGGTTGAGCTCTATGGTCTCTGGCAAAGCCATGGAGAGCCTTTCTATAAGCGAAATATTAAGCCCCTGGAAAAAATAGACTATCTCTTGATCGGGGCAAGCTTTTCGCTCGCAGGAGTGATCATCGTGGTGACGGCTAAATTTTTCCCAGCTCTTGTCCCCGTCAGTGTATTGATCGGCGCCCTTCTCTTTTTAAAAGCATGTCTTTCTCACCACGATCGAGTGCGTCAACAGCATGAAGAGATGGCTTGGGATTATCTTGATCAGATAAGAAGAGCTGTTCATAGCACAACCAAAACACATCACAATTTTGCCCTAATCGAGGGATATCAAACCCATTTGCCCCCCGCTGATTTTGAGGACTTAAAAAAAGATATCAGTGAATTGGAAGAAAAGATTCGCGCATTTAAAAAAGTCGTTTGTTCTCCTTCTTACGAAGAAAAACAACATCTCCTCATCGATCACCTAGCTCCCCTTGAACTTTTAGTTCAAGGACACCCAGCGGATAAAGCGATTATCCATGCCCTCAAGACACAGGTGAATAAAGCCAAAGAAGATCAAAGTGTAGATGCTCTTCACAATAAAAAAAGAACATTGGATGGCTTGCAAACACCTCAAATACATCCCCATATTGCCGAGGTAAAGAATAAAATTGAGGCTCTTATCAAAGCAGCTCGAAGACCCACGTTAGTCGATAGCAAACAAGCTTTAATTGCGTCTCTTGGGGGAGTTCAAAATAAATTAGTTTGGCACAGACATGTCGAAGCGCTTCCTATCGCGAATGTCGCGGAAGAAAATGGGGGTGATCCAGAAGGAGGGGAAGCCGTAGAGATCACTCCTTCTGTGCCAGATGTCGCAGGAGATAACCAGGGGGAGAGGGAAGAAGCAGAAGGAGAGGTCGTCGTTTAGATAACCTTTCCTATACCAGATGTGGCGGAAGGCAACCATGAGTCTAAACAAATCTCGACAAGATTACAGAAAAGACAATCGAATTGAAATTGATCCAAGCGAGGCTTTCATCTCTTTTAGCTAAAAAAAAGAGCTGATCACTTTTGCAATCAAAATATACATTAAAGTCGAAAAAACATCATTAAAAGCAGTGACAATAGGTCCCGACGCAACGGCGGGATCGATGCGAAAACGGGCAAAGAAAAAGGGAGACAACGTCCCCAATAACGTGGCCGTCAAACAAGCTCCCAGTAAACCACAGCTTACAATCAACCCTAAAATGATCGGATCTGATCCAAGATAGTGAATTTGTAGGCGGTTCAACATGTAAACAAATAGACCGCACATGAGTCCAAACACGACGCCGATGAGTAGGCCAATGCTGATCTCGCTAAACACTGCTTGGCGGCGAGATCCATAGGAAAGCTCTCCTGTGGACATTCCCCGCACCAAAATGGTACTGCACTGAATTCCCACATTTCCTGACATTCCGGCAATTAGCGGCACAAACAAAGCGACAAAGGTAAACCAATCGCGATCTTTAAAGTGAGAAAGGGCGGCTGCGGTCACTAACCCTGCACAGAGGGTGACAATCAACCAAGGAGCACGCCAAAGAAAACGTTTAAAGATCGGTTCACGCTCACTCAAATCTTCGGCTGTCCCAGCAATGCTTGCAATTGTTTCATCGGCAATATCTTCCATCGCCTCAACGACTCTTTCATAGGTCACGACGCCAACAAGGCGATCTCTTTCATCAACCACAGGCAAGGCAGGAATCTTGTAACGCTCTACCAAATCGACGACCTCATCGCGCGAGGCATCGGCTCGAATTTGATGCAATACGGGGCGCATCACTTGCTTGACAGGAACAAAGGGAGGATTCACAATTAAATTTCGTCCAGGGACAAACCCAATCAATTCATCAAGATCATTCAAGATGAAAATACGGCGAGTTAAATCAATGCCAGGGTTATCACGGATCACAGCAGCCACTTCACCAATCGTCACATTCATGTGAAACGCAAAAAACTCATTTGTCATCAAACGCCCCGCACTATGGCGATCATGCTTATAAAGCTCCCGAATGCGGATGGCTTTTTTTGGCTCTAGGATCTCCAATACGCGCTTAAGAAGACGATCTGACATATCATCCAAGAGCCATGCAGCTTCATCTGGAGGCATTTCCTCCAATAGAGCCTTAATCTCTCGATCATCAAGCTGAGGGAAAATTGCCGCACGGGTGTTGCTTCCCGTATTGACGATGAAAATGATTTTGGCATTGAGGTCAGGGAGATTTTCGTAAACAACAATGCGTGCGTGAGGAGGAAGGCGGGAAACAGCATACGCAAGATCAATGGGATCATGCTCACTTGCGATCTTGACAATATCGTGGAGCATGAAGCGCGAGGTGGGCTTATGCAATGCCTCTTCAAGCTTTTGATTAAGAACGTCATCTAATTGACTGGTTCGGGAATCCATCAAATTCCCTGAGACAATCCCCTCTTCAATTTGACCATTCTCTGTCTGTTTCTTTGCTTCCACCTTTGATCCTTTAGCGAGTGTCTTGGAGTGTCTCCGATTCCACGGCCTTGCAGGTTGCTTGTTTGAGACTATCAATTTGCAAGCAAATACTCAAGGAAAAGTCTCCGTTCAGCAAGGCCTCCAGCTAAAAGTCAGAACCAATGCTTTTTCAGATTTCTGTTTTTAACTCACCTGACGCAAAAAGAGTGGCATTTTCGCTGAGCCAAAGCCCTGGGAGCTTTCGCTTCAGCCCAACTATTGCTCTGTTTGCGTCAGGTGAGTGACAAACAAACCAATGCTTATTTTTATGCAATTAGAAACTCTCCAAACGTGAACCCATATTCTTTCTGATATCGCCAATTTTTCAAGCTCTATCGTTTATATGGATGGAATTCCGTCATCTCTTTCTGTAGAAGAATAGGAGCGAAAATTGTCGAGCTGAAAGCAAGCATCCATCTCCGTTTAGTGGACTTCTCTATTAGGAATCACTGAAAAAGCTTCCTTTCTATTACTATTAACAACTATCACAATAATGACAACTTTCGAGGCAAACCCATGACTGTCGTTCATTCAGTTTTGAGCACGTTAACAGATTGTTAGCGCAGTTTCGGCATGGGTCTCACTTCGTCGAAATTTACGCCAAGTCAGATAGGATAGCTCAGACTTAAATTTGAACCATGCCATCGTTTCTTATTGCGTTTAAGCTGATCACATCTCTTTCGCTTCATGCGTCATTTTTTAAAGATTAGCTCACGAAATATGTGGCATAACATGTCAGTTCTAGGGTATAAGTGCTCTTGATTCAGATGTCCTACGAACGAGCGGCATCTGAACTGTTAAAGAAAATTCACGCTAAGATCCCCCTATGTATTATTCTCCTGAAAAAATTCGCAATATTGCCATTATTGCTCACATTGATCATGGCAAAACCACCCTTTTAGACGCGCTGTTAAAGCAATCCAATCTATTCCGAAAAAACGAGCAGGTGCGTGAACGGATGATGGATTCTTATGATCAAGAACAGGAGCGAGGAATCACCATTTTCGCTAAACACACCTCTGTCCACTTTGATGATTTCAAAATCAACATTATCGACACTCCAGGACATGCCGATTTTTCTGGAGAGGTGGAACGGATCTTGGGGATGGTAGATTCCGTCCTACTGTTAGTGGATGCCCAGGATGGGCCGATGCCACAAACGCGATTTGTTCTCTCCAAATCGTTAAAAATGGGCTTGAAACCCATTGTTGTCTTGAATAAAATTGACCGTCCCCATGCGGATCCAGACCGAGTATTGGACGAAACTTTCGATCTTTTCGCCGAACTTGGCGCAACCGACGAACAGCTGGATTTTCGCTATTGTTATGCTTCGGGGCTATCAGGGTTTGCGATTCATCATTTACACGACCTTCGCAAAGATATGCGTCCTCTGTTTGAATTAATTGTCTATGCTGTGCATCCTCCTCAAGGTAGCCTTGAGAATCCCTTCCTCATGCATGTTTCCACGATTGCCTATGATGATTATGTTGGACGCCAAGCCTGCGGAAGGATCATGCAAGGGACAATTAAAAAAGGGCAAAGCGTGATTCACATCAATGAAAAGGGGAATGAAACCAAACATCCCATTACCCGTGTTGAAGGTCACTTAGGTCTAGAAAAAGTCGACCTCGAGGAGGCGGGGGTAGGCGATATCGTCATTCTCTCAGGAATTCCTGAAGTGACCATTGGTGATACGCTGTGTGACCCAAAAAAAATCCTTCATCTTCCTCGTATCAAATTGGATGAACCCACCGTTTCCATTGATCTCACGGTCAACAATAGCCCCTTTGTGGGGAGAAGCGGCAAGCATGTGACCATGAATAAAATCCGTGACCGACTAGAACGGGAAAAACGGGCAAACATTTCCCTTCGGATTGAAGAGCAACAAGACCAAGATAAAATCACAGTCTCTGGACGGGGAGAGTTGCACCTGGCTGTCCTCATTGAAGCGATGCGGCGCGAAGAATATGAGTTTAGCGTATCGACCCCACGAGTCATTATCAAAGAAGAAAAAGGGGTTAAATGCGAACCCATTGAAAGGGTACATATTGAAATTCCGCAAGAGTATTCTGGAACCATCATTGAAGAACTTTCGCGCCGCCGCGGCGAGATGCAGTTGTTGGATACGGATGAGAATGGCATCACGTCAATTGACTTTCTCATTCCTACGCGCGGTTTAATGGGTTATCGCAATGAATTTTTAACAGCCACTCGTGGGATGGGAATTCTGACCTCTGTTTTTGAAGAATTTGCCCCTTGGAAAGGGTCCATTCCTGGTCGGATGCGAGGGGTCCTCATTTCCATGAGTTCCGGCAAAACAAGCGGCTATGCGTGTTTTAATTTGCAAGATCGAGGCGTCTTATTTGTTTCCCCTGGAGATGAAGTGTACGAAGGAATGGTTGTGGGTGAAAATAGTCGCGATAATGATTTAGTCGTGAATGTTACAAAGGGAAAACAATTGACAAACGTTCGTGCTTCGGGAAGCGATGAAAACATTATCCTCACTCCTCCACGACGCTTCACTCTTGAGCAGGCCATTGACTATATTCAGGAAGATGAACTCATTGAGGTCACTCCCGACGCGATCCGCATGCGGAAGCGCTATTTGACCGAAAACGAACGGAAGCGGCCAGGGACCTCAAAGAAGTAAGTGGACACGAGGCTGGAAAACTCGCACCTCCCTTGATCCCCATTTTACTTTAAGAATGGGATTTAAGCGAAACTTCCCGCGATTCAATGATAAGAAATGTCCCCCGACAAAGGGCAGCCGGGCGCTTTGGCTAAGCCCAAATCCAACTCTTGAAGTAGAGTAGGTCCATTTACTTATCATCCATGGATTGTCGACTCGATAACTCATTGATGAATTGTCGAAATGCCCCTGTCTGACGCAGTCCTTCAAGCCAATCATCATGCATAAGGTCTTCTATTCCAGGCAGCACATCAGAAAACTGTGCACGCTCCAAGTAGTGCATGGACTGCTCATAGTTGCCTATAATCGAATATAAACCTGCTAACTGATAGTATCCTTGAGCATTTCCCAATGCCACTGATTGCATCAGGTGATTCTCTGCATGATGATAAAGGAGCTGCGAACGTTCAGGATGATGCGCATCCCGCATCAACAATGCCAGATCAATCAATGACATGCCGATATCTAAATGAACGATATCATCTTCTGGATCGTGTTCCAGAAGGATTTGAAAATGCTCAATGGCTTTATAATAAAATTCCACATCAGAGACGGCCTCCCCCAAATGAGATAAAGCGAGGGCTAAATTATAGCGAGCCAAATGATAATTAGGGTCTAACTGAAGAATCTGAGTGAGCGCTTGGACTGCCTTCTCAAAATGCGCTGGCTCTCCTTTTAAATCGCCCAAGAGATCCAAGGCACAACCGTAGTTGTACACCCATTCTAAATCCACATCTTCCTTTTCCATGTGTTGAATAGGAGATTTTAGTGCTCGTTCAAATTTCTCGATCGCCATTTCTACGTGCGACATTTCTTGTGTCATTTCAGCAAGCTTCAGAAGCGCCACTCCCCAATCATTCCAAAATTGTGCAAACCCTTCTCCCCCACATTCAATCACGCGCGAACAATAGCGGACCGCTTTTTCAAATAAAGTTTGCTCTTCCTTCAATTCCCCTAAAGCAAAGTGGGCAAGAGCCATTCCATACCATAGGAGGGGATTCTGGCGGGACAATGAAAGACCATATTGAAATTTTTCAATCGCCTGATGATAATACCCTTCATCGCTAAAATAATGCCCTAACTCATTCAAGCATGATCCGTATAGATACCATATCTCAGGATCTTCAGCTTGAATCTCCAGACTGCTGATAATTTTGATGTGTGCAGATTGGATGAGATCCAATCTTTCTTCTTGCGCTCCTAAAAAAAGTTGAGCCTCAGCCCAGCTGCTCAAAATTTGAGGATGACCTGATTCTAGTTCATAGGCTCTTGCAAATTTTAATAGACTCGCCTCCAATTTTTGCTGATCCCTTTTTAATCTTCCCATCCTTGCTTCAAGCTCTGCCCATTTGAACCAAACTTGCGCCTGCTGGGGGTTAATTTCAGCAGCCTTAACAAAGCTCAGACTGGCTTGTTCTAATAACTTTTCATAGCTTTTATATTCGGCCAAACTTTGAATACAGCAGGCCTGATTATACCACCCATCAAATCCACAGGGATCTTGGCGCACAGCTTTATTAAAATAAATGAGAGCCTCTGCAAAACATTCGGATCGATCCAAAAGATAGCCGAGACTCGCTAAACTATGGCCGAAGTCATTGAAAAACTTTGCCTCATCACAACCAAGCTGGCAAGCATGGCGGAATTTTTCGATAGAGCCGTAAAAATCTAAAGGTTCCCCTGAAGCTCTGCCCAAAGAAGCGAGGCATAACCCCCATTTCCAATAAAATTCTTCACGCCGAACGGGCTGTTCAATACTATCCAAATAAGCATGAGCTCGTTCGAAGTTTTGGTGAGCTTCAGTGAAATAAGACGCTTCAGCTTCAAACAACCCTATATCGGTCAAAACCTGTGCACGGAGATACCATGCCTTAAGGAATAAGGGGTTTTGCTGTAAAGCGCGCGCAAGGGCCTGGGAAGCAAGGGTTAAGCAGCGAAGATTTTCTCGATAAGAACTGAGAATAACACCCTGTTGAAACAGGATTTCAGGGGCATTAGAAGAGACTTGTGCTGCGGTATCAAAGGTGTCAAGCGCTTGATGATCCTCTTGGGCCAATTGATGAGCTCCCTGCATGACTAATAAGCGGGCCAGGAGCAAACGCTCTTGTTGCTCAAAGCTTTTCCAGACAGTGGGTTGTTTGAAAGGCTCTAACCGATCAAATGCTTGAGATTCAAGAATATCAATAAGGGTTTTACGAGTGCTTGCCATTTTTTGCCATGTGCTATTTAGAATGACTCCATTATACAAATTATGCTCTTTTAGAGAAATAGTTTCGTGGCTAACATAACAGTTCAGATCCCTTCTCCTTCGTCGCGGGTCTTTGAAGATGGAGTATGAATCCAGTTTGAACCCTGCTCAAAGAACCCTTGAATTTTTCCCAGCTCCGAACCCTGCGAACAGCGATTAATCAGCCGCCAGAGAAGTGTCAGTGGGGTTGTTGTTAATCGAGAGTCAGTCGGATTCACAAGAGCGCTCTTGGCTGAAATGAGACGCACAATCCGTTTTCGTCGAGGTGCACTTGATGTGAGTACCCGTTCTGAATCAGCAGGGAACCCCCCTCCTCCCTTGCAGGAAAAGGGAAAAGGTTGCTACGGTGAGAGTGGATGCACCAAAGTGAGGAGCCGCACTCCGTTTGTGATTAAGCTATTGTATCGCTCGTCTCGATATCCCCCTCTTCTAGGGTTGGAATGAGTATAACTTTTTCTTTTTAAAAAACTCTCTTTTCGCGTACGCTCATCGCTGTCTTATCCCAGAAGTTTAACAAAAGCAGATCGGCTTGCAGCCTATTCAAAATAATGTTCATCTAATGACCTGTTGCGGAATGAAGAATCTTGTCTCGAGGGTCTTGCGGCCAATCGTTATTCCTCTTAAATTCATTGCTCGGAAAGTATAGGAACTCTTGATGCGGATGGTTGGATGTTGCGGGTTTTGAGCGATATAACTTCGGTCAAACTTAAGAGTTCGGGGCTCCTTATGCAAAATTGGGAGCTTTTCACCAGAGCCGATGTAGAAGAGAATTC
>Ga0116226_10002207_pt1 | contig 16833 bp, 16 predicted proteins | sample S1TSphfallax_FD_89692 | JGI IMG/M metagenome (GOLD analysis project Ga0116226, IMG submission 89692) | Host-associated microbial communities from peat moss isolated from Minnesota, USA - S1T2_Fa - Sphagnum fallax MG | ecosystem: Host-associated > Plants > Peat moss > Unclassified | place: USA... | reverse complement strand
TTTTGTAATGGTGCCATCATCTATATATATATAATAAGATAGGTGTTTGTTTTTGTTTGTTTTCACATTCAACTATGTACTATAACCATCCTCAAAGTCGCATGCTTTAACCCCTCACTTCAATTTTGGTACCGTTGAAAAGCCCTTCTTGATGAGATGGTGCACATGTTTTGTAGTTTTGCAATTCTTGGACAAATAGAGCAAAAGTTTTTGATTTTAGAATGATTTTAGACTTTGTAAAATAGTTTTAAATTTAAAAAATTACTAACACTTGGTGAGTGCAAAAATAGTTAAAAGAGCCAAGGATTGTGTTCTTCTTTAAATCTTACATCCTCATGATTTCGAAATTAAATTACATGAGTTTTAAAAATTGAAATGTAGTTTGCTTTGGTGGACAATCTTTTTATATCACTAATTAGTGAGTTTGCATCTTAATTAATATTTTTGTGCAACTCCCAAATGTTTCATTTGCTTATTTATTGAAATTCAAAGGACTTCAATAAACAACTATTAGTTGGGTCATTTATATTTTAAAACATACTTTATTGTATGTGAAATCAACTTGAATTCATTTCAACATGCATGAAAGCCCATGTATATTGATGAATATTATGGCCTTAAAAAATTTAAGATTTAAAACTATTCTTTAATGTGATATGATACATTGAGATCTACTAAACATTATTTTGATGCTTCAAAATTCTACTAATGATGATTCATCAAAGGTGTATTATGTAGAACAACTATATATATATAACATCCGTAGTATTTATTCCTACAAAATTCCAGCTACAACATTTTTAGATCATTACCAAGTAAAGAGGCATGGATCTGTGTCATTTTGGATTTGTGTTTATTAAAGTGTTTTTTTTTTCCAACACCATGAGCAAATTTTCAATACTTTCTAAATGAATTTGCATCTCACCTTTTTTAATTTAATATTAATTCAATTGTTAAATTGAATTTAGATGGATTGGAATTTAGGTCAATTCAATTCAAATTACAATCAATGTATTTGAATTCAATTAAATTAAACTTGAATCCTTTTCAATTCAACTCAAGTTGCATGCAATTTCATTGAACATTTCTATTGAAATGGAACTTAATTTCCTCAAAATCAATTCATTTTTTCATCCAATGATCAATTGATTGTCAGTAGTAATGCACAACAACATGAAACCCAAGTTAAGTCATTTCATAATGAAATGATTAGGCATGCAAATCTTTAATATCAGTATGCAATTTGATTCATTTTTTATTTCAAATATTTATGTTGAAATTTATAATTTTGTTAAATTTCAGAATGTAAAATTTACTGCATTATTTTAAAATATTTTAATTAAAATTTAATTTCTTTAAAATAATTTAATTTATTTTTTCATTTTTAATTACAATTGTTATGAAATTACAGTATTTTTTATAATTATATTTGGGAAAAAATTCAAGTATAATACTTTTGTTAATATTTATTTTTAGAAATCTCAAAATTAAATGAATTTCACTTCTGAAATTGTATAGTTAAAATTCAATTGTTTTAGTTTTCTTAAATTTAAATTATATTTTATATTTTAGAAATTAAAATTTAGAGACATTACATTAGTTCAAGTTTCACAAGTTAAATTTTTTTTTAAAAAATCAATTTTAAATATTACAATTTGATCTCCATTTTTTCACCAATTATTTTTGGATATTTCAATTGTTGTTCCCCATTTTTTATTTTATGTAAAACATTATAAACAACAAATGAAAACATGATTTTCATAACATATTTTATTTATTCAATTAATAAGAATAATTAATAGTATTGCTAAAAAATATTTGAATGTTATCACATCATTAAAAGTAACATTATAGTCATAATAAATTATATCTTAACTAAACAACTCCACATGGATGTCACATGCATTACATGTCCAACGTAGTTTTTTGTAATCAAAACAAACATACTTAGTTTTTATTTTAATCAAATTGAACACAATTAATCATTTCATAGAAATGAACTTGATTATACAATCATGTTATTTTTGTTGCTACCAACAAAAATAAACATGTTTTTATAGTAGCAATTCATTGAAATTCAAAGTCAATGGAATTTGGTTTACATTTAATGTATTTGAATTCAATTCAATTCTTCAATTGCATTTTAAATCAATTCAACTAAATTTGAATGCAAATAAGTTGTGTCCAATGTCATTCAATCTTTTCATTCAAATGAAACTTAATTTCTACAAAATCAATTTTTTTTCCTGATTACTTGATTGTCATTAATTGTGCGAAGGAACTAGAGCCCGAGTACATAATATGAAGAACTTCTTTGAAGAATAAATGTTCTTTGTTATTATATATCAAACAAAAAGTTTATAATTTCATGAAAATTGCATGTTTTACTATGTTTATTTGTATAGTTTACCCATGGGGAACATTATGTGTTAAAAATTTACACTACATGTGTCAAACAAGGTATTGTTTAATGGGTATTATGTGAAGGATCCCATATAGGATCCCAAATAGGATCCCACTTTATTGTTATCTAATTTTTCAATATGCACATGTTTAGAGCACTTCAAATTTAATTATAACTCCTTATTTTCATGAAAATTTGATGATATATATTTATTTCAATTTTTTATTTTAATATTTGAAGTTGTGCGTAACAATGAAGATGCAATTGAATATGATTCAACATGTGATAAAACTATGTTTTTCAACACAGGTATCACATGTATTCAATTAGGAATTTGGGAGATGGTAGAATAAAATAACTATCTAAAATGCAAGTTTCTTCAAAATGATTCAAATGTCAATGTTGAAAAGGGATTCATCACTTCACATTCTTTCACATTTGATTACTAATTCATTTACCAACCTACTAATTGAACATATTGATAAATAACACCTAAATGTTTAGTACATACATTATATTTTTTCCACAAGTGTTTTTCTAATATAGGGGATTAATATATCATGATACCATGTTTTAATTATGTTTTGATGGAGAAAATAAACATAAATTTTCTATTAAACTAATTAAATTGTAATCTCAACCCAACAAAGCTTGTCAAAAATAATGTGACGCCAGTTTTACATCGGTTGTCACATTAGTGTTAGTTATGATGTGTTAGTGTGTATTTTATTCATGTATTTTGTAAATTAAATGAAGAGTGTCACCTAAAGGATTTTTTCACAAAAATTTTGATCCAAAAAGGCTATTCACATGTAAATTTCAGATTAAAGTTTATAATACAAAACTTCCTCTAGTGCAATTATGGGCTTTTTACTTTGTTTTTGTGTCACTGTTTGGCTATGGAATTCAAGGTAAAAAGCAGTTGGGCCATCGGGAATACTTGAAATATATGCTTTTTGGCATTCATCAAATTTTGAACATTGGTGATATCATCATACTTTGGTGATATTGGTATTGCGACCCTTTGTATTTTGGTGATGATTATGTTTTGAACATTTATATTTTGGCAACACACAATCAATTAAAAACATTTAATAGACCCAAATTTTCAATGCCTACCTAATACCTATTACTCATATATATTACAAATTTGAATTATTCAAACCAATAGTGTCAAGACTTAATTAAAAAAAGCTTCCCCAAAGGAATCAAACCTTGACCATAAAGGTTTTGCCCATGGAATAGGGAAGTTTTTTAGGGCCCCCACACATTAAAAAAACCCATTAAACAACCCAACATTGAAACATGCAATCCTAACACCCAAAAAAACACCTATTTGTTTTTAGCCCAACATAAAATGTATAATGAACTACCTACATGACTACCACAAATGAAAAAAAAAAGCACATATGCTTGCAATTACAAACAATAAAATTAAATTAAAAAAACAAAGTGAAAACAAATGCTTCAAAGGAACACTCTATTACATTTCAAAACAAATTGTATTTGTTGCAATTTGAAAAACTAACAAAACATAATGCCTCAAAAACAAAAGAATTACTAAACAAATATGCATTACAACATTAGAGTTCTACCAATTTGCTTGGTACCTCACCTTCAAATCTTTCCAACCTATAATAACATCTTCATACAAAAGCATAGAAAAGCTAAAAAAATTATGACTGAACATGTGAGTTACACAAACATTAAAATGTGTAATCCAATGTTTCCATGACCTATTTTTCACATGAAGATCAAATTTTTGAATGGCCTTTTGTCCTCAACTAAACCCAAGACCTAAACCATAATTATTTCAACAAGTTTTTATTCAGTCAATTTTCATGACAAAATAAGGGAATTGTTGACATTCATCCCACAAACTTGAAATAAGGTTCTTATCTAATTTCTTTTCCATTATTGGCTTTACATTGTGAAGCATGGTTAAACAAAATATGAAGATTGCACATCAAGCAACTACAAGTTCAAAAGTGGACAAACAAAGATTCCAACTTTGGTTTTTTAAAACACAAAATGAAACTTTGAGCATTGCCAAATGAATTGGAAATATCACATTAGATATCTTTTCACTCAATTAATACTAGCGATAAACCATTCCCATTGCATTTGTGATTTCATCTTTTGGGAATTTCTATTACAATTCAAAATCCAACTTTGTGTTTCATCTGTGCAAGCCTATTAAACCTCAATTGCCATGGTGATCACATCAACTTGGTGAATTACAAATCCATCATCAAATTGAATGTGATAACAAATGTTCAATCACTAATCTTCAAGCCAAGAACCTCTTGTTGATGTGCAAAATTAAACCACCATGCTAGAGGTAGTTAGTCATGTGAGTGGTTGATCAAAGAATTGAAAACATGAAAGACAAAATCTTCAAAGCAAGAATATGGATCAATGTGTGAACAAAGTACTTAGCTTTTATAGGCTTGACATCATCCACAAATTCAACAATGAATGCATTTCAACACTGTGCAAACTCGATCAATGTGTGCATCACCTTCAACATTGGCAAAAATAGGTAGACCAAAAATGAATTCAAGGTCACCAAATAAAAGCAGGTTGTCTTGAGTAATCTTGTTTTTTATTGAATCCAAACATCTTCACAATGAAGGACTTGTACTTTGGCATTACCCATTTCAAAAGGCTTAACATGTTGATCCAATGTGTTTTCAAATTCTTAAATTCAGTTTTTAACATTTAATAATCAAAGTTTTCACAAGTTTATAAAACTCAAGGCATTTTTTGAGGCAATGAAAAAAGACAAAATATAAGGATTACGACATTGCTTTGATGCAAAACACCAAAACTAGTAGGTTCAGCAAAACGACAATTGCTAAGTTCATTCATGAAGTAAGGAATTATGGTTTCCTTTAATACTTGAGTAGTGACACCTATGTAATAACCTCAAAACACATAATCAATTTAGTGGTTGCTACCAATGTCTAGTGGTTACTTAATGGTTGTTGCCCAATGCTTAGTGGTTGTTGCCCATGCTTATTAATTATTGCCCATGTTAAGTAGTGGCTTAATGGTTACTACCACATGCTTAGTGATTGCTACCAACGTTTAATAATTGTTTAGTGGTTACTACCAATGTTTAGTAATGGCTTAATGGTTGCTACTAATGCTTAATGGTTACTTAATGGTTGATGCCAATGCTTAGTGGTTGTTACCATTGCTTAGTGTTAGTGCTTAAAGGTCACTATTAATGTTTAGTCTATCTTAATGGTCACTATTTGATTTTAATGTTTAGTGTTGATTACCAAACTCTAATGTTTAATGTTCATTGTTAAATCATTAACAATTGGAAATTTATGGTTTTTGATTTGAGGTGTGAAATTTTAACTTTTAATTTTGTTGTTGCATTTGCCATGGCGCATCCTTTAGTTGTGCCCAAAAACTTTAAGCACAATTTTTTTTCTCTGATCATGTTTTTGTGGATTTATTTGTCGTTACAAATTATAGCCAAAATGTTGAATCTATTGTTCTAATTGTTGATCTAATGGCGCACCCCCAAACTCCTTGAAAGATTCAAATGCAAGTCCAAAAGTGAAAACAACAAAAGAAAAAAGAATTGGGGTACATTCCCTGGCTTATAGCATTTCGGGGGTAAGAAGGGCGTGCCAAAGTTCTGGGATGGTGACTAGGATAAATGACAAGTGGGTCAATTATTCATATGGATCTAAACAACCCAAACAACAAATTGGTTAGTGCATAATTGGAGCACTTTTGCGGCATGGATAAACCATGAACATACACAAACTCACAAGATTCATCACGACTCAAACTTGGGGGAAGCCACCACCTTCCCCCTTATAATATTATTTGTGACTAACATAGATGGGCTCTCCACTTTCTAGAGGCGTATCAGAGGGATCCCCCTTTTCTTAACGCCCATGAACATTTTTTTGCTATTTTCTTTTCTATTTTTCGATGGTGAAGACGAATTGGGCCACAAATTTAAACATGCAACAGATCTCAAAACTAAATGAGCACATCCTAATGGATCTGGAAAGTTGGCCGCAAGGCGCGCCAAGGTAACGATTGATTACAAAACAAGCTACTAAACCTTAACGGCGGTGGCGGCGCCATAATTCTCCCTTCACCACTCAGCTTTGAAGGACTTGTTCTAACTGATCAATCTATGAATCTACTAGCACAAAATGATCGTAATTCTCGATCTGTTGGTGAACATGTTGTCACCAAAAAGTTTTCCTTTAAAGGATCCACAACACGGGAATAGAATGCCTACAAACCCGACAACTCTTAGAGGATCCATGCTACAATCATAACATGGAAGAACTGAGAAATTAGCTCAGCCCTTAAGCGACGGCAGTCCCATTGAAGATGTTGCACCATGACCGCCATCACCACATGCTCCTCCCCCCACCACGTCACAAGTCACGGCTCAAAATCCAACCCATTTTATTAAGGCACCTCCTCAAACCTACCCTTCCCTTGCACCTCAAACCTTTCATCTAGGTTTGCAAGCTTATGTTTTGGGTTTAGGGGCTTAAATGTTATTGCTGTAGGTCAGGTGGCTTGTGAATACCTCTTGACCGGCAAGGCAAGAGCCCCAAGTTCAAAACACCAGCTAAAAAGAAGGACAGCAACAGCCTTCACACCAGCCCCATCCACCCCTCCACTGATTACGCTTCCAAGCAGCAAAACAGGAACCACTTATCCTCCAAGAGAAGAACCCCAAGGCCCATCGGTGGTAAATAATGACCTAGACCTCGAGGCGAAATTTCCGTCAAAAATGGTGGTAGAAATGCAAGAAGGAGCTGCACACAAAGTGCAAAGGATGGTCATCGGGCGGACCACAAGAGGTAGACTAATGATCAAGGTTTTCAATGAGTGCCTAAAGCTTCACCTACTGACCTCCTTCATATCAGCCAACCTACTAACGTGTGGGTTTTTTGAAGTTATATTCTTTGACGAGGAAGGTGCCAAATCAACTCGAAAGATCATCGCAGTCGAATGGAATGGTATGAACTTCTCCTTTTCCAAGTACATGTCAAATTTTGATGCCAACACTCAATGAACGGAGGCTTTGCTCACACACACGGTAAAAGTACAATTTTTGAACCTTCATGAACAATTTAAAATGAAAAACCTCTTACAATAATGGCTAGCAAGATTGGTGATGTCCTCAAAATAGAACTAATAGAACTGTATGTGAGGAGACCTGCAGGACCAATGATCACTCCGAAAATCCACGACATCAACAAACTAGCCAGATATATTTGCATCCCCTCCATGGCGGAAAGTGCAACTCCAAAAGACACAACTCTACAAAAAAATTGTATTCAAGCCTACCAAACCAGTGCAAAAAATGTTGCCGCTTTGGCCACTTCGCTCGAGCCTACACTGTACCCAAAACGCCAATTTGGGATGGAAGCACACTTGTAGACAACCTCCCAACCTAGAGCAAAAGAGTGGCAAGGGGCCATGTTTCCATACCCCCTAACCAAACCGCCACTCCCATCCACAGTAATGGGAAGAAACAAGGGAGCAGGAGCAAATACCTCAAAAAGGCAATGGGTGCAATCCCCTCAAAGGCAGGGACCATAGCAAGTCAGACACCACGACCTCCCCCAAAGAAGCTTGTAATCAGGAACGCAAAGAGGAACTCAACCCAAGGGAAATGGAAGCAAAACACCCTTGTTAATAACATGGAAGATCAGATAATGGGAGAACCGGTGGCCTCTTTGACCCACCCTCCAAATGAAAACCCCAATGCAGCTCTGCCAAGGGACAAGGGATTGGATGCAAGAATAGATGGGTGCAACACATCAAAAGCAAAATTAATTTTTGACCTCCCGAGAGGGCATGATGACGCAATTCAAAAAAAGGCCCACTGAAGGAGGTTTTGATTCACTCAAAAAACCAAGCCCTACCAAGTATGCCAATCGGGATAAGGATAATAAGAGAAGGGGAAAAGGACTAGTCCTCCCAACTAGCTATGGAAGAGTTGATCAAGCACGTCGATTGGCCTGGAGGTAAATGTCCTCAAACACCAACTACCACTGAAAGAAACTCCCAACCTAGAGTGGAGCTAGAGGGAAAAACCAAACAGGGGTGGCCTCGAATGCACTATTCTAGCTCAAGTCTCTACCGGAACCAACCTTATCAACATCCAAAGCAAGAAACATTTACACTGGAAAACATTAAACACAATCTCGGTCGTGAACAACGAGGTGGAGTTTGTAGCACCCGCACACAACCTCCTCCTAAAAAAAAGATTGAAGGGGAAAGACTAACAATCCTATAAAAATATGACCACCAATGTGCAGGCCTCACCTTAAACATCCAAAAAAAAGAGGTTCACGTCCCTGGACCTGGAGCGCTCCCAAGCCCCAAACGTGACCACCTCTAACACCACTCCCATCACATAGAATTTTGAGAGGACCAGAACAAAGGTAGCATCCGGAAGATAATTTGGACACATGGATTGATTAGCAAGACTATTGCCCTAAAACCGCCTTCCCATGATTAATAAGGCCATATCCATCGCCTCCCTGAACGTGAGGAGCCTAAGGAGGAATTCTCCAAAGTAGAAGGAGATCAGGACATGGCTCACCTCCTTGGTCATGCCCCCCTCAAATTCTGCTCCTGTAGGAACACCACCTGGGAGAAGCGGACTACCTCGCCTCAACTAAGGGGATCGAGTTCTAGGAAGGAGCATCCTTCTAGAACCACTACATCCCAATGGGATGCTTGCAAAGACTGAGTGCATGCACCTTTATTCTAGTAGACAGATCTCTCACTCCCCAAATTACCTCCAACAACATTTTTCTTGAGGGCAAGATTCAATTCATAACCTTCCAATTCTTAGACAACGGAAACTTGACAATTGTCAACATATATTTCGTTCGCACCTCAAATGAAAAGGCGTTTATGTGGAAGCGGTTAAGCGAAGCTAGCTTCGACATCGCCCATGTCATCATAGGCGGTGATTTCAACCACCTAGAAAAAATGGACCGAAAAAGGAAGCAGGAGAACGTTTTATGCTGAGAAGAGAGGTGGCTGCTTGGCACCACATGACATTCCAGTACAGATTAGCAGATGCTTGGAAATTGGACATCTTTCGAAAAATGTCCAAGAAGGAATCCACCTTCGACAACGGCAGGTCTAAAGCGCATTTGGCGGTCTTGCGCATTGACAAATTCCTTGTCTCTCAGGATTTGGACATGAAAGGAGGGCGAATCGAGGTAACTACGTCAATACACAAGCCCTCGAATCACTCTCCCCTAGTGTTAACTGTCTAGGGGCAACGAACTGACCCCCCCAAGCAAAATAAATACTTTGACTCCTACTTGTTAGGTGACGATAAATACAAGGCAACTATGCTCTAAGCGTGGGAAGGGGAAACACCCAAGCCCACAAGAGATATAGAATGGGCTCCTTGGTTAAAAGTTGCCACCTAAAGAATGACAATTTACAACGCCCTATTAGTCAAGGAGCGGAACCACCAAAGAGGAGCGCAAATCCAGGTTCACTCCAAAAAAATCCAATTAGTTAAGGTGTAGCTACAACTAGACCCAACAAATGAGCGAATATGGGACATTTTCTTTGAGTCGCAAGGGAAGTTGGCAAAACTCTTCCAAACATCAATAGAGCAATGTAGCCATCAGTTGGCGGTGAAATGGTTAAGGTACGGAGACACCTGCTCTAAAACCTTCTTTGATTTCCGCCGGATCAACATAAAAAAGACTCTCCTGAAGGAGCTAGAAGTTGACGAAAGGACAATCTCCAAACAAGAAGACCTTTTTCACTACATCACCCAATTCTACACCAATCTAAATACTTCCAAACTGCACTCACCCAGCACTATAGAGGCCTAAAAGAGATGCTAGGAAAGCGTACCCCCCCTGGGTCATAAAGACATGAATGCCACAATGACCCAAGATCTAACTTTGGAAGAGGTGGTAAAAGCCATCACCTCCTTGCCCAAAGGTAAAGCTCTAGGTCATGATGGTTTGTCGATTGAATTCTTCCAAGAAAACATAAAAGAGATCGCCCCCACGCTCCTCTTAACATTATGGGCTATGTTCTCACAGGGGCTGACCTTGGATTTCATCAACAAGGGGACAATCACCTTAATCTCAAAATCTGGAGATCATTCCAAGCTAGGAAACTAGCACCTTATCACCCTTCTTGGAAGCATCTACAAAATCTTCACCAAAATCTTAGCGTGAAGAATCCAAGTCCATCTCCCCTTCGTAATCAGACCCAACCAAACATGTTTTGTAATGGGAAGGAGCATCCTAAACAACAACTTTCTTCCCCAAGAATCACTGGAATGGGCAATGGAGAGCAGACAAGACCTAGTCTTGCTCCTTCTCAACTTCAAAAAAACTTTTGACAAAATAGAATGGGGCTTCCTCTTCCCAGCCCTGTCCAAACCAGGCTTTAACCCCAAATGGATCACTTGGGTCTCTTCCTTATACTGGGTAGCCTCCTCGGTCAAGGTCAATGGAAAATTCGAAGGAGATTTCAAACTATCTAGGTCAGTAAAATAAGGCTTCCTTTTAACCCCATACCTATTCATCCTAGCGACAAACGTCCTGGGCCACATGCTAGATGACAAGAAGTACAAGGTGGAGGGACTGACCCTACCCAAAGGTGCCTACGTCTAGGACCAAACCTTCACAGATGGCACTACCCTATACCTCAAAGGTACCCAAAGCAACTTGGACAAATCCTAGACAATCTTAGACCTCTTTTGCCTCGCATCAAGGGTGAAAATAAACTTAGGAAAATCCGCTGCCATCTAGGCTAGCAAAGAAAAGAGAGATTGGGAATGGGGGCAGGAAGTAGGACTGAAATGGATCCCCGACAACGAAGGAGTTCGCTACTTGGGCATTCGGGTCAACTTCCGACTCCCCACAAAGGCCAACTTTAACAAGTTCATGACCACCCTCAAAGACAAAATGATTGCATGGGGTAGCCACAATCTCTCACTTGCAAGCAAAATCCTAATAGCCAACCAGGTCCTATTCTCATCCATGTGGTACATGGTGGCCTGCTCAAACCCCAACCCTAGAATATGCAACCAAATCAAAGGGGCAGTTCGTAATTTCATTTGGGGAGGCAAAACATAAAAAACCTAGGCAAGTGGGATTCTTTCATGCTCCCCTTTTGTGTGGTAGTTTAGGAATCATAGATCCCAAAGCACAGTTAGAAGCCCTCTCTGTAAAGTTATTAATGCGAAGACTATCCCCTTGGGGTGAACCTTGGAAGGAAATCCTGAAACATCGTGTGAACCAAATCCAACTCCCAGTCCACGGTAAAGGCCCAAAGAATCCAAACATCAATTGGTTCTTTGCTACCCCCAAACTCCAAAAAATGACCTGCTTGTTCTAGATAAGCATCCTCGGATCTTGGATGAACGTGAGGGCAAGTCTAATGAAGATGGACGTGAGGGCAAGTCTAATGAAGACGAACCCACAACACTAGCAGAGGTTCTCAAGCAACCTATATTTTTCAAACCCCTGGTCACCAATGCAATCGGCAACCCCTTAGGGGTGAGTAGATTCAACAAGGGGTGAACCATCACCAAAGTTAACTGCACCAAAATAAAAGACCTATGGGATTGGGAAGATAGGGAATGGAAAAGCCTCCCAACACTTAAGATGAACTCCCACGTCATCAACCGAATTAGCAAAGACACCATCATCTCCAGCCTCCCTTAGAACCCAGCGGCGTTCTCCAATTACTTCCAAATTGGTGACTGGATCAGCAGCAAGGTTGCAGGCAACTGTGCCCCTCTCATGTGGATATACCGAGTGACGAGAATCTCCTCTAACTTAGTCCAAGCCATAGAATTCCGCAAGGTCTCCCCCAACGACCTCATCAGAGCAATGAGCCTTCAAGAGGTGACCCTTTTCCCCGAGGTTTACCATTCAATTAGAGTTCTCGCCCAAGAAAAGCACAAACCTCCTTTCAAGGTGGTCAGAGATCTCTCCGTGCTCCCCAAATCCTCTCTTCTTTGGATTTTCGAAACCAGTTTCATCGAAAGCCTCCCCTGGGATGCGAGAGAATGGCACTGGCAAGGGACCCCCCCCATTGGGGGACTCGCTTTTCTTTGGGTATTCGAGCAAATAGGGATATAGGAACGAGAAGAAACTGCCCAAGGTCCTAGTTATCCACTCCTTCATTTAACATCTAAACCTCAACAGCTCCACGGACTCCCAAGTGCTGGCCAAAATTTGGCATAACTCTCGCCCCTGCAAGGTGGGCACCCTCATTTGGCTCACCTTCAATTGGGGGCTCCCTGTCAGCACCTAGCTATAATGTATGGGGATCCCACCTACGTGCAAGGTATGCCCTCACAAAATCCCTTAATCGTCGCAACACTACCTTCTCGAATGCGCTTATGCTAAGCATGCATGGGAGGCCTACCTCAGAGTTTAGCAAAAATGGGGGGCTTCGGACGACATTGCCCTTTCCTGGTCCTTTATCTTACTTGGAGAATTTGTCATTGAAAGAGAGGAAAATCCTCCCAACATTCAAGGCTACCACACTAGTGGCTTCTCCTACACCAGATAACTGTTGGACATTCTCAAAAATTTCATTCTCTACTTTCTCTGGTCCGAAAGATGTAAGAAGCATTTTGATGGCCAGTATTCCTTCAGGAACGTTTTTCAGAAAGCTTGGGTGGCCACCATCGAGGTCGAAATGGCCACTTGGAAAGCCACCAACTCCCTCCAATCCACCCGGGAGCCTAATATTCAAGATAGGATCGACCAGGCCTTTAAGGCAAAGTGGTGTCATCTAAACATCTTTGGGGAGGATGGCGCTACCATTGTGTGGCGCTTCTTGCCCCCTTTGTATTTCCTGAATTTTATTTAATGATTTGAAGGGGTTGCTGCCCCCCTCCCCCTTCTCGGGGTTTCTTGTGATTAGCACAGGGGCTACACCCAAATGTCATCGTTTTCCTTGGACTTTGAAGTTGGGAGTCCTGAAATTGGGACTCCTACCACTTTGAATCCTATAAAAAAAAATTCAAACCTTTGATTGAAGTGAAATTTAAAGCAAAGTTTTAGCCTTTGTCGAGATATTTCCAACAGTCTATAGCACGCCACCTACACGCATTTAATTTAGGGCGATTCTTGACTTTTAGTGGTCGGGAATCAAATTGACACTTTCATTCCCGACACTTTTTTTGACCATAACTTGTGTTGTAAGTACTCAAATGGATCGTGCAAACTCATTTTAAACATCTACATCTTAAAAGCTTTCCAATGGTGTAAAAAATCTTCAATACAATGAACTTTGACTTTTCAAATCACTTTTTGAAAATTTGAAACTCTATAAGGATTCTAACTCCCAAAGTGGGAGTCCATTTGAAAATGTGCAAGTTCATTCCCTCAAACTTTCTCACACTCCCAAAAGTGTGAATGTGACTCTTGGGTTGCACTTTTGGCCCACACCTTTCCATGCCTTTGCCTTGGTAGTGAGCCCAAGGTTAAGGTCGTGACATCCAACCCAAGTAGAAGTAGATTTGGTAAATAGTAAGAAAGAAGAAAAAAATGTAGGAGATGAATTGTTGTTTCCAAAATTCATGGGCTACAAAATTGCCTTGGGAAAAATCTACTATGGGTGTTGATGGGAAAATCACACATGTTAAATGCAATGTGTGCACTATCATTGAAGGGCGAAATAAATTCCTTGTGCTTAAATTGGATTTTTGTGGAAACATGTTTATCAAAGGAAGGCCACAATTGCATCAACATATATGGTAGTTGGGGATTTTTAGTTTTTGAAAATCAATCAACATGTGCTTAATGAAAAATTATATGTGTAAAGATATAAGGATTTTATTTGGCAACAAATTGTTGAAAGGGTTTTGGTGGAAAGGAAAAATAAATAAATGTAATTTGCACTCATTTTCCACCTACTTTCCCAAGGTAGACCCATGACTGAATATGAGCAAATGCAATCCTTCTTTGCATTCCTAAAAGTGCCTAACAACCCTTTTAAGCACTAAAGTGATTGTGAAGGCTAGGAAATTGCAAAAAGTTTGCACCATGTGGTATTGACTACCATTACAAAGGTTATTTTAGTTTCAAGTCTCTTTTTTATTTTTGTAGATGAAGTGATTATAGTTGATAACCAAAGTTGGACTTTTGTCCATTGTTATGTGGTTGTAGGTTGGAAACAAATGCTCATTTTGCTCACACTTGAGCATATGGTTGAAGGTGGAACTATTGTCAACATAAAAAATATGATCTTAGTTGCTCTCATTCAATAGGGCGGTCTAATTGATGAACAAATCTTTGAACATCTTATGTGTTTAAAAGTCGATGGTGTCTCCACGTTTCAAGGGGTTCGATCAAGAATTACCACTTTGATGAAAACCTAGCAAAAACATTTCCTCATTGGAATCCATTATATGGCACATAAAACAAACCTTGTTATGCAAAGTTTGTTTTCCATGCCAATGGTTTCCAAATTGGAAGATCTCCTTTGATCACTTTATGGGTACTTTTCTAGCTCCCCAAAATGCCATTTTCAATTCACAAAACTTGCTAAAATTGTGGAAACAAAAGGTTTAAAAGTCCTCTGAAATGTGAAAATAAGGTGGATCAATATGTTAGCATCTTTGAAATGGGTTGGGAAATAATACAAGACCTTGATTATTAAGATGGTAGCTAATAGTGGGTTTTGTGGAAGCAATTAGGACCAATTTGGTGAATCTATGTGACGTTGGTATAATCTTGGGTTTACCATGTATTTTATCTATGCTAGAATCTATCAATGTTTTGATGAAATTTGCCCAAGCTAGGGATTTTTTTTGTGTGATTATATTGCAACTCTTCAAATTTGCAAAGCTGATCTATACAAAATGTACATTGATCCAACCACTTCATTCCAACTTGAAAATTTTCTTGAATTCATAGATGTTGTTGCAAACACATCTCATAGGATTATTCAAAATTAGGTGAATGACTTGAATGATGGGAAAAACACTTGGTTTTTCACATCATTGGACAATTTCACATGGTCCACAATGTTGATTCATTAATTGGCATCCACTTTGCAATTACTTGGGAGGGTTTTGATCAAGCTATCACATTTGTGAAAGCTCAATGCATTGTTGCTTATGATTTGTTGGTCACTAAATTAGAGTGAAAGTTTCAAATCATGAGTTGAAGAATGCTCTTGGTATTATCTACCCACAATATTGGTTACAACTAGATTGTGAATCCACTTTTGTGAACCATCTATCCTTGATCAAACAACACTATTACATATCCCAAAAACCTAGTGTTGAAAGCAAATGGGTTTTTAATGCATTTTCAAGGGAGATTTTGGATTTACAAACCTCTTTTTTTAAGCTCACTATGAAGAATCAAGCTTCCAAGGCTATGGCAGAATTTAGAGATGAAAATCCAGTGGCTAAATTGTGGCAATAGCTTGCCACAAACAATCTATTGGTTCATCGTCTTTCTAAGTTTATGCAACTTGTTAAACTAGCAATTGTTCAAGTCATTAATAGTGTGGAAGATGAAAGAACCTTTTCCGCTTTAAGTTTTATGAACTCCAAGCTATGAAATTGATTGGCAAGGCATTTAGATATTGCCATTTGCATGTTTGTTGAAAAAAAATTCAGTAAAGGAACTTTTCCTTTCCAAGTTGCTATCATGGATTGGAATGATGGAAACAAGGTCAGGATAGGAGTGAATGCATGATTACTGGGTTTTGTAGTTCTAATTTGCATTTTGTGAATTGTAGCTTATTATTTTGTGTTGTTTTGTTGTTGAACCATCCTTTGAGTTTTTTTATGATGTATGTAGTTTTCTTAAATGGGCTCGAACCTTGGAGTATATGAAACCTAAAAATTGTAAGTTGGAAGTGTGTCTTCTACCTTACATGATCATGTTTTGTTTGTATATCAAAATACTAACATTGTCAAGCTGCTACAGGTACTTTATGCTACAATGGGCAGGGTCTTTGTGACCGGGGTTCAAATCCTGTGCAAGGTGCATAGAATAAATACTCTAATTGAAATTGTTACATAATTTTTTGCTAGATGCCTAAAATCTGAACACCACTACATGTGTGGAGCCTACTCATGTACTACACATAGAGGTCCAACTAGGAGCCACTTCCAACCTCTACAACTTCAAAATGATTTGCCTAATTTACATTTCTTTTGTTGTAGTATAGCCACCTAAATCACATTGAATTTTTTTTGCAAATAGCATAAAGGCTTGTCACATCCCCTTACCACTCGTGGTACAAATTTAAAACATAAAAAGAAACACTGTTGCGGTGGCTGGTAAAAGGCGCAGCAATGCTGTGCACCTGCACAAAAGAGTGTAATAAATATGATCCGACTGCTGCTCAGTGTTTCTGATTGGTCTATCATAATGATTGGTCCAGGTGGTTCGCTA
>Ga0116226_10002206_pt1 | contig 16835 bp, 12 predicted proteins | sample S1TSphfallax_FD_89692 | JGI IMG/M metagenome (GOLD analysis project Ga0116226, IMG submission 89692) | Host-associated microbial communities from peat moss isolated from Minnesota, USA - S1T2_Fa - Sphagnum fallax MG | ecosystem: Host-associated > Plants > Peat moss > Unclassified | place: USA... | reverse complement strand
GACTCATGCCCGGAGGGTCATCTTCCAGATGGCAGAAGTGGCGGTTCCACAGGAGTTGTTCCAGTCCATCCTCAAAGCCATTGACACCGTTGACTGCTCCTGCGAAGAAGGGCATTGCGCATAGGGCGCATCCGGGTACGCGGAAAGGGCTGAGCCCACCTTTACCATCGATCCGCGGTTAAACCCCGTGCTGCCTGACTGCGTACCCCAGGCTGAAGCATGGAGGTTATATGGAGCGCAAGTCTCTGCCGGTTCGCCCGAGCTTGGAGCAGTTGAAAAAGCAGGCGAAGGAACTGGTCAAAAATCATCGCGAGCGCGACTCAGCCACGCTCGCTCTCATTCGCCACTGCTTGCCTGCGCTGGCTGGGAAAACAGACGAGGAAATCGTTCTCTTCCCGTTTGCACTACACGATGCCCAGTCGGTGGTGGCACGACAGTATGGGTTTCCCGGATGGAACCAACTTCGTGACGAGGTTGAGAAGATCGCTGCACCGGGGTCGGGCCGCTTCATGCCGGAGTCGTCTGTAGAGGAGAAATTCCGCACCATCTGCTCCGCGTATGAGCGAAAGGACTATGGCCTCTTTTGCTCAGTAATGAGCGACACGATGCGCAACGCAATTTCGGAAGATCACTTCAAGCGCGTCTGCGAATCGATTGCGCCTTACTTTCAGGCCGAGTACACCGCGATCTACTTTGGAGAGATGAGCCAAGGTGAGCATGCGGTGCATTTCTGGCGAATCTCGTCACCAGGTAAAGGGACTGACCTCATGACACGAATGGGGCTGAAGGATGAACTCGTATCGGGGCTGCTCCTTTCCGCCCCTTTTGCCAGCGCACCGGGGAAGTCCAAATGAGATACGCAAATCTGATTTTCTGGGTCGTCCTCTACGCCGTAGTCTGGACGGTTCACTGGCATAATTTTTGGGATAGCGTCTGGTTTATCTTGGCCGTCGGCCTGGTGCGTTGGGCGGCGACATATGCCTACGAGCGGTTTGGTCCATCCGCTGATCCTGACGCAAAGCTTGGCGATCTCCTTGAGACCGTTCGCGAGAAGTACAAGCTGCCTGCTTTGGCCGCTGCGATCATCACCACAGATGGAGTCGTGGACATGGCGGCGACCGGCGTGCGCAAGGTGGGAACGTCTATTCCGACAACGATGCATGATCTTTGGCACCTCGGCTCGTGCACGAAAGCGATGACGGCGTTACTGGCCGGAACGTTCGTTGCTGAGGGTAAGCTCGCGTGGGAAGATAAAGTGGCGAGTTTCTTTTCGGATATTGCCGGACAGCTTTCGCCCATGACGCGAGAGATCACGGTCGCACAACTGCTCTCGCACCGCGCTGGGATAGCGGAGAATTATCCGCGTGACCTCGCGACCGCATTGCGCGGCCGAATCACGGAACAACGGAATGTCGTAGCTCGCTGGTTATTGGAATCTCCGGCCTATCCTCCGGGAAATTATCACTATTCCAATGGCGGTTACGTCGTAATGGGCTCAATTCTGGAAAGGCTCGGAGGTAAATGTTGGGAGGAACTGATGCGTGAGCGGATATTTGATCCCTTGGGAATGACCTCCGCTGGATTCGGCGGCACCGGCACTGTCGGGCAGATCGATCAGCCTTGGCCGCACTTGGCAAACGGGCAGTCGGCACCTTCAAATGGACCCGCAATGGACAACCTACCCTACATGGGACCAGCAGGAACGATACATGCCTCCATGAGTGATTGGGGAAACTTTCTTGCGGACCAATTACGTGGAGGATCGGGTCAACCTGCGCTATTATCGCCTTCGATTTATGCAGCGATACAGAAACCCGCAAAAGGAACATACGGATTTGGGTGGATAGTCGTTTATCGGAGTTGGGCGGGCGGACCAATGCTATCGCACGCGGGCTCTAATACGATGAATTATGCAGCAAGTTGGCTGGGGCCTAAGGTGGGTTACGGTGTTCTGGTCTGCATCAATCAGGGTGGAAAGCTAAATGCAGCTGCAAATGAAGCGGCAGAGACTTTGCTTAATCTTCAGGCAAGCCGCTTCCGGGCGAAAAGAAAGAGCCCCACACCAGAGGTAAAGGTTCAAAGTCAATAACGACGCTGAAAATGAAACCCTTTGGTCGCTTTGATAGTATTCAGGTAAACAGCGATGCGAAACAAGAGAAAAAGGGGACAGGCATCTTTTCTTGGCGGGGGACGGGAAATGAAATAAACCCGTTTAATCTTTCCACTGCCCCCCCACTCGAAAAGATGGGATGGCATGAGGCCCGCACATTCATTTCTCAACTTCTTCTTTTTCCTGTCTTCCTGATTTCATGTTTTCCTGTCAAAAAACGATGGCAACGGCGCGAATCCATTGGTTCCCGATGGCCCGGATGCTAGACTCGCGTCATGCCCGCGCTTGAGCACATGGCCTTACCCACAAGAGCCGCCGTGACCTCGGCAAAAATCATCCCCGCCGTTGCCTGGTTTCTATTGGGGCTGGGCCTTTGCCGCGCGAATCTCGGCGACAGCGAGGCGCAATGCATCACGCGCTACGGCAGCGAATCGGAGGTGCAGGAAGGGCTCGGCTATCACCAGGTGGGGGACAAATCGGCCGCCTTCCACGTCACGTTTTTCAAGGTGGCGCTGGTCGTGCGCGTGATTTTTCTCAACGGCAGGGTGTGCCACGAGTCCATTGCCAATGAGGATGCGGCGCGCGGCCTCTCGGAGGAGCAGATGAAGGCCCTGCTGGACGCAGACGCCGCCGGGCTGAAATGGCACCGGCAACACACGGTCTATCGCACGGACCGCACCTCCGGGCAAACGGTTGGGGCCGAGGCCTGGGCCCGCGGCGATGGCGCCACGGCCAGGTTCTGGACCTCGGGCAACGCTGCCTCCCAAAACGAGACCGGCGAAATGGAGCTCTCCACCAAGCAATACGCCGACGCGCAGGCCTATTACGACAAGCTCGACGGCAACGATTGAGCCGGACGCAGCCCGAAATTTTAGGGACATCCCCGCCCGAAACAAGCGGCGAGTCGACTCTCCCGCTTAAATCACCTCGCAAGACAAAATACCCTAAATTTGCAGGCTCCGCAGGATATATAAGCCGCCCCTTTTCGCCCGGCCCAACCTGCGCTACGCTTAGAACGTGCCCAAGAAAGCCGTTACCCTCTTCTTCCTGCTCGCCTTCATCGGTGCGGCCCTCTTCATCTACCTCACCTTCCCTCGAAGCAAGGACGAGTTCCCCAAGAGCAACAACCAGCGCCCCTACCCGTCCGCGCCCGACCCGAACACGCCCCACGGCGCGCCGGTGCCCGAGCCCGCGCCAAGCCCCAACGCGCCAAAGGTGCCACCGGGCCCGACGCTCCACGTCATGGCCTGGGCCACGGCCGGCGAGGCGCAGCGGCTCTCCGCCGAGACCGATGCCTTCGCCGCGGCGACCGGCCGGCCAGTCGCCCTCACGCTGGATGCCACCCCGGCGGACTATCGCAAGGACCTGCAGCAGGCGTTCGTCACCGGCGCACCGCCCGACCTGTGCCTCATCTCCTCGCGCGACTTCAGCGGCCTCGATCCCTCCGAGGACCTGGCCAGTGTGGCCGCGCAGGAGGGCACGCCGTCGCGCGCCGAGGCCGCGTTCACCGTGGGCAGCGAGCTCAAGGCCGTGCCCGAGGAGTTCGCGGTCGAGGTGCTCTTCTACAACCCGGCACTCTTCGACCAGGCCGGCATCGCCTACCCCGGCTCGCACTGGAACTGGGACATGCTGGAGGCCGACGCACGCGCCCTCACCTCGCTCAACCTCAAGGACGCCGCCGGGAAGCAGGTCTACCCAATCGAGCTGCCCGCCAACTTTGACCTCTGGAACATCCTCTGCGCGGAGTCCGGCGCACCCGCGCTCGACCGCGACACCTGGCATGTCGCCGACAGCCAGGCCAAGGCCGCCGAGATGCGCGCGCTGGAGCTCCTGCACGATGTCTTCCAGGAGTACGCCATCACGCCGCCGCCGGGCAAAAATCCCCCGCCCCTCGGCCAGCTCTTCGCCCAGCGGCGCGCGGCGCTGCTAATCGCGTCCTCGGATCTCTCCGCCTCGTTTCCCCGCACGCTCCACTTCGGCATGACCGTCCTGCCGCGGGATCTCGCCTCAGCCACGCTGGCCAGCGTGAACGGCTGGGCCGTGCCCGCGAAATCCACGCAGGCTGAGGCCGCGATAGCGCTCGCCCACTATCTCGCCAACCAGCCGGTCCATGCGGGCTGGAGCAGCCTGCAGCTCCCGGCCACCGGAACGGACGAGGATTCACCCGAGGCCGTCTGCCACGAAGCGCTCGCCCAGGCGCTGGTGCCACGGCTCGATCCAGGCACGACCCACATGGCGCTGTTCCTCGACCAGCAGATCAATTCTCTCGCGCGCAATCCCGGGCAAACGCCGGAGCTGCTCTACGCCCGGATTCAAGCCCAGGCCCAAGCACCGTCCACGCCACCCGCCGTGCGAGGCGAACTCCCCGAGCCGCCCGGAATCCTGCCCGCGCCACGAGCCGACGCCACCTCCCAACTGCGCGGACTGTAGCCCCTCGCTTACTTTATCCCGGTCGCGCTCGTATCAGGAAACAGATGCGCAACAGTCTTGATAAACGTGCTTAAGCCGACCGGCTTCGGCAGATAGGCCGTGACGCCCAGCCGGCTGCATTCCTCCACATCCTTCGGATCAACCGATCCCGTCATCACGATGACCGGCACCGTCCGCAGGCGCTCTTCCTGCCGGATTTTTTCCAGCAGTTGGATGCCACTCATCCCCGGCAGGCGCAGATCGAGAAACACCGCGAGCGGAGTGGGCGCTCTCAACAGGTAATCGAAAGCGTCCTGGCCATTGCCGATCACCGTCACGCAATCCTCGAAGTGAGCGCGGGCCAGTTGCCGGGTCAGCAAATAGCTATCGTTGGCATTATCCTCCACCACCAGAATCGGCGTCCTGTTGAGCGGATCAATCATTAGGTGCTCCCATCTCACTTCAATCAGCACTCCGCATACCAAGCACGGTCGAGCCCTCGAAACATTCAAGTAACAGCTTGTTTCAAGGGAGAGATGACCGCGCTGCAACCCTCAAGCGGGCAATATGCAATCAGCCCTCTCATACTGCTCGCATTCTTTTATAATGCCGGGGAGGCGAACCCTTGCCTCCAGCCCCTCATCAAGCGCCGATGCCACCGCGACTATTCGGCGGCGCGGGCTTCCCGCCCGGGTGATGATGTCCCCGCGTATGCCGCTCGGCTACGGGCAGGCGGTGCCACGGGCACCAAAACGCCCAGCGCCCCATCAGCTTCATCACGCCCGGCACCAGCAGCAGGCGAATGACCGTGGCATCCAGCAACACGGCAAAGGCCAGGCCGATCCCGAGCTGCTCAATCTCCACCACATCGCCAAACGCAAACGAGAGAAAGACCGCGATCATGATGAACGCGGCCGAGGTGATGATCCCGGCCACCCGCAGCAGCCCCTCCTGCACCGCGAGGTCCATGTTATGATTATCAAGCCAGCTTTCCCGCACCGCGCTGAGGATGAAGACCTCATAGTCCATCGAGAGACCGAAGAGCGCACAGAAGCAAATAACGAGGACCACCGTATTCAATCCGTCCGTTTGAAACAGATGCATCGTCGCAGCACCCCAGCCGTATTGGAAACAAACGACCTGAAATCCAAACGCCGCGAGCACGCAGAGCAGGTTCAACGCAATCGCCTTCAGCGAGACGAAAATGGATTTCATAAACCACGTCAGGAGAAAGAACGTGCTCGTCAGCGTGGCCAGCACCACCCAGACCGAGGAGTGCTTGATCACCTCATCCGCCGTGTGCGTGACCGCCGGCAATCCCCCGAGAAAATAATGCGGACCGGACGGATTCGCCTTCTCGGCCTCCTGCAGCACGCGCGTTACTTGATCGAGCCATTTGCGGGCCTCCGGCGACTCCGGGTCTTCGCGACTCAGCAACAGCAACACGCTCTGCGACGCATCACTCTCACTGGTCAGCATGCCCATGCGCGTTTGCTGCAAGCGGCGCGAGCCCGAACTGTCCGCCACCGTCAGGACCTTCCCGGTATTCGCCAGCGCACTGAGCGTCTTCACCAGCGCCGTCTCCTGGTCGAGACCGCCATTCGTCATCCAATCGGCATCGGGATGCTTCGTCAACACGATGGCCGGCATCATCCAGCCGGACCCCAGATTTTCCGAGAGACTCTGATAACCGAGCCGCGACTCGGATCCGGCCGGAATGTTCTTTGCCTCGACCGAGGCGATCTGGATCCCGACGAAAGGCAACGCCAACACGAGCAGGATGAGCAGGCCCACACCCACGCAGAATTTCGAACGGCCCACCACGAAACGTCCCCAGCGCTCGAAAAAGCGCGGCCCGAGCCGCAGGCTGGTCAACGGTCCCAGCCACTCGCCGCCCCACTCCAGCTTCGAGCCGACGAGGAAAATCGCGGCCGGCAGAAGGGTCAGCGTGGCCAGCGAAACGCACGCCACCACAAGCATGCCCCCCACGGCAATCGAGTTGAAAAAATCCAGGGGAATGAAGAACAGCATGAGGAAGCCGCTCATCACCAAAACGGCCGAGGCCAGCACGGTCTTGCCCGCGGTCTGGCGTGTCAAGTGCAGCGCCTCCTGCGTGGTCAGGTGGTTCGCGCGCTCGCGCCGGTAACGGGCGAGATAAATCAGGCAGTAGTCGATGCCAACACCCAGCCCGATCATCGTCACGAGGTTGGGCACAAAAAACGTGATGCCCAGGGGATGAAAGCCCGGCAGCCAGGCGTGCGGCGTGGCCAGGAAACAGAGAATCCCCAGCGTAATAATAACGCCCAGCGTTGCCACCACGACCGGGATCAACGCCGCGAGGGGCGAGCGAAAAACGATGAGCAGGATGATGAAGGCCACCGGCAGCGCGATCATCTCGCCGGACCGCAACGACCGCGTCGAAGCGAGGTTCAAGTCGAGGAACAGCGCCGGACCACCGGTCACCCACGGACGCACCGCACCAGGAAAAGACAGCTTCGCCACATCGGCCCGCAAGGCCGGGACCGCATGCTCGGCCCCGCCGTAGGTCTTGGCATTGACCGCGATGAACGCGGCGTGCCAATCCGGCCTCGGCCAGTTTTCGATCATCGCCCTGCCGTCCGTGACGTCACTGACTTCACTGTCGCCGCGAACCGAATCGAGCAACGCGCTCCACGCCGCATCCGCGTCCGCCTGCGGCACCCCTTTCGCATCCCAGACGATGGCGGTGGGGAAAGCCAGCGCCGTGGAGAAATTCTCAACCAGACTTTGCCGGACCGTTTCCGACGGCGTACCCTTCACGCCGCTGAGCGTGCTCTGGACCCGGCTGGTGAAATCGATGGCCAGCGGGATGAATAGCGCCACGACGATGACCCAAAGCAACAGGGCACCCATCGCGTGCCGGCGCGAATAGAGACGGCGCACGGGCAAGCTTGCCCCGGCATGCACCGGGGCGTGGCCATTCGCAGACGCGGGAGGAACAGGGTGGCGCGCCTCGCCCACGGGCTGATGTGGTCTTATTTCCGAATCCAAGTGCCGTCTTCTTTCTGCACCCATTCTCCCGAGTAGGCGCGATCATTCCAAAGTTGTGCGTAATCGCGCTCGATCATTTCCAGCGGTTTATTCTGCGCCTGTGCGTTGGCCAGGTAAAGATAGGATCGGTCCGCATTTTCGTCATTCACCACGCTATGGGCATAAGCAAGATACTTCACGTCGGCCGGTTTGCGAACGATCTGCAAATAGCCATTGTTGTCCTCGCCGATAACGTGGTCATTCTTGAGCTGCTGGATCTCGCCCGACCGCATACGCCGGTTCTTGGCAATCTCCAGGCTCGACTGCTCGTCCTTGGCCTTGGTCGGCGCGGTCTTTTCGTAAACATCCAGACGCACGGCGATGTCGGCCTTCAGGGGCTGCGGCGTGGCGATATTGACGGTCGGGGCGCAGCCCGCCAGCAAGGCGGCGCCCAGCGTGGCTACCCCCAGCACGGCCCCGGAAACGCGAGAATGACTGAAGTTAAAATTCACGATAATGGGCCGACTTTCGCCGCGCCGAAAGTTAGGCGGTAATTTTTACCGATCTTCTCCCTCAATGGCAACCTTCGATCACTCCCCGCCGCTCGACACTCGAACGTGGACAGCGTTCGCCTTGCCGACTAGAATTTGCCCCTTACCGCCATGCCACTCTCAGGTGATCTTGCCGATTTTCCTCTGCCGGAAGTCCTGCTGCTGATCGGTAGCCGAACCGGCCGCCTGCGTCTTTGCGACGCGGCGGAATTCGTGCCGATTGATATCGATCTTGCCGAGGGCTACGCCCATGGCTTGTACGTCGAAGACACGCTTCTGACCGATCTGCCGCAAATCGTCGCGGAACTCAGCTATGCCATCGAGACCGGCAGCGGGCGCTTTGAGTTCACCCCGCAGGAGATTGTCCCGGTCATCCGCGACCATCCCCTCGCCATCAATGAACTGGTCATGCAACTCGTCCTGCGCGTCGATGAAAAGCTGGCCAAGCATCGGGCCGTGCTCTCGCCGGAGCTCTTTTACGTGCTGGTGGCACCGGCGCCGGCCTCGGACTTCAAAGGCGAGTTGCGGCGGTTCTTCCTGCAAAGCCGCCAGCTCCTTTCCGGCGGCGTCCGCTCGCAGGACCTCTCCGAATACCTCGGGATTGATGACGAAGTCACGCGCCTCCATCTTTATCAGCTTCACCAACTCGGCGTCGTGCGGCTGATTGAGACGACCGACGTGGAAGAGCTGCGCCAGACCATGCTGGAAAAGGAAATCACCGAAAAGCGGGAGGATTACCAACTCGCCATCGAGGCCTCGGACATCATTCGGCGCTCCGGCCGTCTCTTGCGGCTGCCGAAGCTCAAGTAAGTCTGCTTTTACGGCCCCTGGGCCGCGCTTGCGCCGGGATCGCTCGGATGAAAGGCGACCTGGAAATTGCGCGAGCCGCGCGGACCATCCAAGGCCAGTTCGCTGGTGCCGCCCGACGGTGAATAGTTGAGCGTCAGCTTGCCACTCTCATAGGGATAGGTCTTGAAGGAATCGATCACCAGTTTCAGCACCTGCCGTTTCAGCGCGATCGTGTCCGGCGGCAACCGATCGAGCAATTCCTCCATCGACTTGATCTGGAGCGTGCCAGGCATGGGCAGTTGCAAGAGTCCGTGACATTTCAGGATCTCCGTGGCCTGGCCCTGCACGGATAATTGCCCGTCAAGCTCGCCCGTCAGGTCGCAATACTTGCCCGCCAGCTTTTCCGCCACCGGCTGGCAATTCACTTTCTGGGCGAAGAAGTCGGCGTTCCAGGCAAAACCCTTGGCATAATAGAACTCAAAGTTGCCCGCCAACTGGCCGCCTTCACACGTTCCGCTCAGCCGGCCGGAGATGCCGTTTGGATCGAACGTGATGCTGGAGTGAACATGGGTGGCGGGAATGTCATTCCAGGAGATCTCATCGATGTAGATATCGTTGGAAACATTGTTGGCCTGGGCGTTGGTGGGCGGCCAGTTGAAATAGATTTTTCCGCCCAGGTTCTTGATCCGTACTTTGTACTCGGGATAATCCTGCGTCAGGCTCGCGATGTTGACTGAACTCTTCACGCTGATTTTGTCGAGCTGGTCCAGCCGGATATCGTCGACCGTGGTTTTGATGAAGAACGGGAAGTGCACAACCGGTTGCCCAAAGGCATTGACCGCCAGGCGGCCATAATCGACCTTGAATTCCCCAACGACCCACGGCGCATCGACCCCGGTCTGCGGCTTGGGCTTGTTCGATTTCAGCTCGTCCGTCAGCCAAAAGAGGTCCTGCCCGAGGAACATGGTCGGGTGGATCATGTCGATGCGCTGAATGTGATGATGCCAGATTTCCGAGTAGCTGAAGGTGACGCGCGTCAGGGGAAAGGAGAAAACCGGCGCGAGCGGGTCGAACGGTGACGTGATATTGACCGAGCTGATCTCCGCCGTGCGGATCTGCGACATCTCCAGGCTCGCGTCGGGCCGGCCGAGATGCAGTTGGTTGAGCACGAGCGGGTGCCGCACGCCAAGGCCCACCGGAATGGCGGTGTTATCAATAATATTATTGAGCATGAGCGTGACGCGGTTGATCTCCAACCGGCCGATGACCCAATCGAGTCCGTCGTCCGAGTAGCCGGCCAGGAATCCCACGGCCTTGCCGGCAGCCCGCTGCAGACTCCAGCGCGGAGGCGGTTCCGCGGGCTTGACCTGCTCCAGGGCTTCGGTGAGTTCCTTCGCATAGAGCTGCGCGCCGATCACCTCGACCTTGGCCACATGATGACGCCAAAGCGTGAAGGGACTGGCCGTGACGATGAGCGAGTCGGCGAAAAAGAAATTGCCGAGCTTGAGGTCATTGATCTGCAAAGTGCGGCGATTGACCCAGTGCGCGCTTCTCGCGCTGCTGGGATACGGCAGCTCCGCCAGCGCCCGGTTGACCAAGTTGATGGGATGGAAGCGGATTTGCAGCATGATGCCGCAGAACCACATCGCGAGCATCAGCACAATGGCCCACGAATAGACCCGGACGCGGTGCCAGTTGCAGGTGCGGCGCGCCGGCGTCGCGGACGCATCGGGCGAAGGCGGGGCGTCCGGCGAAGGCGTGGGGATGGGATCGCTCATGCCGCACCTATTAGAGAGATTTCGCGGCGCGCGGCAAGCTGCCGCCTCAGATCAGCTTGAACATCTCCAGCGTCTTCAGGCGCTGCGTGGCGTGGTCGACAATCGGCGCGGGGTAGGTCAGCAAGTTGATCTCCGGCACAAACTGCTGGATGTACCTGCCCTCCGGGTCAAATTTTTGCGCCTGCGAAATGGGATTGAAGATGCGGAACCACGGCTGCGCGTCAGTGCCGGTGCCAGCGCTCCACTGCCAGCCGCCATTGTTGCTCGCGAGGTCGGCATCGAGCAGCTTTTGCATGAAGTAGCGCTCACCCCATTGCCACGAAATGTGCAGGTCCTTGGTCAGGAACATGGCCGTAATCATCCGCACCCGGTTGTGCATCCAACCGGTGGTGTTGAGCTGGCGCATGCCGGCATCGACCATCGGAAAACCCGTCCGCCCTTCGCACCAGGCGCGAAACAGGCGCTCGTCGTTTTCCCACTTCAGCCCGTCATACTCAGGCCGGAAGCACGACTCGGCCACATGGGGAAAATACCAGAGGATTTGGCGATAAAACTCCCGCCAGATCAACTCGCTCACGAACGTATCGATCTGCCGCCGCGCCGCGGGATGCTTTTCCGCGGCCTGCTCCGCCGCGCCCAGCATTTCGCGCGGCGAGATCGTGCCGAGCCGGAGATGCGGCGACATCCGCGAGCTGGCCCCCAGCGCCGGAAAATGCCGCGCCTCCGCGTAGCGCAGCAGATCGCCCGCGCAGAACTCCCGCAACCGTTCCCGCGCCGCGTCCTCACCCGCCTTGGGCAAGGGAATCTCCACCTTGAAGCCAAGTTCCTCCGACGTGGGCAGCGCGAGGCTCTTCGGCTGGGCGAACTCCGCCGCGCGCGGAAACGGGACTTTTGGCAACGCCTTGCCGGCTCCCATCGCGCGCCAGGCACGGCTGTACGGCGTGAAAACCCTGAACGGAGTGCCGTCATTCTTCAGGATTTCCTCCGGCTCGTGCGCGACCGCATCCTTAAAACTGCGCACCTCCACGCCAAGGCCCTGCGCCATTTTCGTCACCGCCGCATCGCGCTTCCGCGCCATCGGCTCATAATCCCGGTTGAAGTATAGCGCCGTCGCCTTAGTCTCGCGCAGGAGCGACTCCATCTCGCGCTCCGGCGGTCCGTGCCGAAAAATCAGCCTCCCCCCGGCATCCCGCACCTGCGCCTCAAGCGCGCGCAGGCATTCGAGCATGAAACCCACAATGGGCGCACCTGTGTCCCGCGCCTTCAGGATCAGCGGGTCGAAGATGAAAACCGGGACAACCCTTTCCGCCTCGCCGCAGGCCGCGTGCAGCGCCGTGTTATCTTGCACCCGCAAATCGGCCCGAAACCAATGAATCGCCACTTTCACACCGGCAACATGGCCGGAATTGGCCGGAATGCCAGTGCGGAACGTCAACAAAAAGCGGATTATGCCACCGCAGGCTCAGCCACCGCAGGCGCGGGCGTGGTCTGCATCGGGATAACGCGAGTCTTCGCCTTCGTCCGATAGCGCGGAGCGGCCAAACCCTGACTTTCGGCCAACCGACGACGCGCCACTTCCGCGGCATGAGCCAAAGGACTCCGTTCGCTGGTGAGAGGAATGGGAGCGAACATGAAGATGGGTGATATGCTCATAGTACGTTAGTATCTTTGTAACTCCTTGAATATCGCCGTTGTTTACCTAACAGTCAAGTATTACGTTTCGGCAACCTCGACTATTTGATTTTATAAACTGTTAGAACTCGCTCTTTTCCGCATCAAAATGGTAGTTAAGTTATCACCCACATTCATGCCCTTATACGTTCTTACACTAAAGTTTTCGCCAAGATGCTTCCGTAGATAGCGGATGTGACGAGACGCCCAGGAGGGTGAGCGGGCCAACGCCTCGAGCTGACCGCTTGGCCCATAGGTTGCTTGAAGCGGGGAAGGCCCTTACGTTGCCAGTACGGCATGGACTCCGCCCCGGAAAACTCTCAACTCCCCGCCGCGGACGACATCCTCTTCGAGCACGACATCCAGCGCCTGGGCCGGGATTTGCACGGGCGGCTCAAGGACCGATCGCCCAGCCTCTTTCAGGCCGCCTACTGGCAGGGCCTGCTCCTCGACCGCGCCATGGGCGATACCTCGCTCAAGACCGATCTTTTTCGCCTCGTCGATGCCCTGCCCGCGCTCCGCACCAGCGACGACATCGCCCGCCACGCGCGCGAGTACCTTCTCCCCGGCAATCGCCGCCTGCCCACGGGACTCGGCCTCGCCCTGCGCGCCACGGGAAATCCCCTCGCCGCCTCGATCGCCTCGTTCATCATCCGCCGCAACGTCCACGCCATGGCCGAACGTTTCATCATCGGTCGCGACGCCCGCGATGCGGTCTCCGCGCTCCACCGGTTGTGGGATCAAGGCTGTGGTTTCACGGTCGACTTGCTGGGCGAAGCCGCCGTCAACGATCAGGAGTCCGAGGCCTACGTCGACCGCTACGCCGACCTCATCAGCTTTCTTCCGCCCGAGACCGCGCGCTGGAAACCGTGCGCCCTTCTCGACCAGGCTCCCGCCGGCCCGATCCCACGCGCCAACATCTCGCTCAAGCTCTCCGCCCTGGACCACCTGCTCGATCCCGTCGATCCCGAAGGCGGCGTGCAACGCCTGCTCACGCACATTCGTCCATTGCTGGTGCGTGCGAAAGAACTCGGCGCCTTCATCAACTTCGACCTCGAGCAATGGAGCCTGCACGAAATCACCTATCGCCTCTTCGAGACCGTGGCCACCGACCCGGAGTTCGCTTCCTGGCCGCACCTCGGCATCGTCCTCCAGGCTTACCTCCAGAATGCCGACGCCCATCTCGACCGCCTGCTCACCCTCGCCACCCGGCGCGGCTGTCCCCTCACCGTTCGCCTGGTCAAGGGCGCTTACTGGGATTACGAGGTCGTGCAATCCGGCCTGAACGGCCTGCCTTGCCCTGTCTTCCACACGAAAAGCCAGACCGACGCCAGCTACGAGCGGCTCATCCGCCGCCTTCTCGAGCACCACGATCAAATTCACCCCGCCTTCGGCACGCACAACCTGCGCAGCCTCAGCGTGGCCCTGGCCGGCGCGGAGAAACTTCATCTTCCGCCCGGCTCATTCGAGCTGCAGATGCTCTACGGCATGGCCGAGCCGGAGCGCGCGCTGTTGCAAAAGCTGGGCCATCGCGTCCGTTTGTACGCGCCGGTGGGCGATCTCTTCACCGGCATGGCCTACCTGGTGCGCCGCCTTCTCGAAAACACCGCCAACTCCAGCTTCCTGCGCCTCAGCCGGCACGAGCACGCGGACATCGGCATCCTGCTCGCGAAGCCGGAGAGCATTCCAGCAACCGGGCCCGCGCCCGGCGCAAGCCACGAGGACTTGGCCTCACCCTTGACGAATTGCCCACTCTCGGATTTCACGGACACGCGCATCCGCGAGGCCTTTGCGCAGGCGGTGGCCGAGGCGGAGCCGCACATGCCGTGGCCTGTCCCCGTCGTGGTCAGCGGACGCCCGCGCAGCAGCGGCGACGCCCTGCACCACGTCTCGCCGAACCTGAATACGCGCATCGCCGCAACCACCACCTCGGCCACCGTGGGTGATGTCGAGCAGGCCATCGGTTTTGCTCACCAAGCCTGGCCGGCGTGGCGTGATCTTCCGCTCAAGGAACGCGCGGAAATCCTGAACAAACTCGGCGCTCGACTCGAGGCTGACCGGCTGCGCCTCGCGGCCATGGAAGTCCACGAGCAGGCCAAGCCCTGGCGCGAAGCCGACGCCGACATTGCCGAGGCGGTCGACTTCTGCCGCTACTACGCGCGGCAGGCCCTCGAGGAACTCCGTCCGCGCACGCTGGGCAATCTTCCCGGCGAAACAAACGCGCTCAGCTACGAAGGCCGGGGCGTCTGCGCGGTCATCGCGCCGTGGAATTTTCCGCTGGCGATTTTGTGTGGCATGGCCACGGCAGCGCTCGTCGCCGGCAACGCCGTCCTGCTCAAGCCCGCCGAGCAGTCCACCGCGGTGGCTTACGCCTTCTACCAGCACGCCCTCGCCGCAGGCGTTCCCGCGGGCATTCTCGCTTTTCTTCCGGGGCCGGGCGAAATCATCGGCGACGCCCTCGTGCGCCACCGGGATGTCGTCCAGATCGCCTTCACCGGCAGCCGCGAGGTGGGCCTATCGATTTTGCGCGCCGCGGCCGAAGTCGTGCCCGGGCAAACGACGATCAAGCGCGTCGTCTGCGAGATGGGCGGCAAGAACGCGATCATTGTGGATGATGATGCCGACCTCGATGAAGCGGTCACCGGCGTGCTCAAGAGCGCCTTTGGCTATGCGGGCCAGAAATGCTCCGCCTGCTCGCGGCTGATCGTGGTCGGGGGCATTTACCACAATTTCATCGAGCGTCTTTGGAGGGCAGCCGCCGCCATGGAATATCCGTCCAGCGCCGCGCAACCCGGCTGCCTTCTCCCTCCGGTCATCGACGAAGCCAGCCACACGCGGCTCTGGAAAACGATCCATAACCCCGGCAACGGCGTCCGCCGGATTTATCGCGGCGAAGCCGGCCACGATGGCTGGTTCGTCCCCGCGACAATTTTCGAGGTCGACGACCCGCTCCATCCGCTGATGCAGCGCGAACTCTTCGGACCGGTCCTGACCGTCTTCGCCGCGCGCGATTTTTCGCACGCGCTCGACGTTGCGAACACGAGCGATTACGCGCTCACCGGCGCGGTCTATTCCCGGAGCCCTTCTCATCTCGATCGGGCCGTGCGCGAGTTCCGCGTTGGCAACCTTTACCTCAACCGTCCCTGCACCGGGGCGATGGTGCAGCGCCAGCCTTTCGGCGGATTCAAGATGAGCGGTGCGGGCACCAAGGCGGGCGGGCCCGGCTACCTGCTCAACTTTGCCGAGATGCGAGTGAGCACGGAGAACACGATGCGCCGGGGATTCACCCCGGAGATCTCCTAAAACCGGGCAAGCGAACCCGCACTTTGTTTGGAGATTTTGCGTGAACAGCCGATGGTAAGTAGTATGGTACACGCGCAGTTAGCTAATTCGTTTCTATGATTGTTCTCGTTGCCGATGACCTCGATGTAAACCGCAAACTTTTGCGCACCTTGCTCGCTGCGGATGGCTATGATGTCCTGGAAGCCTCCGATGGGGCCGAGGCGCTCCAGATTCTCCAAGGAGCCAACGGGCCCATCGTGGGCCTGATCGACTGGGAAATGCCGGAAATGGAAGGCATCGAGGTCTGCCGCCAGGCGCGCGCGCTGGATTCACCGCCGCCGATCTATCTGATCCTGCTCACCGTCCGTGACAGCAAGCAGGACATTGTCGCCGGGCTAAGGGCCGGTGCGAACGATTACATCACCAAGCCGTTCGACAAGACCGAGCTTCTCGCGCGCGTCGGCATCGGCAAGCAGATGGTGCAGTTGCAACAGGCGCTGACGGAACGCGTCGCCGAACTGCGCGAGGCGCTGGTTAACGTCAAGCAGCTCGGCGGCCTGTTGCCGATCTGCAGTTACTGCAAAAAGATTCGCGATGACCAGAACTACTGGCAGCAGGTCGAGTCCTACGTCGGCAAGCATTCCGACGCCAAGTTCAGCCACTCGATCTGCCCGCAATGCTACGAGGACATCATCAAGCCGCAGATGGTCCAGCTTGGCGTCGATCCGAACGATCCTTTGCCGCCGACGAGGGCCGAGTAACAGGCTTTGTCCAATGTCAGGGCCTGGTCCGGCGCGTTTGTATAAATTTGTAACCCTCACGCCGAGATTCAGATAGACTCCCCGCGCGGGAATCGCTAGTCTGCACCATGCCGAGCGCCACCCTGTCGCACCGCCAGCCTTGGCCCACAGCCCTGATCGCCCTGCCCTTGTTCAAGCAGGTCGTTGGCTTCCTTTGGCTCGCCCTTTACCTCGTCACATTGCTGGCGTTGATCTCCTACGATCCCAACGATGTCAGCTTCAATGTCTACCCCGCCAATCCGGCCCCGAATAACTTCATCGGTTACTTCGGCGCGGGCCTGGCCTGCATGCTCTACTACACCTTCGGCTTTGGTGCGTACCTGTTCCCCATTCTCTCCCTATGCTGCTGCGGCGCATGTTTCCTGGGCTTGGAAATCCAGTGGAAGTGGAAGCCGCTGTGGCTGGTGCTCTTCATCGCCAGCGCCTGCGCCCTGCT
>Ga0116226_10002205_pt1 | contig 16839 bp, 15 predicted proteins | sample S1TSphfallax_FD_89692 | JGI IMG/M metagenome (GOLD analysis project Ga0116226, IMG submission 89692) | Host-associated microbial communities from peat moss isolated from Minnesota, USA - S1T2_Fa - Sphagnum fallax MG | ecosystem: Host-associated > Plants > Peat moss > Unclassified | place: USA... | reverse complement strand
TTCTTCAAATGGCACCGGATCACGGCGCAGGTTGAGAACGAATTCTTATTTTGTTGCCACCTCATTATTTGAGGCTTCTTATTATTTCGCCATCATTATCCAATAAAAAACGCCCCAACAAGTGGGGCGTTTTGATCATTTATGTAAATGATTGAAATTACTTTGCTGCCATCAATGCCATTGTGGTATCGAGCATACGGTTGGAGAAACCCCACTCGTTGTCGTACCAGGAGGATACCTTCACCAAAGTACCGGAAACCTTGGTCAATGTCGCGTCGAAAGTGCTCGATGCTGGATTGTGGTTGAAATCGACAGAGACCAACGGATCGACGTTGTAAGCGAGGATGCCCTTCAACGCGCCTTCCGAAGCTTCCTTCATGATCTGGTTCACTTCTTCGACTGTCGTTTCGCGCTTGGCAACGAAGGACAAATCGACGATGGAGACATTGATGGTTGGAACGCGGATTGCGTAACCGTCCAGCTTGCCGTTCAGTTCTGGCAGTACCAGGCCAACTGCGCTTGCTGCGCCAGTCTTGGTCGGGATCATGCTCATGGTTGCGGAACGTGCGCGACGCAGGTCTTCGTGCATCACATCAGTCAACACCTGGTCGTTGGTGTAAGCGTGAACAGTCGTCATCAAGCCGCTAACGAGGCCAATCTTGTCGTTCAAAGGCTTGACCAGTGGTGCCAGGCAGTTGGTGGTGCAAGATGCGTTCGAGATAACAGTGTCAGTCGCCTTCAACACGTCGTGGTTGACGCCATAGACGATAGTCGCATCAACATCCTTACCACCAGGAGCAGAGATGATGACCTTCTTTGCGCCGCCCTTCAAGTGTGCAGAAGCCTTTTCCTTGGTTGTGAAGAAGCCGGTGCATTCCAGCACGACGTCAACGTTCAGTTCGCCCCATGGGATGTCAGCCGGGTTACGTTGTGCAAACACGCGGATCTTGTCGCCGTTGACGATCATGTAGTCGCCATCGACTTCCACGGTGCCAGGGAACTTGCCGTGTGCGGTGTCGTAACGGGTCAGGTGCGCGTTCGACTTGGCATCGCCCAGGTCGTTGATGGCAACGATCTGAATATCATTCTTCTTACCGCCTTCGTAGTGAGCACGAAGAACATTACGGCCAATACGGCCATAGCCGTTAATTGCAACGCGAACTGTCATGGTTTTCTCCTAAGATCAATCAATGTGGTAAATCATACACTTCAATTCTTTGCATGGAGTGCGCCGCAGGACTCCAGCAAGCCGGGCAGATTGCGCCAGCCATATCCGGTTTCATGCAAATCCAAGCCATCCCAGGTGAAGGGTTGCTCAATCAGGAATTCGCCGTCCAGTTTTTCATAAAACTTGCGTCCTATCTGATTGGCCGAAATCACCCAGACCAGCATGCCATGCGCACCACGCGTCAGACATGCCTTGGCAACTGCACCGACCATGCTGCGCCCCACACCCAAGCGCTGCGCATGTGGCTGCAAATAGATGCCGGTCAGCTCAGCATTGCATCCGAACTTTTCTTCATTCAGCATCATGGCTGCGGCAAAACCTATTATTTCATTTTGCGATTCAGCGACAAACACGTTGCGATTCGCACCTTCCGGTGCGGACAAAATACGCTGCCACAACGCTGTACTGTCTTCGACGCGCATTCCGTCCAGATAACTATCGGGAATCATGCCGCGATAAGTTGCACGCCAGCTATCGACGCGTACTTTGGCAATTCCCGCTGCGTCCTGCAATACCGCAGGACGCAGGGTGACATCAGTCGGCGCAACCAGCATCACTGCGCTCAATTGCCACCCGAAACGGCCAACAGATTTTTGACGGTTGCAGCGACATTATCCGCCGTCAGGCCGAAGTGTTTGAACAACACGCCAGCAGGAGCCGATTCGCCAAAAGTATCGATACCGACCACAGCACCTTCCAGGCCAACATACTTGTACCAGAAGTCGGTTACGCCAGCTTCGACTGCCACGCGTGGCAAGCCCTTGGTCAACACGCTGGCCTTGTAGGCGGCATCCTGACGGTCGAACACGTCGGTCGAAGGCATGGACACCACGCGTACCTTGACGCCTTCAGCGGCCAATGCATCAGCAGCCTTGACTGCGATTTCGACTTCAGAACCAGTCGCGATCAGGATCGCTTGTGCGTCCGCTACGTCCTTCAGCACGTAACCACCGCGACGGATATCGGCAACTTGCGCATCGTTGCGTGGTTGGTATGCCAGATTTTGACGCGAGAAAATCAGGTTGGTCGGGCCATGTTGACGGCGCACGGCCTCTTCCCAGGCGATAGCGGTTTCAACCGTGTCGCATGGACGCCAGTTATCCATGTTCGGGATCAGGCGCAGGCTCGATACGTGCTCGATCGATTGGTGGGTCGGGCCGTCTTCACCCAGGCCGATGGAGTCATGCGTGAACACGAAAATAGAACGCTGCTTCATCAGTGCAGCCATGCGCAAGGCATTGCGGCTGTAGTCGGAGAAGGTCAGGAAGGTCGCGCCGAATGGGATATAGCCACCGTGCAGGGCGATACCATTCATGATCGCGCTCATACCGAATTCGCGCACACCGTAGTTGATGTGGTTGCCAGGCTGGCCTGCGCGCAGTGCGACGCATTCTTTCCAGTTGGTGAAGTTGGAACCAGTCAGGTCAGCAGAGCCGCCGAGGAATTCAGGCAGCACTTGTGCCAAGGCCTGAATCGCGTTTTGGCTGGCCTTGCGGGTCGCGATGGTTTCCTGCTTCTCGATGCAAGAAGCCAGATAGGCCTTTGCGGTCGCATCGAAACTTGCAGGCAGGTCACCCTTCATGCGGCGTGTCAGTTCAGCCGCCAGTTCAGGATGTGCGGCGCTATAAGCAGCAAACTTCGCATTCCAGTCATCTTCAAACAGCTTACCTTGGGCCTTCGCGTCCCATGCTTCGTAGACATCTGCCGGGATGACGAATGGCGCATCGGTCCAACCGATTGCTTCACGCGTTGCGGCAACTTCCTTTTCGCCCAGTGCCGCGCCGTGCACCTTGTCGCCGCCTTGCAGATTTGGCGAACCCTTGCCGATGACGGTCTTGCAGCAGATCAGTGTTGGACGCTTCGCTTCTTTCGCAGCCTTGATCGCTTCATCAACTGCATCGACGTTGTGGCCGTCAACATTGCGGATCACGTTCCAGCCGTAAGCTTCAAAACGCTTCGGCGTATCGTCGCGGAACCAGCCATCGACGTGGCCGTCAATCGAGATGCCGTTGTCATCGTACAGCACGATCAGCTTCGCCAGTTCCAGCGTACCTGCCAGCGAACAGACTTCGTGCGAAATACCTTCCATCAGGCAGCCGTCGCCGACGAATGCATAAGTATAGTGATCAACGATGTCGAAACCCGGGCGGTTGAATTCCGCCGCCAGCAGCGTTTCAGCCAGTGCCATACCGACGGCATTACTGACGCCTTGACCCAACGGGCCGGTCGTCGTTTCCACGCCCGGTGTTATATCCACTTCCGGGTGACCAGGAGTCTTCGAGTGCAATTGACGGAAATTCTTGATGTCATCCATCGACAGGTCATAACCCGTAAGATGCAGCAACGCGTAATGCAACATTGAACCATGGCCGTTGGACAGCAGGAAACGGTCACGGTTGACCCACTTCGGATTCGTCGGATTATGACGATAATGGCGAACCCACAATGCCAGCGCGATTTCTGCCATACCCATCGGCATGCCTGGGTGACCGGAATTGGCTTTTTGCACTGCGTCCATTGCCAAGGCACGGATTGCGTTGGCCATTTTATTGGTTGAAATCTTCGATGTCATGATGATGTGCGTGGTTGGGTCATTGCATTGCCGCAGGGGTGACACCGTGCGGTGCATGTTGACGGGCTGCTGAAAAGCCGCTTATTTTACCAGAGTGAGGCGGCATCGATTAAATTTGCGGCAGCAAGTTAAATTTCCATTAACATCAAATCTGTGCGGAAAACATCTGCAATCGCATCAATCATTACCATTTTACCAATAGCAAGTCGAATCACGGAAATTTCATGCCTCGTTTCTTTTTCCCCGAAGCCCTGTCGATAGGCGCAACTGTCACCCTGCCCGATCACGTGGCGCATCACGTGCAGGTATTGCGCCTGGCAATCGGTGCGCATGTCACCTTATTTAATGGTGAAGGTGGCGAATACACGGCGACGCTGACAGAGATTGGGAAAAAGCGTGCCGAAGCCGAAGTAAAAACCTTCTCGCCGCGCGAAGTCGAACTGCCATATGCGGTCACGCTGGCGCAAGCCTTGCCGGAAGCATCGAAGATGGATGAAATCATCCAGAAGGCAGTGGAGCTTGGTGCTGCCGGGATTCAACCGCTTGCGGCACAACGTTGCGTGGTCAAGCTATCGGCCGAACGTGCGGAGAAAAAATTGTCGCACTGGCAAGGCATCATTATTTCGGCTGCCGAGCAATGTGGCCGCAATCGCTTGGCGAGTTTGGCCGAGCCTGCAGATTTCGACCACTGGATAGTCCAGAAGGATTTGCACAAGCGCATTCTGCTGTCGCCTCGTGCAGAGCAATCGCTATCCGATTGGGCGCGCCATCATCCGCCGCAAGCTGTGACGATCATGATTGGCCCGGAAGGTGGTTTCAGCGACAAGGAAGAATTGGCCGCGACCACGCATGGTGTGTTGAGCCTGTCGATGGGAACACGCGTGTTGCGCACGGAAACCGCAGGCATGGCGGCACTATCGGCAATCAACGCAATTTGGGGCGAGATGTAGCGATTACAAGTCCAATAACAACTAATATAAATGTTGATAATTGGGCTTTAAATCAGGGGATTGGCGCGCATGTAGCAGGAATCGGCAGCAGCGAAACATATTCAAGCTGCCTCACGGAATAAGGCTAAACGATCATGCCCGAACTGCAATGGCTACGCAAACTACTGACCTGGAACAAGCGCCACATCCCTGATGACCTATGGCAAAGCTGCATCAATCGTCTGTCTTTTCTGCGCCGCTTATCGGATGACGACCTGCAACGGCTGAAGCTGTTGTCCGAAGAACTGCTGCGGACCAAAACCATCACTGGCGCAGGCGGACTGGAAGTCACCGATGAAATGGCGGTAATGATCGTCGCCCAAGCCGCATTAGTCGTGCTCAATCTGACAACCGAGCTATATCAGGACTTGCCCGGCATCGTCGTCTATCCTTCCGCGTTCGTCGTAAAAAATCAGCAACGCGGCGCAGGTGGCATCGTTCACGAATCGCACGAGGTTCTGGCAGGCCAAGCGATGAGTGCGGGTGGTTCGATTGTGCTGTCGTGGGAAGATGTCGAAAGCAATGCCGACTTCTGGTCGCGCCGTAACGTCGTGATCCATGAATTTGCGCACAAGATCGACATGGAGCGCGGCCATCCGAATGGCTGCCCACCATTTCTGGTCGGCTATCACGAGGGAATGAAAGTCGATATCTGGCAACGCGTCTTCAACGCGGCCTTCCATGACTTCAACCGCCGTGTACACAGCTTTGCACATTGGCAAATGCATAGCGCCGAGACTGGTGATGCATCAAATGATTTCCTGCATCATCTGCACGGGCAGCGGCCTTTGCCGCTTGATCCGTATGCAGCAAAAAGCCCAGCCGAGTTCTTTGCTGTTGCATCGGAGGTGTTTTTTGTCGCTCCGGCACAGCTGATTGCAGATTATCCTGATGTCTATCGCTTGCTTTCGCGGTATTATCGACAAGAAACAATTGCACATTAAGCAAAACCGCAAGATTAAAAGGGAATCGCGACGATTGCATCTATAATCTAAGGTTTTGCGACAGTTTTTGACCAAAACCGTATGAGGGTATTTCGAGGACTTCCCAATGCCGAATCGCGTGCGCCTTGCGCATTGACTATCGGCAACTTTGACGGCGTACATCGTGGCCATAAGGCTCTGCTGGCGCGCGTCCGTGAAGCCGCGACCTCCTTGGGGCTGGATGCTGCGGTCATGACGTTCGAGCCGCATCCGCGCGAATTCTTTGCGCATCTGGCTGGCGATCCATCAAAAGCGCCGACACGCATTGCAAACCTGCGCGACAAGTTGCAATCGCTGACCGATTGCGGCGTGGATCGCGTGATCGTCGAACATTTCAATTCACACTTCTCGTCGCAATCGCCGCAATCCTTCATCGAAAACGTGCTGGTGCAAGGTCTGCACGCACGCTGGATCATGGTCGGCGAGGACTTCCGCTTTGGCGCCAAACGCGCTGGCGACATCAATATGCTGGCCGACGCTGGCAAACAATACGGTTTTCAGGTGGAAGCCTTGCCGACCGTGACGAATGACGGCACGCGCATTTCGTCGTCCGCCGTACGTGCAGCATTGGCGCAAGGTGACTTCGCGCATGCAGAGCAATTGCTCGGCCATCCTTACACCGTATCAGGCCACGTCATCCATGGCAAAAAACTGGGGCGCACGATAGGCTTCCCGACATTGAATCTGCGCGTGGCACATCGCCATCCCGCACTCACCGGCATCTACGTGGTGCAGGTGCATGGACTGGCAGACCATCCGCTGCCAGCCGTTGCCAGCATAGGTGTGCGTCCGACCGTCGAAGACGCCGGGCGCGTATTGCTGGAAACCTACATATTCGATTACAACGCAAATTGCTACGGCAAACTGATCAAGGTGGAATTTTTGAAGAAATTGCGTGACGAGGAAAAGTTTATCGACCTGCCCACACTGACGGCAGCGATAGCGCGCGATACCGAACAGGCGCGCCATTATTTCCTGGAGCAGCACTCATCGGCGATGTCGGCAACCGACCGAATTTGAAGCCAGCCCAGCTCCGTTTGTAATTTCCCCGAATTTCGGGTGCCACGTACCGATCACAGAATACATTTTAAAGAATAGCCATGTCTGATAAACCAAGCAAACCAGCCGATAAGGCCCCTAGCAAGCATCAGGTCAACATGACCGAAACCCCGTTCCCGATGCGTGGCGACCTCGCCAAGCGCGAACCGAACTGGATCAAGCAATGGCAGGATAAAAAGCTTTACCAACGCATCCGCGCCGCATCGAAGGGTCGTCCGAAGTTCGTACTGCATGATGGCCCGCCGTATGCAAATGGCGACATCCACCTGGGTCACGCGGTGAACAAGATCCTGAAGGATATCGTCGTCAAGACGCGCCAGATGGATGGCTTCGATGCGCAATATGTACCGGGCTGGGATTGCCATGGCATGCCGATCGAAATCCAGATGGAAAAGCTGTACGGCAAGAGCCTGCCGACACTCGAAGTGCTGGCAAAGTCGCGTGCATACGCGACCGAGCAGATCGAACGCCAAAAGAAGGACTTCATCCGCCTGGGTGTGCTCGGCGAATGGGACAATCCTTACATGACGATGGCCTTCGGCAATGAAGCCGATGAAATGCGCGTGCTGGGCAAGCTGCTCGACAAGGGTTATGTGTATCGCGGCCTGAAGCCGGTGAACTGGTGCTTCAACTGCGAATCCGCACTGGCGGAAGCGGAAGTCGAGTACCAGGACAAGCGCGATCCGGCGATCGATGTCGGCTTCCCTTTTGCAGAGCCGGAAAAGCTGGCTGCTGCGTTCGGTTTGGCCAAACTGCCAACCGATAAAGGCTACTGCGTGATCTGGACCACAACACCGTGGACCATCCCTGCCAACCAAGCGCTGAACATGCACCCGGAATTCGACTACGCGCTGGTGGAGACATCGCGCAATGGCGAAGCGCTGTTGTTGTTGCTGGCGAAGGACCTGGTCGAAGACTGCCTGAAACGTTACGGCCTGGAAGGCAAAGTCATCGCTACCTGCAAGGGCGAGGCGCTGTCGCTGGTCAACTTCAAGCATCCGCTGTCATCCGCCGATGCAGGTTACGACCGCTTGTCGCCAGTTTATCTGGGCGACTACGTGACGCTTGATACCGGTACCGGTATCGTCCACTCCGCACCAGCTTATGGTCTGGACGACTTCATCTCCTGCAAATCGCACGGCATGAAGGATGACGACATCTTGAAGCCTGTTTTGAGCGACGGCAAATACGCCTCGTGGCTGCCCTTCTTTGCTGGATTGACGATCTGGGAAGCATCGAAGCCGATCTGCGAAAAGCTGGAGCAAGTTGGTTCGTTGTTCAAGCTGGTGATGTTCGATCACAGCTACATGCACTGCTGGCGCCATAAGACACCGATCATCTACCGCGCGACATCGCAATGGTTTGCGGGCATGGACGTGAAGCCGAAGGATGGCGGCCCGACCTTGCGCGAAACCGCATTGCGCAGCATCGACGAGACCGAATTCTACCCTTCGTGGGGTAAAGCACGTCTGCACGGCATGATCGCCAATCGCCCGGACTGGACCTTGTCGCGCCAACGTCAATGGGGCGTGCCGATGGCCTTCTTCCTGCACAAGGAAACGGGCGAACTGCATCCGCGCACACCGGAATTGCTGGAAGCCGTTGCACAACGCGTGGAAAAAGGCGGCATCGAAGCATGGCATACGCTGGACATCGCAGAATTGCTGGGTGATGACGCAGCTCACTACGAAAAGAACAAGGATACGCTGGACGTCTGGTTCGATTCCGGCAGCACGCACCAAACGGTATTGCGCGGCTCGCATGCAGAGCAATCGCACTTCCCGGCCGACCTGTATCTGGAAGGTTCAGACCAGCATCGCGGCTGGTTCCATTCGTCCCTGTTGACGTCGTCGATGTTGAATGGCTGTGCGCCATACAAGGCTTTGTTGACGCACGGCTTCACCGTCGATGGCGAAGGCCGCAAGATGTCGAAGTCGCTAGGTAACGTCATCGCGCCACAGGAAATCTACAACGAACTCGGTGCGGAAAACCTGCGCTTGTGGATCGCTTCGACCGACTATTCGGGCGAATTGTCGATCTCCAAGGAAATCCTGAAACGCGTGACGGAGAGCTATCGCCGTATCCGCAATACAGTGCGCTTCCTGCTGGCCAACACATCAGATTTCGATGCAACCAAGGATGCGGTGCCTGTAGCAGAATTGGCCGAAATCGACCGTTACGCCATCGCACGTATGGATGCGCTGCAAAAGGAAATCCTCGCGCACTTCAAGGTGTTCGAGTTCCACCCAGTTGTAGCGAAGTTGCAGACTTACTGCTCCGAAGACCTGGGCGGCTTCTACCTCGACATCCTGAAAGATCGCCTGTACACCTGCGGCACTACGTCGAAGGCACGCCGCTCCGCGCAAACGGCAATCTGGCATATCACGCATGCGTTGTTGCGCGTGATGGCACCAATCCTGTCGTTTACAGCCGAAGAAGCATGGGAATCGTTCGCCAGCAAAGAGGAATACGCAGCCAGCAGCGAAACCATCTTCACGCAAACCTATTACCAATTGCCAGCACAGGAACACGCACAGGCATTGACCGAAAAATGGGAGCGCATCCGCGCTGTGCGTAGCCTGGTGCAAAAGCAGTTGGAAGAAGTACGCGTATCCGGCGCCATCGGCTCGTCGCTGCAGGCGGAAGTCGATCTGTATGCGGACGGCGGTTTCTTCGACGAATTATCGAGCCTCGGCGACGACCTGAAGTTCGTGCTGATCGTGTCACGCTGCGACTTGCACAACATGGCCGATCAACCCGTCAAGGATCGCTTCCAGGCGCACCACAACAGCGCCGACGAAGCAGCCAAGCAGGAAGATTTCCTGCGCGAGGTCGCCAAGCTATACGGCGAAGGCACGCAAGCCGGTCTGCATGTGAAAGCATCGACGCATGAGAAGTGCGAACGTTGCTGGCATTACCGTGCCGACGTCAACAGCAATGCTGCGCATCCAGGCATCTGCGGTCGCTGCGTCACTAATCAATTCGGCGACGGCGAAGCACGTACCTTTGCTTAATCCCTGCACTACGCCTTCATCTCGTCTTACTGCGGGATGAAGGCTATCTCAAGTCTGATATTTCCCAAGATGGCTACAAAGAAAAGCACACTGATCAAATCGACATCCGGCGGTAGCCTTATCCCTTGGCTAGGTATTTCCGCCATCGTGATCCTGCTGGATCAAGTGATCAAGGTCACGATCACCAAGCTGTTCCGCGAAGGCGAAATGCGCCCGGTCACCAGCTTCTTCGATATCACCTTCGTCTACAACAAGGGCGCAGCATTCAGTTTCCTGGCAGCAGAATCAGGCTGGCAGCGTTATGCATTGATTGGCCTTGGCGTCATAGCAGCGCTGGCGATCATCTATATGTTGAAGCGCAATGCAAATAAACCTTTATTCTGCTGGGCATTGGCATTGATCCTCGGCGGCGCGATCGGCAATGTGATTGATCGCGTTGTGTATGGCAAGGTTGTCGATTTCCTGTTGTTCCACTGGCAGTCGTGGAGCTTCCCGGCGTTCAATATCGCCGACAGCGCAATTACGTTGGGCGCGATCCTTTTCATCCTCGACGAATTGCGTCGTGTGAACAGACAGTAAAGAACAGTAAGGATAGTAGCAGGAAATATTGCCAAACTGATACACTACGGCCAATAGCTTTTGGAGAGTGATGATGGAACTTGCTGGCAAAAAAATCGTTCTCGGCCTGACCGGGGGTATCGCCTGTTACAAGGCCGCTGAATTGGCGCGTGGTTTGACCAAGGCAGGCGCATCGGTGCAAGTGGTCATGACATCGGGCGCAATGCAATTCATTACGCCGATGACGATGCAGGCGCTGACCGGTCATCCGGTATTCTCCGATCAATGGGATGCACGCGTCAATAACAACATGCCGCATATCGACCTGACGCGCGATGCCGATGTCATCCTTATTGCCCCCTGCACTGCTGACTTCATGGCGAAGCTCGCGCATGGTCATTGCGATGATCTGCTATCGACATTGTGCCTGGCACGACAGGCAATGCTACCCTTGATGATCGCCCCTGCGATGAATGTCGAGATGTGGCAAAACCCGGCGACACAACGCAATGCACGCCAGTTACGTGAAGATGGCATCAATTTGCTCGGCCCGGATGCTGGCGAGCAGGCTTGCGGTGAAACCGGCATGGGCCGCATGCTGGAACCTGGCCAAATCGTCGAAGAAATCGTCGCCAGCTTCCAGCCTAAGATCATGGTTGGCAAGCACGTATTGATTACTGCTGGGCCAACGTTTGAACCGATTGACCCGGTGCGTGGCATCACCAATCTGTCTTCTGGAAAGATGGGCTATGCGATTGCCCGCGCGGCGCGCGAAGCCGGTGCCGAAGTCACACTGATTTCTGGCCCGACTGCGTTGGCGACGCCGCAAGGCGTGCAACGCATCAATGTGCAGACTGCGGAGCAGATGCACGACGTCGTAATGTCACATGTGGGCGGGCAAGACGTGTTCATCGGTGTTGCAGCAGTTGCAGACTGGCGTGTTGCCAATGTCAGTGAACAGAAATGGAAGAAAGGCGATGATGGTGCGATCCCCGACCTGCATTTCGAGTTAAATCCAGACATCCTCGCCGAAGTCGCTGCACTATCGCATCGCCCGTATTGCGTCGGCTTTGCAGCAGAATCCGAACAATTGATGCGCTACGGTGAAGAAAAGCGCAAACGCAAGGGCGTGCCACTGTTGGTCGGCAATATTGGCCACAATACTTTCGGCAAAGACCAGAACGAGTTGATGCTGTTCGATGACAAGGGCCACACGCATCTGCCGCTGGCCAACAAACAAAAGCTGGCGCGGCAATTAATTGCCGAGATCGTGCAGCGCCTGAACTGACAATGTCGATTGCATCCCGCATGGGGGTGGCAATGATCGAAGCATATCAGCGCCACCTGTCTCCGAGAAAAGGCTTCCGCTGCGCTTATGGCGCGTTGCACGGCACGGGAACCTGTTCATCGATAGGCAAACGCTTTATGCGCGAACAGGGGTTCCTGAGATTTTTCAAGTTGATGCCAATGCAATTTGCAGCATGCAAGGTCGCTGCCACAGCATTGAACCTGCAAATGAAAACAGGAGCCCCAAAGAAGCACATGCCTCACAATGCGAACAATGATGCGTGTGAAACCTATGCATGCGAGGCCGCCGAACGTTCCTGGCACGAGTCGGACAAACATCCCGTATGCGAGACGATCGAATTTTCCTGCTTGATGGTCGAGGCAGCATCTACCATCGGCGATCTTATCAGTGCCTGCGGCTGAGGATCTGAAGATGCAAATGACTTCCAGTATCGGTGTGGCGCTAATTGAAGCTTATCAGCGCTGGCTTTCTTCGAAAAAAGGTTTTCGCTGCGCATATGGCGTGTTGTATGGCTCGGGAACCTGCTCATCGATCGGCAAACAGATTATGCGTGAAGGCGGATTGTTCCCGTTTCTGCGACTGATGCCGGAGCAGTTTGCAGCATGCAAGCTGGCGGCAGCCAACTTATCGACGGAAAGCGAAGAAGAAAAACGCCGTCGGGAACAGAAGCGAGAATGGAAGCGGGAAGAAAGATGTAAATTGCTCGGCGAATTCTGTGCAGATTGCGGCGACTACGACCTCCCATTCGATTGCGCGCCTGAAATGGAATGTGGGGATTGCTCGCTAGGTGGTGCTGACTGAGGCTTTTTCTGACTGAATGATGAAAACGGTATCGATTACATCCAACATGGGCGTGGCTCTGATTGCAGCTTATCAGCGTTGGCTCTCTCCGCATAAAAGATTCCGTTGCGCCTACGGTGCGTTGCACGGGCATGGGGCGGGTACTTGCTCATCGATAGGCAAACGCATCATGCGTGAGCAAGGCATGTTGAAGTTTTTGCGATTGATGCCCGCGCAATTCGGGGCATGCAAAGTAGCTGCATCGGTTCTGGCCTCAGAAACCCCGGAAGAAAGGCAAGCGCGCGCCAGGCGTATATCCGAAGAGTACGGCGCCGTGAGCGATCTCTGCAATCTGGCCGAGTGCGCTTGCAATGTACGCGATTGGGCTACTGCGCTGCATTGCACGCCAGCGATAACATGCGTTAATGGCGTCGACAAAATCAGGGCATGCAAATTCTGATCGATTTTCGTTCTGACTGAACTTACGCAAGCAACATCATCAACTTTAACTGATAGAAGTAAATGAAAACCGTAGACGTAAAAATTCTCGACCCACGTATGAAAGACCAATTGCCAGCCTATGCGACTGCGGGCAGTGCCGGACTCGATCTGCGTGCGTGCCTGGACGCGCCGCTAACCATTCGCCCCGGCGAAACCGTGCTGGTGCCAACCGGTCTGGCGATCCATATTGGCGATCCGGGTTATGCGGCGATGATCCTGCCGCGCAGTGGCCTGGGTCACAAACACGGTATCGTGTTGGGGAACCTTGTCGGCTTGATCGACTCCGATTACCAGGGCCAGTTGATGGTATCGACCTGGAATCGTGGCAATACCGAATTTGCGCTGAATCCGATGGAGCGTCTGGCGCAGTTGGTGATCGTGCCGGTGTTGCAAGTCGGCTTCAATATCGTTGACGACTTCGATGCCAGCGCACGCGGTGCCGATGGCTTCGGCAGTACCGGCAAACACTGAATAACGTATTTAAGGGAAAGACATGCAGATGAGCGCACCTACCTCTCGACGACAGCAAATCCTTGCGGCGACGCTGCTGCCTTTGATGTTGATGCTTGGTGCCTGCGAAACACCGGCACCAAAAGCCGCGCCCACCGAAGCAGCTCCGGTTACGCCTGTCGCGCCAGTGGCACCACAGGTCGATACCGCAAAACTGCAACGGGAAGCTGATTTCCGCGACATGTATGCGCAACAATCGCGCTTGTATCGCGTCGCTGGTTCGTTGCTGGTCGCTAATCCTTCACTATGCCGTCATAGTGCGCGCAACCTACTCGGCTTTACGGCCAAGAACAAATATTCCTACTCCAGCGAATACATCGACGCCGCCCATGAGGTTCTGGGCCTGGATGATCAGTTGCAAGTGATGCACGTCATGACCGGCAGCGGTGCCGCCAGTGCAGGCATACAGAGCGGCGACAGGCTGGTTGCAGTCAACGGGATTCCGTTGCCTCAAGGTGCGAATGCAGAACATCAGGCTGGCGCGGTGCTCGGGCCGGAAATCAGTGAGCACACATCAATCAGCCTGACCGTCAATCGCGCAGGCGCTGACATGACCGTCAAAGTGCCACTGACGCATGCTTGTGCATTTCTGGTGCTGAACGGCAATACCGATCAAGTCAATTCCTATGCCGACGGTATCCGGGTGATGGTCACCAAGGGCATGATGAACGCGACACAGACCGACGAAGAGTTGGCCTATGTGCTGTCGAATGAAATGGCACATAACGTGCTCGGGCATCCGAACAAGTCGCATATGCATGATGCAACGGCGCAGGTAATCGACAACTATGCACGCGTACATCCTGAACCATCTTCGGCCAACGATGCGCAGATCAAATCTTCGACAGCAGATTATGAAGTTGCCGCCGATCGACTCGGCTTGTATATGGCGGCGCGGGCTGGTTATGCAGTCGCCAATGCCAATGCATTCTGGTCACGCATTGCAGCGACCAACCCACCGACAGACGCTGGCTCCTACACATCGACGCATGCCATCAATGCTGCGCGCTTGAGTGCAATCACCCGCGTCGCAAGTGAAATCAAGACCAAGCAGGCAACGAAGAAGGCGTTGACGCCCTAATCGCTCACCTGCCGTTTACTTGCTGCCCACCTGCTGTTGTATCAAACGCCGTTGGCGCTCAACTCAGCCTGAATATCGGCGATGTTCAATTCCGGCGCAAAGCGCTGGATGAAGTCATAGATATAGGAACGTTGGTAAGCACCACGGCGTAGCGCAAGGCGCGTTACATTGGGTGCGAACAGGTGGCTGGCATCGATAGGACGCAAGCCCTTTTCGCGGCCATGCTCGACGGCCATCGAGGCCACGATACCAACACCAAGGCCCAGGCTTACATACTTCTGGATCACGTCCGAATCCATCGCAGTCAACACGATATCAGTGGTGAAGCCAGCCTTATGGAATGCCTCGTCGATATGGCCACGTCCGGTAAAACCGATGTCATAGGTGATCAATGGATAGGAAGCCAATTGCTCCAATCCGATCTTGTCTTGCCCAAGCAATGCATGGCCTTCCGGCACCACCACAACGTGATTCCACGTGTAGCAAGGGAAGGAAATCAGATCATCAAAACGGCTCAAGCCTTCGGTCGCGATACCAATATCCGCCTTGCCGGACAACACCCATTCGGCGATATGTTCCGGCGAGCTTTGTTGCAACGCCACGCGCACGTCCGAGTAAGCCGCACGGAAGGATTGCACCACTTCCGGCAACACATAACGCGCTTGTGTGTGAGTGGTTGCTACCGTTAATGTACCTTTGGTTTCGCCAGAAAACTCTTCGCTGGCTTGACGCAGGTTTTCTGCTTCCAGCAACAGCCTGTCGATGATGGGCAGGATACCTTTGCCGGGACTGGTCAAGCCGGTCAATCGCTTGCCGTTGCGCTCGAAAATTTCGACACCCAACTCTTCTTCCAGTTCGCGTATCTGGCGGCTGACGCCGGGTTGCGATGTAAATAGCACATTCGCCACTTCAGTCAGGTTATAACCACGGCGTGCCGCTTCACGGATCGAACGTAATTGCTGGAAATTCATTTCTCACCCTCACTCATTCTTGTTCTTTATGCTGAATCCAAATATGAGGTTGAATAATTACACTGCAAAGTTATTAAGATAACGAATTTTTGGATATGTCTATATATGCCATTTGAATAAAGGAGAACCGTCAACGAGGATTTATGCAGCTGGTCGCTCAACTGATGCAGTAGTTTTCCGGTAGTCCGCCCGCACCTCCTTACGCAACGAGGCGCCGGGTAAATCCCAGATATAGCCTTGTGCATGTACTGACTGCCCACTCGCCGCAGCCAGCTCGATCAAGCCACTTAACATGGCTGCGTTCTCGACGCGCTTAAAAATGATCCTTATGCCGCGCTTTTGCGCCTCCTGCAACAGCTTTACGTTGACCGACAAATCCGTCGCACCGCGTATATCGAGTTTGATGATTTCCGGTCGCACGTGGTCGAGCAACACCTCGGCCTCGCTCGCATTACGGGCATTAACCGCCAGACGGAAGCCGTTACGCCGGTAATTGTCGGACACGTAATTGAGCAACCAATTCTGGTCATGCGTCACCGCTGGCAATTGCAAGATGATGCGGTTTTGTGGCAACTCCAGCGTATCGAGCACGCGGCGAAACGCCGTGCCATGATTGCTATCGACTGCAGCAAGCAAACGACCGTCAACGCTGAGGAATAGCTCTGTGCCTTCAGCTTCATCCTGCCTGAAGAAATTGACGGTATGCAGGATACGGCATAGGCGATCAAGCGCAATCGACTCATTGTCGTCAGATGCCCGTTCCAGTAACTTCCATGGACACAAGCCCTGGTCGCTATCGGAATAGCTACGTACGAAACCTTCATAGCCCGCCACCTCGGTGGTAATCGCGTTTCTGATCGGCTGGAAAGCGCTGGTCAAGGTCGTATTAACGAAGCGCCCCTGTACCCGCCTCTCTTCGTCAAGCCAGATTTGCGAACCCGCGTAGGTAGCCTGCGCCAATCGTTCCAGGTAGCGCTGCAAGGATGCGTGTGCCATCAGCTCACTCCCGATGGCACAGACAGAAATAGATAGGGGAAAAGTCAGACATGGGCAATCTCTTTCACTGATACGGTTTGATGCCGCTCAGCTTAAAGAGATTGCGTAAGAAAAAGAACGAATGATTTAGTCGTTCTTTATGCAGTATTCAACTATACCGCGCGGATCAGCAATCAGCGGAAATATACAGGAATCAGCACAACCGCCCAGGTTGCAGCCGCCAAGCAGAGTGACAGGAAAACCGCCGCACTGCCGAAATCCTTGGCGTTCTTCGACAGCGGATTGCGC
>Ga0116226_10002204_pt1 | contig 16839 bp, 14 predicted proteins | sample S1TSphfallax_FD_89692 | JGI IMG/M metagenome (GOLD analysis project Ga0116226, IMG submission 89692) | Host-associated microbial communities from peat moss isolated from Minnesota, USA - S1T2_Fa - Sphagnum fallax MG | ecosystem: Host-associated > Plants > Peat moss > Unclassified | place: USA... | reverse complement strand
TTCTTCATATCCGCCTGCGCCAACGCCACCAGCGAGGTATAGATCACCGCCACCACGCCCAGCGTGAACATCACCGGCTGGAACAACGCGGCCGCTTCGGGCAGCATCGGCACCGAAAATCTCAGGAATCCGTACGCGCCCATTTTCAGCAACACACCGGCCAGAATGACCGACCCCGCCGTCGGCGCTTCCACATGCGCATCCGGCAGCCACGTATGCACCGGCCACATCGGCACCTTCACCGCAAAGCTCGCCAGCAACGCCAGGAACAGCCAGGTCTGCATCGCCGGCGGAAAATTCGTGTGCAGCAGCACCGAAATATCCGTCGTACCCGCCTGGTGCCACATCGCCAGCAGCGCCAGCAGCATCAGCACCGAGCCCGCGAACGTATATAGAAAGAACTTCATCGACGCATAAACGCGCCGCGGCCCGCCCCACACCCCGATGATGATATACATCGGAATCAGCACGCCCTCGAAAAACATATAGAACAGCAGGAAATCGGTGGCGCAGAACATGCCCACCATCATGGTTTCCAGGATCAGGAACGCCATCATATATTCCCGCACGCGCACCCGAATCGAATCCCAGCTCGCCAACACACACAAAGGCGTCAGCAAGGTCGCCAGCAACACGAACAGCGCCGAAATCCCATCGACGCCCATGCGGTACCCGACGCCATAGTCCGGCAGCCAGGCGACACTTTCCTGAAACTGATACCCGCTCACGGACGGATCGAACCGCGTCCAGATCAGCACCGACATCGCCGCCGTCAGCAAACTGCTCCATAGCGCCGTCCAGCGCGCATTTTGTGCGACGGCCGCCTCCTCACCCCGCAGCGTCGCCAGGATCACCACGCCCAGCAACGGCAGGAACGTCACCAGTGACAGCAGCGGAAATCCGGCCGCGTTGATCGTGGCCATTACCGGTTCACCAGAAACACGCTGACCAGCCCCACGAGCCCGATCAGCATCGTGAACGCATACACCGCAATAGATCCGGTTTGAATCCGCACCGCCTGCCGCGACCCATCCACCGTCAATTCCGCCAGCCCGTTCGGCACGCCGTCGATCAGCGTCTCATCCCCCACATGCCAGAACAGCCGCGCCAGGAACCACGCCGGCTTGACGAAAATCGCGTTGTACAACTCGTCGAAATACCATTTGTTCAACAGGAACACATAGAGCGGCCGAAACCGCGCTGCCAATTGCCCCGGCAGCGCCGGCTGCAACACGTAAAACCAGACGGAGAGCGCGAGCCCGGCCAAACCTACAGCCATCGGCAGCTTGCCGATAAGCCAGGGCAGCGCCTCCATGTTGGCGAGCACATGGTTATCCGTCGCGTTGAAAATGGCGCCTTGCCAGTATGCAATCTGGCCCGCACCAATGAACTGATCCCGAAACGCCAATCCCGCGGCGATCGCGCCGACCGACAGCAGCGCCAATGGCCCCCACATCGTCACCGGGCTTTCATGCACATGTTCCATGGTGTGATGATCCGCCCGCGGCGTGCCATGAAAGGTCAGCAACAGCAGCCGCCCCGAATAAAACGCGGTCAGGAAGGCCGCCAGCGTGCCGCAGACAAACCCGTAGAACCCGATGGCCGAGCCGGACGCAAACGCCGCCTCGAGAATCGCATCCTTCGAGTAATAGCCTGCCAGCGGCCAGATCCCGCACAATGCCAGGCTGCCGATCCACATCGTCACCCATGTAATCGGAACGAGCCGCCAGATGCCGCCCATTTTGCGCATATCCTGCTCATCGCTCATGGCATGGATCACGCTGCCGGCGCACAGGAACAGCAACGCCTTGAAAAACGCATGCGTAATCAGGTGGAACACACTGACCTGGTAAGCCCCTACACCCGCCGCCAGAAACATATAGCCCAGCTGCGAACAGGTCGAATACGCAATCACCCGCTTGATATCGGTCTGCACGCACCCGATCGTCGCGGCGAACAGGCACGTCGTCCCGCCAATGAACGTCACCATGGCGAGTGCGCCCGGTGCGAACTCCATCAGTGGCGACATCCGCGCCATCAGGAACACGCCCGCCGTCACCATCGTCGCCGCATGGATCAACGCCGACACCGGCGTCGGTCCCTCCATCGCATCCGGCAACCATACATGCAGAAAAATCTGCGCCGACTTGCCCATCGCGCCGATGAACAGCAGCACGCCGATCATCTCATAAGCGCGGAAATCCACCGCCAGCAGATGATACGCATCATCAACATGCCCCGGCACCGCGGCGAAGATCGTCGCGAAATCCACCGATCCGAAGCGGAAGAAAACCGCAGCGATGCCCAGCGCGAACGCCAGGTCACCGATGCGGTTGACGATCATCGCCTTGATCGCCGCCGCGCACGCGGCCGGCCGGTCGTACCAGTAACCGATCAGCAAATAGCTGCACAGCCCCACACCCTCCCAGCCAAAAAACAGCTGCACCAGATTGCTCGCCGTCACCAGCATCAACATGGAGAACGTGAACAGCGACAAATAGCCGAAGAACCGGCTGGTCGTATCATGCTCATGCGCCATATAGCCGACACTATAGATATGAATCAGCGTCGCGACGCACGTCACCATGGCCACCATGGTGGTGCTCAGCGTGTCATATTGCAGCGCCCAATCCAGCCGGAAATCGCCCGCGGTAATCCAACCGCCGATCGGCACCACGCCATTTGCCGCGCCCAGATAAATATGCTGCACCCAGGCGGCGACACCGCACACGGACGCGACAAGCATGAACGCAATGGCAATCAGTTGCGCCGTCCGATCGCCCAGCACGCGGCCCGGCAGCCCGGCCAGCAGCGCGCCAAGCAGCGGTGCGAACACCGCGGTTGCGAACAGCATGTGGTCAGCCCTTCATCAAATTGACGTCTTCGACCTCGATCGAGCCGCGATTGCGCGAATACACCACCACGATCGCCAGCCCGATCGCCGCCTCCGCCGCCGCCACGGTCAGCACGAACATCGCCAGCACCTGCCCCGCCAGGTCATGCAGCGCCGCACTGAACGCCACCAGATTGATATTTACGGCAAGCAGTATCAGCTCCACCGACATCAGGATCACAATGACATTCTTCCGGTTCAGAAAGATCCCGAACACCCCCAGCACCAGCAGCACCGCCGCCACCGCCAGGTAATTGCCCAAACTGACGGGCAGCGTCGCCGGCCCCATATCAGTGCTCCCCTGCCGCATGTTCATGTTCCGGCGTATCCGCGCCCGGCTTCGGCCGGCGAATGCCCAATTCCTGCACGCCGGCGCCAATGCGCACCTGCAACGTCTCCAGCGTATCGGCCACGACGCGCGTCTGCTGATCGGTGATATTCTGCCGCCGCGTGCCGACGCGCTGCCGATGCGTCAGCACAATCGCGCCGATCATCGCCACCAGCAGAATCAGGCCGGACATCTGAAACAAATAAATATACTGCGTATACAGCACCTGCCCCAGCGCGCGCGTATTCTCCACATCACCCGGCGTCGGGCTGCCGGCCAGCGCGCCCGAACCGGGCGACACTTGCCACCCCAGCAGAACCGCGAGCAATTCGCCGACGAGCACGGCACCGACGGCCAGCCCGAGCCCGAGATATTTCTGAAATCCCTCGCGGAGCTGCACGAAATCCACGTCCAGCATCATGACCACGAACAGGAACAGAACGGCCACGGCACCGACATAGACGATCAGCAAGATCATCGCCAGGAACTCGGCGCCGGCGAGCAGGAACAGTCCGGCCGCGTTGAAGAACGCGAGGATCAGGAACAGCACGGCGTGCACCGGGTTGCGCGAGGTCACCACGGCGGCCGCCGATCCGAGCAGGATCGCGGAGAACACGTAGAAAAATAATGCGCTCATGAGAAGAAGGCCAGCGGGCTCGCGCGAAGCACGCATGCGCGTGACGCCCCCGGACCCCGTCGTGCGAAGCACGCATGTGCGTGACGGGGCCGGAGACCGCAGCCCCCCGCTGTCATGGTGTACGTGTACAAGTGCTGGGGTTCGGGGACTTGTCCCCAACCTGGGTCCAGGGGGCAGAGCCCCCTGGCCTGCTTTCGTTCACATCTCATCGGTAAGGCGCATCCAGCTCAAGCCGCCTGGCAATCTCCGCCTCCCACCGATCCCCATTCGCAATCAGTTTGTCCTTGTTATACATCAACTCTTCCCGCGTCTCCGCGGCGAACTCAAAGTTCGGCCCCTCCACAATCGCATCCACCGGGCACGCTTCTTCACACAGCCCACAATAAATGCACTTTGTCATATCGATATCGTATCGCGTCGTCCGCCGGCTGCCATCCTCGCGCGGCTCCGCCTCGATCGTAATCGCGTAGGCCGGGCAGATCGCCTCGCACAGCTTGCACGCAATGCAGCGCTCCTCCCCGTTCGGATAGCGCCGCAACGCGTGTTCGCCTTTGAACCGCGGCCCCAACGGCCCTTTCTCGTACGGATAATTGATCGTTGCTTTCGGCTTGAAAAAATACCGCAGCGTGATCCCCATGCCGGACAGCAGCTCCCATAATATCAGCCGCCACGCCGGATTATCATTCCGCGCCGCATCCTTCATGTCGGCTCTCCCGGCAACATTTGAAACGCCTCCAGCACGCAAGCCGTCACCACCACCCAGCCGAGCGACAGCGGCAGAAATACTTTCCATCCCAACCGCATCAATTGATCATACCGATATCGTGGAAATGTCGCCCGCACCCAGAAATAGAAGAACATCAGCACGCAAATCTTCGCCAGCAGCCAGACCACGCCCGGCACAAACCCCAGAAACGGCAAAGGCTGCCACCCGCCGAGAAACAGAATGCTCGCCAGCGCCGACATCAGAATCATGTTGGTATATTCACCGAGATAGAACAGCGCGAACGACATGCTGCTGTATTCGACGAAAAACCCTGCCACGATTTCGCTGTCCGACTCCGGCAAATCGAACGGCGCCCGGTTCGTCTCCGCCAGCATCGAAATCAGGAACACCACGAACATCGGAAACAGCGGAATGCAGAACCACACATGGGCCTGCGCCCGCACGATATCGTTCAAATTCAGGCTGCCCGCGCACAGCAGCACGCTCACCAGCACAAACCCGATCGAAACCTCGTAGCTCACCATCTGCGCCGCCGACCGCAGCGCGCCCAAAAACGCGTATTTCGAATTGCTCGCCCACCCTGCGATCACAATCCCATAAACGCCCAGCGACGAGATCGCGAACAGATACAGAATGCCAACATTGATATTGGCCACCGCCCCGCCATCGAACGGCGGAATAACCGCCCACGCCATGCACGCCAGCACGAACGTAATCGCCGGCGCCAGCAGGAACAGCACCCGATTGGCCCCCGCCGGCACAATCGTCTCCTTGAACATCAGCTTCACCGCATCGGCGAATGGCTGCGTCAACCCGAACGGCCCCACCCGGTTCGGCCCCTTGCGCAACTGGAACGCCCCCAGCGCCTTGCGCTCGAAATACGTGGAATACGCCATCAGGATCAGCACCGGCACCAGCACCGCCAGCGTCTCACCCGCCACCAGCAGCACATGGCCGATCAGCGTATTGAAGAAAAAATCCTCCACGCTGCTATTCCGCCGCCAATTGCTGCGGCACCGCGTAAATCCGCGAACATTCCGCCATCGTCAAACTCGCCCGGCTGATCGGATTGGTCTGATAATAATCCCCGATCGCCGCCACAAACGGTTCTGCCGAGAGCGCCGCCGGATCGCCATGCGGCGCCGCCAAATCCGCCGCCCCAAATCTTTTCAGCCCCACGCGCGCAAACACCGGGCTCACCTGCTCCAGCCGCGCCCGCACCGCGGCGATATCATCATATGGCAATGTCTGCCCGATCACGTCGCTGAATGCGCGCAGAATGCGCCAATCCTCCCGCGCCTCGCCCGGCGCGAACGTGGCACGCCAGCCGCGCTGCACGCGACCCTCGGTATTGACGTAGGTGCCGTCTTTCTCCGTATAGGCGGCGCCAGGCAAAATCACATCCGCCCGCGCCGCCCCGCGATCGCCATGGTGCCCCTGATACACCACAAAGGTTTCGGCTCCAATCCGTGCCGTATCGAACTCATCGGCACCCAGCAGCCACAGCAGATCGACACCGCCGCCCATCATCTGGTCCAGCGCCAATCCCTCCGAACCCGGAACGAACCCGAGATCCAGCGCGCCCACCCGCGCCGCTGCCGTATGCAGCATATTGAACCCGTGCCAGTCCGGCTTCAGCGCGCCGACCACATCAGCCAACCGCCACGTCGCCGCCAGCACCGCGGCGCCATCCGGCCGCATCAGCGCGCCCTGCCCGAGCAAGATCATGGGCCGCGCCGCATCCTTCAGCGCGCGCGCAAACGCATGCGATCCATCATGCAGCGCCGTCAAAATGTCCGGGGTATCACCCAGGAACGCCGCTTCATACGTCAAATCCGCGCCGGGTCCCACGATGCCGATCGGAAACTTGCCCGCCAGGGAGCGTTTCCGAATCCGCGCATTCAACACCGGCGACTCATGCCGCGGATTGCTGCCGACAATCAGCAGCGCATCCGCCTGATCAATCCCGGCCACGCCCGCATTGAACAAATAAAAATCCCGCCGCGACGCATCCAGCCGCGCGCCATCCTGCCGGCAATCCAAATTGCGCGAGCCCAGCGCGGAAAACAAATCCTTCAGGGCCACCATGCTTTCGGCATCGCACAGATCACCGGCAACCGCGCCGATGCGCGCGCCATCCACCCCGCGCAAGCGGCTCGCAATGGCCGCAAACGCCTCAGGCCACGTAGCCGGGACAAGCCTGCCATCCCGCCGCACCCAGGGCCGATCCAGCCGGCGGCGTTTCAATCCGTCGAACGAAAACCGGCCCTTGTCGGCCATCCATTCCTCGTTCAAATCGTCATCCGGCCGCGGCAATATCCGTAACACTTCCGGCCCGCGCGTATCGATCCGGATCGGCGTGCCCAGCGCATCCGTCACGTCCACGCTGTCGGTCTTGGCTAATTCCCACGACCGGGCAACGAACGCATAGGGCGCGCTCGTCAGCGCCCCCACCGGACAAATATCGATCAAATTGCCTGACAATTCCGACGTCAGCGCACGTTCCACATACGTGCCGATCTCCAGGCTCTCGCCGCGCCCGGTCGCGCCCAATTCGGCGACACCCGCCACTTCGCTGGCAAACCGCACGCACCGCGTGCACTGAATGCAACGCGTCATGATGGTTTTTACCAGTGGCCCCAGATATTTATCGGTCACCGCGCGCTTGCTTTCGGTGTAGCGGGAGTGATCCATGCCATACGCGAACGACTGATCCTGCAAATCGCACTCGCCGCCCTGGTCGCAAATCGGGCAATCCAGCGGATGGTTGATCAGCAGGAATTCCATCACGCCGCGGCGCGCCTGGCGCACCATGGCCGTGTCGGTCTTCACGACCATGCCCTCGCCCACCGGAAACGCGCAGCTGGCCACCGGCTTGGGCGATTTTTCCACCTCCACCAGGCACATCCGGCAATTACCGGCGACGCTCAAGCGTTCATGATAGCAGAACCGGGGAATTTCCTTGCCGGCCTGTTCGCACGCCTGCAACACGGACGTGCCGGGGGCGACCTCCACGTCGATGCCGTCAACGATCAGTTTGACCATTGTCGGCCTCCGCAAGAAGAAAGATGTTCTTTTTTGAAAAAAAGAACCAAAAAACCTTTGCTACTTGGCGTACGTGGCCCATGTCCGCGGACGCCAACGGCCAAAAGTTTTTTGCTTCTTTTTTTCAAAAAAGAAGTGCTTTCTTCCTTCCTCATTCCGCCGCCGCCGGCAAACGATACGCCGCGATCCGCGCCTCGATCACCGGCCGGAAATGCCGGATCAGCCCCTGGATCGGCCAGGCCGCCGCGTCACCCAGCGCGCAGATCGTGTGCCCCTCCACCTGGCGCGTCACCTGGTCCAGCATATCGATTTCCGCCGGGTCCGCGCGGCCTTCGACCAATCGATACATCACCCGCATCATCCACCCGGTGCCCTCGCGGCACGGCGTGCACTGGCCGCAACTTTCATGCTTGTAGAATTTCGACAGCCGCGCAATCGCCCGGATCACATCCGTGCTTTTGTCCATCACGATCACCGCGGCCGTCCCCAGCCCGGATTTTACTTCGCGCAAACTATCGAAATCCATCAGTATCGTGTCGCATACAGCCTTGGGCAGCAGCGGCACACTGGCGCCTCCCGGAATGACCGCCAGCAGATTGTCCCACCCGCCGCGCACGCCGCCCGCATAGCGATCAATCAACTCCTGCAACGGAATGCCGAGTTCTTCCTCGACATTGCAAGGCTTGTTCACATGGCCCGAAATACAGAACAATTTCGTGCCGGCATTTTTTGGCCGCCCCAAACCGGCGAACCACGCCCCGCCGCGCCGCAATATCGTCGGCGCGACCGCAATGCTCTCCACATTATTCACGGTCGTCGGGCAGCCATAGAGCCCGACGGCCGCCGGAAATGGCGGCTTCAGCCGCGGCATGCCTTTCTTGCCCTCCAGGCTTTCCAGCAGCGCCGTCTCCTCGCCGCAAATATACGCGCCCGCACCCCGATGCAGATATACATCGAAATCATAGCCGCTGCCGCACGCATTGCGGCCGATCAGCCCGGCCGCATACGCCTCATCGATCGCGCCTTGTAAATTGCGCCCCTCGTTGAAGAACTCGCCGCGAATATAGATGTAAGCAGCGGATGCCCCCATGGCGAAGCCCGCAATCAGCGATCCCTCCACCAGCTTATGCGGATCGTGCCTGATGATATCACGATCCTTGCACGTGCCCGGCTCGCTCTCATCCGCGTTCACCGCCAGATAGGCCGGCCGCCCATCGGACTGTTTCGGCATGAAGCTCCACTTCAACCCGGTCGGAAACCCCGCCCCGCCGCGTCCGCGCAGGCCGGACGCCTTCATCTCGTCAATAATCGCATCACGCCCGCGCGCCAGAATGGCGCCCGTGCCATCCCAGTCGCCGCGCAGCCGCGCCGCCGCCAGCCGCCAATCATGCTGACCATATAAATTGGTGAAAATACGGTCGCTATCCTTCAGCACGTTGTATCTCCGTCAACGTCGTCGGCCCGCCCACGGGCGCGGAATTCTGCCGCCCGATCATCGAACCCGGCACCGGCGCCTCGCCACGCTTCAGCGCCGCGAGCAACGAGGTGGTCAGCGCGCCGTCCATATCCTCATAAAAATCGTCATTCACCTGCAGGATCGGCGCATTCACGCAGGCGCCCAAACATTCCACCTCAGTCATGGTGAACAAACCGTCCGCGCTGGTCTCACCCCACCCGGCAATCCCGGTCGCTTTCCGGCAGGAAGCCACCACCTCGTCCGACCCGCGCAGCCAGCACGGCGTGGTCGTGCACACTTGCAAATGAAATCGCCCGACCGGCGCACGGTTGAACATGAAATAAAAGCTCGCCACTTCGTACACGCGAATGGGCGGCATGCTCAGCCGCGCCGCCACCACGTCCATCGCCGCACGCGGTATCCAGGCACTATCGGTCACCCGCGCCATTTGCCGCTGCACCAGCCACAGCAACGGCAACACGGCGCTTGCCTGCTTGCCCGCCGGATATTTCGGCAGCACTTTGGCAATCTCCGCCTCGCTCTCGGCATCGAATGCGAACCCGGCTTCGTCCACGAGATCGGCCATAGCGTTATCGGTCCACTTCGCCGAACACCAGGTCGATCGAGCCGATCACCGCCACCGCGTCGGCCAGCATATGTCCGCGCGTCATCGTCTCCATCGCCTGCAAATGCGAAAACCCGGTTGGGCGTATCTTGCAACGATACGGCCGGTTGGTGCCGTCCGCCACCAGATACACGCCAAACTCGCCTTTCGGGCTTTCCACCGCGGTGTAGGTGGCGCCGGCCGGCACATGAAACCCTTCCGTGAACAGCTTGAAATGATGGATCAGCGCCTCCATGCTGCGTTTCATTTCGCTCCGCGGCGGCGGGGTGAATTTGCGATCCACAATCTTCACCGGCCCCGCCGGCATCTTTTGTACGCATTGCCGGATGATCTTCACGCTCTCGCGCATTTCAGTCATCCGCACCAGATACCGGTCGTAGGAATCGCCATTGCGGGCGACCGGCACGGCGAATTCCACCTGATCATACATGGCGTAGGGCTGGGCGCGCCGCAAATCCCACGGCACGCCGCTGGCACGCAAATTCGGCCCGGTAAATCCCCACGCCAGCGCCTGCTCGGCACTCATCACGCCGATATCGACCGTCCGCTGCTTCCAGATCCGGTTCTCCGTCAGCAGATTCCACAAATCATCGATGAACGCGGGAAACTTCTCGCTCCACGCCCAAATCCGTTCGGTCAATCCGGCCGGCAAATCCCGCGAAACCCCGCCATGCCGGTAATAATTCGCATGCAGCCGGGCGCCGGACGCCGCCTCGTAAAACTCCATCAGCTTTTCGCGTTCCTCATAGCCCCACAGAGGCGGCGTCAACGCGCCGACATCCATGGCGAACGAGGTAATATTCAGCAAATGGTTCAGAATCCGCGTAATTTCGTCGAACATGGTGCGGATCCATTGCGCCCGCGGCGGCGCCTCGATGCCCAGCAACTTCTCGGTCGCCAGCACGAACGCATGCTCCATGCACATCGGCGAGACATAATCCAGCCGATCGAAATATGGCGTATTCTGCGTATAGGTCCGGCTTTCGATCAGCTTTTCGGTGCCGCGATGCAGCAGGCCCACATGCGGGTCCACCCGCTCCACCACCTCGCCGTCCATTTCCATCACCAGGCGCAGCACGCCGTGCGCGGCCGGATGCTGCGGCCCGAAATTCATTGCGTGGCTGTCGATCGTCACCTCGCGGCGTGCCAGCCCCGCCGCCTCGGCATCGGTATCGGACACGGAATCGTTCACGGCGCGCGACCTTCAGCTTCCAACCGCGCAACATGCGCCTTCTCGTCGCCCGGCAATGTGGTCACCGCCTCCCAGGGCGACAAAAACTGGAAATTACGAAAATCCTGCGTCAGCTTGACAGGCTCATAGACCACCTGCTTGCGGTCCTCGTCATAGCGCACCTCCACATAGCCGGTCAGCGGAAAATCCTTGCGTAACGGATGCCCCTCGAACCCGTAATCGGTCAAAATCCGCCGGTGGTCCGCCAGCCCCGCAAACCGCACGCCGAACAGGTCCCAGCACTCCCGCTCCCACCACGCAGCACACGGCCACACACCGGTCACCGAGGGCACCGGATGCGTCTCATCGGTGCGCACAATCACCCGCACGCGGTGGTTCAGCGATACGCTGAGCAAATTATAAACGATATCGAAACGCTCGGTCCGCTCCGGCCAGTCCACGCCGCACAGATCAACCAGCTGCTCGCATAATGTCCGCGGATCGTCGCGCAATGAAGTCAGCAGATCAAGCAATGCCGGCCGCGTGGTGTGCACCACCACTTCGCCACTTTCCAGGCCAGCGGCGGCAACACCGGGCAGCCCGGCCAGCAGTTCCGCCAAAGCGGCCAGCCGCGCCGTCATATCCGCGCTGTCAGCCACGCAGAATCGTCCCGGTGCGGAGGATTTTTTTCTGCAGCTGCATAATGCCGTAAACCAGCGCTTCGGCCGTCGGCGGGCAGCCGGGCACATAGATATCCACCGGCACAATCCGGTCGCAGCCGCGCACCACCGAGTAACTGTAATGATAATAGCCGCCGCCGTTCGCACAGCTGCCCATGCTGATCACCCAGCGCGGCTCCGGCATCTGGTCGTACACTTTGCGCAACGCCGGCGCCATCTTGTTGGTCAGCGTGCCGGCCACGATCATCACATCGCTCTGCCGGGGCGACGCACGCGGGAAAATGCCGAACCGGTCGAGATCATAGCGCGGCATATAGGCATGGATCATTTCGACAGCGCAGCAGGCCAGCCCGAACGTCATCGGCCACAGACTGCCGGTCCGGCCCCAATTCACCAGCTTGTCGAGATTGGCGACGACGAATCCGCGGTCGGCAATTTCACCGGTGATGCCGCGGACCACCGCATCCTGCGCCTCGCCCGGCGGCAGCGCCGCCCGGTTCCACGCAATCGTTTCAGTGGCGGCCGAATTCATCGCCTACTCCCACTCCAGTGCGCCTTTGCACCATTCATACACGAAACCCACCGTCAGGACGCCCAGGAACCCGAGCATGGAGAACAACCCCAGCAGGCCGATCTTCGCCAGACTGATCGCCCATGGAAATAAAAACGCGACCTCCAGGTCGAAAATAATGAACAGGATCGCGACCAGGTAATACCGCACGTCGAAGCGACGCCGCGCATCCCCCATAGCCTCAAATCCGCATTCGTAGGCACTGACCTTCTCGGCATATGGCGCCTGCCGCGCCAATAACATCGACCCGCCGACCATCAATCCGCCAATCAGGCTGGCGATGGCGAGAAACATCAGCACCGGAAAATAATTTGCCAGGACGGGCTGCATGGAATTCCCAACGGCTATTGGCGCCGGCCGTTGCAGACCGCCGCATGGCAACACATAGACTGCGGGCACAAGACCGCCAAGAGGGGAGGCAAAGTAAGGAAGGTCTTCTTTTTTTGAAAAAAGAAGCAAAAAAAATCCGGTCCCGCGCCGTCACCAACATGCGTGACCTTGGCCCATTTGGCGCGGCAACCAACAGAAAAAGGTTTTTGGTTCTTTTTTTCAAAAAAGAACATAGTTTTTCTGACGTACGCAATGGCGCGAGTGACGGGGCTCGAACCCGCGACCTCCGGCGTGACAGGCCGGCGCTCTAACCAACTGAGCTACACCCGCGTCGAGCGCAGGCCGCGGTGTTTAGGGGGCTTGCCCAGACCGGTCAAGACACAGACCGGTCCGGCAAATCTTCCATGCGATGGTGGGCGGTGACGGGATCGAACCGCCGACCCTCTCGGTGTAAACGAGACGCTCTACCGCTGAGCTAACCGCCCCTGCGCGTCACGCCTTGCCGGAAACCCCGTCCTTCAGCGCCTTGCCGGCGCGGAACCGCACGGACTTGCTTTCCGGAATATCGATCTCGGCGCCGGTGCGCGGATCGCGGCCCTTGCCGGCCTTGCGCTCGGCCACCACGAAGGCGCCGAACCCCACCAGGCGCACTTCCTGGCCGGCCGCCAGCCGCTCGCCAATGGTGTCGAACACCGCTTCCACCACGGACACCGCCTTGGCGCGCGGCAAACCAGTCTTGTCGGCCACCGCGTTGGCCAGTTCGCCGCGCTTGAAGAACTTGTCTTCCGCGGTCTTCTTCTCGTGCGATTCGCTCATGTCGTCATCCTTACGTGTGATTGGGCGCGCGGCCGCTTATGCGGCTGATTGCGGCATCTCCAGGGCGGGTGCCCGGCGCGGGCGTCACTTAGGCCCGGGTGTTTGGGGGCGTCAACGGAAAGGGGCGGATTTCCGCCATGTTCTGCGGCAAGAAGGCGGGGGGCGCCCCCGCCTTACCACCCAACCAAGTGATGGCCCTGGGGACTTGTTCCCGTCGTGCGAATGCACGCGGCGCATGACGGGGCGAATGCACGCGGCGCGTGACGGGGTCGAGGGGCAGAGCCCCCCGCCCTGCTTGCCTCAGTGCGTAAGCGCAGCCCCCACCGCCTCTGCCGCCGGCGCCGCGATCGCCTCCGGCTCCTCCCACGTGATCGCCTCCGGCCGCCGCACCAGCGCCTGCTGGATCACGTCGTCCACATGCGCCACCGGGATCAGCTTCAGCGCCTTGCGGACGCTGTCGGGGATTTCCGGCAGGTCCTTTTCGTTATCTTTCGGGAAGAACACCGTGGTGATGCCGGCCCGCATCGCCGCCAGCAGCTTTTCCTTCAGCCCGCCGATCGGCAGCACGCGCCCGCGCAACGTAATCTCGCCCGTCATGGCGATATCGCGCCGGATCGCAATGCCGGTCAGCACGCTGACAATGCTGGTCGCCATCGCGATACCGGCGGACGGCCCGTCCTTCGGCGTGGCCCCCTCCGGCACGTGCACGTGAATGTCCCGCTTCTCAAACAAAGTCGGCTTGATACCGAAACTGATGCTGCGGCTGCGCACATAGCTCAATGCAGCGGACACACTCTCCTGCATCACGTCGCCCAGCTTGCCGGTATGCTTCACGTTGCCCTTGCCCGGCACCATCACGCTTTCGATGGTCAGGATTTCGCCGCCCACCTCGGTCCAGGCGAGGCCCGTCACCACGCCGACCATGTCCTCGCTCTCGGTCTCGCCGTAGCGGAAGCGGCGAATGCCGGCATATTTCTCCAAATTCTTCACGTTGATCGCGACCTTCTTGGTCTTTTTGGTCACGATCTCCTTCACTGCCTTGCGCGCCAGGTTGGCGAGCTCGCGTTCCAGATTGCGCACGCCGGCTTCCCGCGTATAGGTGCGGATCAGGTCCCGCAACGACTCGTCGCTGATCGACCATTCGTCCGGCTTCACGCTGTTGGCTTCGCCCACCTTGGCAATCAGATGCCGCTTGGCGATCTCCACCTTCTCATCTTCGGTATAACCCGGAATGCGAATGATCTCCATACGATCCAGCAATGGCTGCGGCATGCGCAGGCTGTTCGCCGTGGTGACGAACATCACGTCCGAAAGGTCGTAATCCACCTCCAGGTAGTGGTCGGCGAAGGTGCTGTTCTGCTCCGGGTCGAGCACCTCCAGCAGCGCGCTCGATGGGTCGCCGCGCCAATCATTGCCCAGCTTGTCGATTTCATCTAGCAGGAACAGCGGGTTGGATGTCTTGGCCTTCTTCATGCCCTGGATCACCTTGCCGGGCATGGACCCGATATAGGTGCGCCGATGGCCGCGAATTTCCGCCTCGTCCCGCACGCCGCCCAGCGACATGCGCACAAAGCTGCGCCCTGTCGCGCGCGCGATGGATTTGCCGAGCGACGTCTTGCCCACACCCGGCGGCCCCACCAGGCACAGGATCGGGCCGCGCACCTTGCTGCTGCGGCTCTGCACGGCAAGATATTCCAGAATGCGTTCCTTGACCTTTTCCAGACCATAATGGTCCGTATCGAGAACCTTTTCGGCGGCAACGACATCGTTGCGCACCTTGCTGCGCTTCTTCCACGGAATGGACAGCACCCAGTCGAGGTAATTGCGCACCACGGTCGCTTCGGCGCTCATCGGGCTCATGGTGCGCAGCTTCTTCAGCTCCGCCAGCGCCTTTTCGCGCGCCTCAACCGACAGCTTGGTCTTCTTTATTTTTTCCTCGAGTTCGGCGGCCTCGTCGCGGCCTTCCTCGCCCTCGCCAAGTTCCTTCTGAATCGCCTTCAATTGCTCGTTCAGATAATATTCGCGCTGCGTCTTCTCCATCTGCCGCTTGACGCGGTTGCGGATGCGTTTCTCCACCTGCAGCACGCCGATTTCGGATTCCATGTGCCCGAACACGCGTTCCAGCCGCTCGCCGACGCGCAGCGTCTCCAGCAATTCCTGCTTCTCGGCGATCTTCAGGTTCAAATGACTCGCGATCGTATCGGCCAGCTTCGCCGGATCCTCGATCTGGTTCAGCGACACCAGCACTTCCGGCGCGATTTTCTTGTTCAGCTTTATATATTGCTCGAACTGGGTCACCACCGTGCGGCCGAGCGCTTCCAGCTCCTTCGCCTCGGTCTCCGGCTCCGGCAATGCCTCGGTATAGGCTTCGAAATACGCCTCGGTTTCGCGGAATCCGGTGACGCGCGCGCGGCGGCCGCCTTCCACCAGCACCTTCACCGTGCCGTCCGGCAATTTCAGCAGTTGCAAAATGGTGGAAACGGTGCCGACGCGATAAATATCGTCCACGGAGGGATCATCCTGCGCGGCGTTTTTCTGCGCGATCAGCAGGATCTGCTTGTCGTCCTTCATCACCGCTTCCAGCGCGCGCACCGATTTCTCGCGGCCCACGAACAGCGGCACGATCATGTGCGGAAACACGACGATGTCGCGCAGCGGCAGCACCGCGAGCGTATCGGCCGGCGCTGGCGCGCGGGGTGCGGTGTCGCGTCCGCGGGGCGGCGGACGGTCCCGGCTACGTTCTGGATCGGACATAAAGACCTCCTGGCGGGACGATCAGGGACGCTGCCCGCCCAAATCTGGCACGAACACGGCCCGAAGACGGTAATATCAGCAGGCTACGCCGGCAGCGCAAGAGGAAGGAAGACTGTTTTTTTTGAAAAAAAGAACCAAAAAGCCTGTGTTGAGCCTATCGGCGCTGAAGACGAAAAATAGCGGCGACCGGCGCGGCATCAAATGAGCAAATGTTTTTTGGTTCTTTTTTTCAAAAAAGAACATTCTTCCTTTCTACCTTAAGCCCCGCCCTCGGCGCGTTCGCGCACCTGGCTGTAGGTGAACAGCGGCACCGAGCGTCCTTCCGCCACTTCGCGGTTGATCACCACTTCATCGACATTGTCCAACCCCGGCAGGTCGAACATCGTATGGAGCAGGATGCTTTCCATGATGCTGCGCAAGCCGCGCGCGCCGGTTCGCCGCGCAATGGCGCGAGTCGCAACCGACCGTAGCGCATCCTCGGTAAAGCTCAGCTTAACGCCTTCCATTTCGAACAGCCGGCCATACTGCTTGACCAGCGCGTTCTTCGGCTTGGTCAGGATTTCAACCAGCGCCTGTTCGTCCAGGTCCTCCAGCGTTGCCACCACCGGGAGCCGCCCGATGAATTCGGGGATCAGGCCGAATTTCAGCAAATCCTCGGGTTCCACGTCGCGCAGGATGGCGCCGGTCCGCCGCTCGTCCGGGTCCCGCACTTCGGCGCCGTAGCCGATGCCCGAGCCCTTGCCGCGGGCGCCGATAATCTTTTCCAGCCCGGCGAACGCGCCGCCGCAGATGAACAGGATATTGGT
>Ga0116226_10002203_pt1 | contig 16842 bp, 16 predicted proteins | sample S1TSphfallax_FD_89692 | JGI IMG/M metagenome (GOLD analysis project Ga0116226, IMG submission 89692) | Host-associated microbial communities from peat moss isolated from Minnesota, USA - S1T2_Fa - Sphagnum fallax MG | ecosystem: Host-associated > Plants > Peat moss > Unclassified | place: USA... | reverse complement strand
CCCTCATCAGAGTGATTCTTTAGATGCTGTCATTATAGGGTGTGATCTTAATGAAGAGTCAGGGGGAGGACGCTTTGGAATTTTTCGGAAGGCAAATTTTATGACTTTTGTCTCCCAGCAGGCAGAGAGTGAAGTGAACCGTGACAGGCAAATTGATTGGGTTTTCTTTAAAATTTTTAATCAAAAACTCATCCCAACCCCCCCGCTCAGGATTCATGATGAATTGCCTAATGGATCAGATCATCGCCTAGTCTCTGCGCGGATGACTATCCCTTATCCAGCTCCATTTGAAGTGCATCCACCCCCTCTTTCTCCCATTTCTTCTCCTCTTCCTATCGCTGATGAAGAGGAAACGACGTCCTCTTTATCTCAGTACGAAAAATTTTTAGATAAGATGAGCGATACTTTTTCGGCTAAAAACGCCTTGTGGCTAACGCCTCTTTCGATCTTAACACTTGGGCTTCTTCCTTTGATGATCACAATTTTTTGGTTTCTTTACTCTATTATTTTGCACAATACAAAGTAATTAATATAGGAGAGATGACCACTTTAATAGCCGTTCTTATGATAGAATTGAGAGGGAAAATAGCCCTTTTAGAGCGCTCTCTGACTTTTTAGAAAGGTAGCAGGTTGCGTGACTGCAACCTGCTCCTCATAGGATAGCAATCAGCTTAAACACTTGCCATAAAAATTCCAAATGAACATAAGGCATTAGTTTTTAGATTAAATTTCTCATGATATAATCTATTTGCCCAAACGTTGCACAGTATCATCGATGCAACTGCAAAGCACGGAAACAATATCGCTTTTTCAAAGGGAAGGGCGAATTTTGTTGCTAAGAGAAGAAGCATCGTGGAAGAAAAGTTAAACACTCCGCTCAAACATCCATAAATCACTTCACTTTTTTGGAATTTCTTTTTCTCGGACAAAAAAAGGATGGCTTGAACTGCAAAAGCGGCCCCAAATTGTCCTGGCATAAACCATGCGTCATCAGCCTCTATAGGGGGCTTAAAGAATGAAAATAATCCCGCCGTACTCCCGCATTCAAACAGGGCACAACGACCTTGAATCAATGTAAGAGCGAAGATTTGGAGGATAAAACAAGCCAAAGCGTATTTTAACCACTGAGAGGAAGTATGAGAACGACCGGACGATTCTTCTTTGGCTCCCAAAAAAAGCCCAAAAAGAACAACCCCCATTCCAACCCATTGGATAAGCGAGCATGAAAAACCAAAATTTGAACCCAGCAGTAGAAAGAGAATGAGACCGGGGAAAATAGCGCTTGCATTCTGAAAAGCGGATGTCAGACCGACCGGTCCTAGTTTCAACGCTTTGAATGTTAATAGCATCAATACGATATTTAATAGTCCTACACACATTCCAGTCGCTAATATGAGAAAATTGATGCTCCCTTTCCAAATGTACGGATTAAAGATCAGGGATAATATGAAAGAAAAAAAGTAAAATAATACAAGATAGCCACTAGGCTGATAATTCGTTGTTGAATTATCAGCATTCTTACGAAAAAGCAAGCCGGACAGTGACGCGCATCCGGCGGCTAATAAAGAAGAAACTAAAGAATTCATAAAACCTCCTATATATGCTTTTAGACACCATTCTTGTGAGGTCAATCTTTTAAATTGTGCCTGCTTTTGAGAAAGAATAACCCTACACGAGAAGCTGAATACTGTTCTATTGTACTTGGTCACAAAACTTTCTTGCTATGTAATTTTCACACATCTAGGGATATCTTTGCATGTTATTCTTCTTGAATTTAGTTAGAATGTAGTCATGAGTCTTTAAAAAAGGAGATCGCTAAGATTGTTTGATTTGTAAAAAGCCAGCCTCTAGCTATTGGCGAGCGAACGAGTTTGAACGCTGCTGAAAATAGCCTCTTTCATACACTCCGCTATTTCTGCAAGTCCCCACTGTATCAACGAGCCCCCCCTAAAGGGAGGGGCTTGTGCAAACGAGCCCGACGTCAGAGCCTAAGCCCTAAGTTTAATTTAGGGCTTTAGGAGCGAGTAGATAGGTCGTGTCGGGTGCTTCTCAAGCGCTGCGCTGTACGACAAGTGGTTAAACAGGTGTACGGGTTAGCTAGTGCCACTTGTACACAAACGGCTCCATCACATTGGCCAGCAGACCCTCACTGGGCTAAGTCAAGTGCAGGCAATCGGAAGAGAGAGGCGAGTCTTGATGTTAGACAAAAATAAACAACCTCTCAAGCCCTGCGATCCTGCGCGTGCGATGCAGTGGCTTGCAATTAAAGCCCGGGGCTTTGGCTAAGCCCAAATTCAACTCTTAAAGTGCAATGCGTCTATTTCAACGGAAGTTCCAGCGGATGGGCATCTAAGAATTTATAAGTGATTGATTTTCAAATATCTTACTTTAGGTGGAGTCTGGGTGATTTATAAAATTGCTCAACGTCTGGCGATAGTTGATGCCGTTGGCAATGATTGCCAAGGAGAGTTAGCTTTATGGCAGGTCATCACAAGGATCAAGACTTTCCTCGGTCAGGATAGCCCAAACGTATGCGATTGCTTCTATGAAGACCTAAATAAAGGTTTTACTGAAGAAGAGCTGTACAAAAACTTGACGCGTTTGGATCAAAATCAAGCCTCTATTGAAGATCAAATTTTTAATAAACAGTTTTCCGATCTTGTTCAAAATGATATTATTGCAGAATTGATACATGAGCGCTATAAAGATTCATCTGTGGAACTTTCGTTATAATAGGGTCGGCGCTTCCTCCCGCGACTGAAGTCGCGGGTCGCGCCGTCAATTCCATGAATTCCAACCACGTTCAGCAACCCGTCTGGCTTGCGCAATGCAGTCATTGATTGAAACGCCTGCCCAAGCACATCCGCTCAGTGTCAACGATAATGAAAGAGAATTAATCGTTTCTTCAACTTTTTTTTTCCAGAGGGAATAGCCGACTTCAAATTGAGGAATTGCCTGGTGTGCTTGTTTGACCTGTATCGTGTAAGGATCGACCCAAATCCCTAAATGGGTATGCAACGCGTTGAGAGCATGTGCAATGAGTTCTTCTTGACTCATGTGCTCTACCTGAGGATGATGACTTCCTCCCATCATGATTGCTAAGCGAGTTTGATGTGTCAAATTTTGTTCAGGGAAGATGCAGGAATCCCAAACGGAGCCCAACACAGGCAGCTTTGCTTTTGAAGGAATTAAATAACCAAATCCTTTAAATGGCAAAACTGCTTGATGAAATCCCATATTAATCACAGAAACGCTCGCATAGGGCAATGTTTTCAAGCGAGTCGCCAATAATGGATAAGCAGGGAGTAATGAAGCTAAAACGGAAGTCGAAAGCGTGGAAATCAGGTGGTCTGCGGTCACCGACCCTCCATTCGCTAAAACAATTTTCACCCCTTCTTTGGAAAAATGTAATTGATTTGCTTCCTGCCCGAATACAATGCAATCACTAAGTTCGCGCGCTAGCGCGAGGGGCAAGACCTGCATTCCTTCTCGAAAAGAGAAGAGGGGAAAACGGCCTATCCTTTGGATGAAGCCACTTTGAGGGGGAGAAGGAGAATGACGCCATGCGCCACGCATAAGAGAGCCATGCTTTTGCTCCCATTGGTCAAATAAAGGAAAACAACTCTTGAGGGAAAGGTGGCGGCAATCCCCAGCGTAGATTCCTGAAACGAAAGGATCAATAAGTCGTTCGGTCCAAGAGAGGCCTAACCGCCGAGAAAAAAACGCATGAATGCTTTCATCTGCCTCTTGTCGCTTGGGCATCCGCTCATCGCGCCAAAGAGCGTTGAGCCATCCTCGGGTGAGGGGATTTAAAGCCACTTGCCATAAATGCCTTGGAAGGCGTTGCAATTGCTGTCCTTCATAGAGATAGCGATGGCGCGCATCGGGGTGAGGAGTGAGCACCTGTTCTTGGAGTCCAAGAGCTTCAATGAGCGCTAAGGTTTCCCGCCCAGCGCCCTTTGATCGGCAGCTGCGGGCTCCTTGCTCAAATAAAAATCCCTCTTGCCGACAAGTCTCGACCCATCCTCCTGGATGAGAGTTTTTTTCAATCACCGTCAGACGAATGGTAGATCCAAAAAAATGCCTCAGAAACCAGGCCGTTGCCAAGCCTGAAATTCCTGCTCCTAAGATCGCAACGTGCATGTTCTCTTTTTCTTAACGCAAGCCACTAATCTGTGAACGGCCTCTTCCGAGACATCAGCTCCAATGCCGTGTCCGAGATTAAAAATAAAACCGCGATCTCCCGCCATTTCGTCCAATAAACGGTCCACTTCTGATTCCAAGTGAGGCAGAGGAGCATATAGAGTATCTGGATCTAAATTTCCCTGCAAGGCAATAGAAGAGGGAATAAAACGGCGCATATCAGCCATCCGGCAGTTCCAGTCCAAGCTAATGGCGGCAGGTTCTAGTTCAGCTAATTGAGGAGCAAAGACCGAAGATCCACGGCAAAATAAAATGGCAGGAATGCCTGTATGACGAATGCCGTCTAATAAATATTTAAAGTAGGTGAAAGAAAATTCTCGAAAGGAGTGATAGGCTAGACAATGCGCCCAAGAGTCGAAGACTTGAATCGCCTCAACCCCCGCTTGAATTTGGAGCATTAAATAAGCCACGGACCAATCGGCAATTTTTTTGAGCAAAGTATGAAATCCGTGCGGATCTTTGAACATCCACCGCTTTGTTTTTTTTAGGTGACCACTTGTTTTTCCCTCAATCATGTAACTCGCCACTGTAAAAGGGGCTCCGCAAAATCCAATCAGAGGGACGTTCAATTTGGGCTTCAGCTGCACAATCCCTTGCGCCACAAATTGGAGCGTGGAAGGGTCTGGCAAGGGAAGTCTTTCGATATCTTCAAGAGTAAGCAGGGGACGCTCAATGATAGGACCCGTCTGATCTTCAAAGCGCAACCCAACGCCCATGGCTTCCGGGACCAACAAAATATCAGAAAATAGAATGGCAGCATCCATCTCATACGCTTCCATGGGGAGCAGGGTCACTTGGGCAATTAACTCAGGTTCATGGCACATCTGGAGAAAAGAATATCGTTGCCGTAGTAGGCGGTAGGAGGCAAGATGCCTCCCTGCTTGCCGCATGAGCCAAAGGGGAGGAGGAGAAGCATTGCGACATTGAAGAGCTTGAAGGAAAAGAGGGCTAATCATAGAGTTGATGGCGCGAAAACCGTTGCCAGACTTCTGTTGGTGCTTTGCACGAAGGGTGCTTCTTCATAGGCGGGCAGTCAGAACTTCCTCAGTGGTCGCAGCATGCTATTCTGCCTCGCTCAGAACGATGTCATTGATTTTTAACGGTAGAGTTTGAATAAATACGAACAGACTACGCCATGGAAGTGAGTCTCTTACATCTTGAGGAAGTGATGACAGAAGTTTGTCTATGACCCTAGCAAGGTATAGTCGAGAATAAGCGCTTAAATTTCAAGAAAAATTTCTATCATCCATTTTTAGAGCGACTGACTTCTATCGACTCGCGCGTGACGAGACCCTCGTTCGCCATCAGTTTTTGAGGACTTACCTTCTATCTACTCGCTCAAGCCGACACGATCCTTAGTCCATGAGTTTTTGAGGACTTATAAAAAAACAGCCATAATTTGAATTGGAACTAAACTCTAAATGAGGAGTTCAAATTATGGCTAACTTCATTATACAAAGTTTGATTTATTTTCGCCAGAAGATCAAAGCCACATTTAGTGAGAGTAAAGAGGCGCTGATCAGTCTAATCGATGCTATCGCTGCACAAAAAAATTAGGGCGAGCGAAGTGATTTGTCAAAAATCCAGTAAGGAGACAAAAAACGGATGGCAATCCGCCGCTTGAATTCATCAAAAATTCTGATTTTGGGCTGGTATGGGGATTGATATAAATGCTTGAAATCATCATAGTAGAAACAAGGAAAAAATCTTCCGTTATCAGAGTCTAAAATAGGGAGATTTATAGTCCACAAGAGGTTGAGTCGACCAAGTATAGAAACGCGTTGACTAAGCACGACATCGCAACGAATTCTATCCATGCATATTTGATAGAACTTCCATTATAAACGCCGAAGTGTTACCCCCTTACGAGGTTGCGTTTGGTAAACTCAAATTGAGTCGCAACTCCAGTTAAATCTGCTCAATGGAGTTGAGGAAAGAGGGGTGATTTTCAATGACTTTAATACAGGAGGAGCGCTTTCTTCCGCGATTCAGAACGGAAGTTCCAGCGCTGTTAAGGCTATGATTTACTCTATTTTTCTCCCTTGGAAGTGGTTTGGCCTTTGGCAAACAGATTCTGTTTGTTGCAATGACAAGCTCATCGCTCAGGTGGGTCAGTTAAATGTGACTGTTGACTTAAAACCTCTTGGAGGTTATCGCGGTCCAGTAGGAACAGTCACTGTCAGCCATCAGATTGACCCTCTTTTTATAGATTGGGATGAGAAGACTCTGATAGATTTGGCAAAATTGCAACGAAAAATTCTCCGTATTCAAGAGGAAGCTCAGATCAGTAATACGCTGATTTTTGGTCGGCAGGAGAGAAGCTTTTATCTGAGTTTTATTCCCTATCCAAAGTGCCATTGGATAGAAAAGATTCAAGGTCTCATTCATGGCATCTTTGGCTCGCCAACCTTAACGGAACAGGAGGCAACAACGATCGCTAAATTTTATCAAAGCAAATTTCAGAAAGAAGAGGAGGAGATCCCTTTTTCTGACGGCAAGCGCCGATCAGGTCGATCTGATGCTTTTTGCAGGCTCGCTGTCATCGAAGCACAGAAAATTGCTGAGATAGAATTTGATCGTGAACGCTATTACCTTCTGCACGATAAGCAACCTAAAGGAGCGTCGATTAATGATCCCCATCTGTTGATCCTTCCGGCAGGGGACAGTGGACACTGTGATGGATCTCAAGTGTCTCAAGATCGACGTCTTCATATGCTAAAGATTGCACAACAAGTCATGCGATTTTTACGCGCCACAGGATATCCGACTCTCCTCTTCCTTGAACGTAATGGAGAAAAACTGCAGAGTGTCCAGCATAAGCACATTAACATCCTTGGAATTCAAAAGTTTCCCAAAGATTTTGTTGACAAAGTGTGGGTTTTGATGCGACTGACCTTTCCTTTTGCCTCCACTTACTCCGCTTTAAAAGGGCGAATTCAGGAATATCAGCAATCCTTTGCAATGGAAAAACGAGATCAGTAGGCTAAGCATGGTCCTATGTGAGTTATTTCCTGCCATATTTTAAGAACAAGTTCTCTCATTTCTTTTTGTTATCCCTATAATCATTCAATTTTTGGGCTGATGTGGGGATTGATGTGAATGCTTGAAGTCACCCCCTCACCCAGCGAATTTGTCAAAAATTAAATTAAAAACACTCCCAATCAGGCTCCTTTTTACCGTTCCTTACACTTTTTGACGACTTTTTTTCGTTCGCGCTTAGGAATAGGAAAACGCCTGCCGAGTTCCCTTCCTCGTGATTTTTCGCGATTTGTAGGGAGATAAGAAAATGAGCCCAGTCCCGGAAAAAAAGGAGTTTTTTGAATCTGTTCCTCATTTTCTTATAGAAAAGATGCCGTGGATGGCTGATGATTTAAAGTTAAGGATAATTTTCAAATCATCAAACCTAATGCAATTAATTTGATTTAAAAGGAGCCACATAGGTCTTTCAACGGGAGGGGGATATGTGTATCCACAAACCACATAGTCGCATAAATATCTATAAAAATGAATTAAAATTTAATTAGATCATTTTTCAGATATCCCAACGAAGGAGGGGGTCTGAATAGTGATGATTTCTATATTTATCACTGATAATTTTAAATTTGTTTAGACTACCCATCACATTCTCATTCACAACGCTTTCCGAAGAAATTTTGCGGTTTTGCTTTTTTTCTTCCACTATTCCATTCAAGGGCTATACACTCCAAAATTTAATTTCGAAAAAAGCTTAATCATAAAAAATGCTTCTAAATTAAAATATGAAGGCATTTTTATCATTTAAGCCGGGGGCTTTGACTAAGCCGAAATTCAACTCTTGAACTGGAATGGGTCTACATGCTAGACAGATAAATCTGTAACGGAATTTTTTGTATGCAAAGAATGAGGCATAGGATAGGATTTTTGAAATCAGAGACATATATAACCATTAAGGAGGAGTTATGTCGCCTTCCATTATTCCTTCACTTATCCCCTCTACGCACGAAATGTATGCAAGAAATGCTCCATCGCTCAAAGAGACATCTCTGTGCACATTTCTGAGAAAAATGGACGAGGAGGAATCAGAAATAGATCTAGATAAGGAAGAAAAACTGGTTCGAACCTATTTCACGCAAAGAGTTTTAAGAGCTGACTTAATACCTAGTTGTGCGACGGGAGTTGTTATTCTCATTGTCCCATTTAGTTTTCTTGGTGTTTGTGCGATGGTAGGAACAGGTGCAATATCTAAGTATGTCATGGAAAGAACTTGTGCAAGATCAGAAACGCGTTCTGGCGTTGAGAAAAATAGGTTAGCCAGGTTGAAGGATAAGATCGCGAAAATTTTCGTTGAAATGCAAATGCAATATAGTCATCAACAACAGAAGGACTATCGTCAACTTTCAGCAGCTCATGCGTTCTTCTTCGAGAGCTATATCAAATATTCTGTATTGAAGGATCTGTATTCATGATCATTTCATCTCATCCTTCGTCTTGGCTTCTATATGTTCCGGCAGCTAAGTTTAAATATCGCATTAAGGATATGTTTATTCTAGGGATGATCACCGGCATCACTGCCATGGCATTGACTGCTTTTGTACAATCTAAATTATTCCGTAAATTGAGAGATCAGATCAAAATAGCGATGCACTCCGCTCAGGAGTCTGTACATGGACGATGTAGCACGTTGTGTCGTGGACTGCTAACTTTTACTGGGAGCAGCGCCTCCTCCCCGGTCTCGGCGCAGCCAATTTCATGAAAGAGACCTCCTATTTAGCTCACTCACCTACTGCAAGACAATGGGCGCAGGTGGCGATTCAGCCACATCACGGCATTGCCATTCCCCTATTTAGCCTCCACTCTGCTCACTCTTATGGAATTGGCGAATTTACAGATTTGCCTTTACTCATTGATTGGTGCGCATCGGTGGGGTTTGATGTTATTCAATTACTTCCCCTCAATGATACGGAAATGGAAATTAGCCCCTATAGCGCCATTTCTGCTTTTGCTCTTAATCCGATGTTTTTAGGAATTGCCTCTCTTCCTTATGTTCAGGATCATCCCTTTTTACGGGAAGAATTAAAGGCCCTCCCTCAATTTTCTGATGTTCACTTTGTTAACTACTTACGTGTACGTGAACATAAAGAACGGTTTTTACGCCACTATTTTCAATTTTTTGGCCCTCAGCTCTTGAAAAGCAAAGCATTTGATCATTTTGTTCACCGTAGCCGCTTTTGGTTAAAGGGGTATGCTGCGTTTAAAATATTAAAAAAGCGTCATCAATGGTTGAGCTGGGAAACGTGGCCAGAAGAAGAGAGAGTTCCTACTCCTAATCTCATCTCCTCATGGGTGACGCAAGAGCCACAAGAGCTTGATTGGTATTATTTTTTACAATTTCTCTGCGATCAACAATTAGAAGCAGCGAAAACTCATGCCTCGCTTCAAAAAGTCTTGTTAATGGGAGATATCCCGATCCTCGTCAATCGCGACAGCGCTGATGTTTGGCTGAACCGAGAGTTATTTGACCTTGAATTTTCCGCAGGCGCACCCCCTGATCTTTTTAACGAAAAGGGTCAAAACTGGGGATTTCCGATTTATCGCTGGAAAACGATGTCGGATCAGAACGACCAGTGGTGGGTTGAACGAATTCGCTGCGCAAGCCGTTATTATCATATGTATCGCATTGATCACATCGTAGGATTTTTCCGCCTCTGGTCTATTCCTTTAACTCTCTCAGAAAAACAGGGCCATTTTATCCCTCAAGATGAGACAACGTGGATTGAACAGGGACAGCGGATCCTGTTGAAGATGTTGCAGGCAAGCGATATGCTCCCTATCGGAGAGGACTTGGGGATCGTTCCCCACGAAGTCAAAGCTTGCCTAAACGCCCTGGGGATTTGTGGAACGCGCGTCATGCGCTGGGAGCGAAAATGGGAGACTTCGAGAGCATTTATCCACCCTCAAGACTATCCTGTCGTCAGCATGACAACCGTCTCAACACATGACACCGAAACATTGCAGCAGTGGTGGAGAGATAACCCTATAGAAGCTCAATTATTCGCTCAATATAAAGGCTGGTTATATCACCCCATCCTGAGTCGCGAATACCATCGGGAAATTTTATGGGATAGCCATCATTCAGCTAGCCTCTTTCATATCAATCCTTTGCAGGAATATTTGGCACTCATCCCTGGACTCAGTTGGCCAAATCCAGATGATGAACGGATCAATATTCCTGGCCTTGTCTCTGATCGAAATTGGAGTTATCGTCTCAATCCGAGCCTTGAGCAGCTTTTCCAGAAAAACACCTTAGAGCATCTTATACGCGAGTTGATTAAATAATGAGAGGTTTGATACCCATTGCCCTACAAGAACTGAAATGGGAGCGTTTTTTATCATGGAATCGCGCCAAGCTTTCGCTTTGTCCAAATTCCCTTCGTAAAGTGGAAGGGGTCTATCATTGGAGTGGCCTTAGGATGTCGTCTCTTCTGTGCTGAGCCCTCAGAAGGAGAGCTCAAAACCCTCTATTATAGATTGGATCCCACCTCGATCTCTCAGCATTTGGCTTTTTATGACCTTTATCGGGATCAGCCGTTAGGCCAGCAAGCATTAAGCGATGCCTGGGAGCTCTTAGCTGGAACAAAAGCAGATGCTTGCCCCCTTGCTCTCCCCTTTTCCCTTCCCGTTTCAACGATTCAAACGGTGATATCGCTGATCAATCAACCCATGAGCGATGACGCCTCCCCTTTGGATCCAGAAACGCTTGCTCTCCTCGTCAAGCTATCCAAAAGGCTAGATCATTATTCTCTGAAAGGGCATCATGTGTGGAGGGAAGAAGAGCTCTTAGACTTGTCTTTAAGCGAGATCGACCTTGCGCGCGGCCTATTTTTGAGCCAATTCGGGTTTGACCCTCCCCGCATTCAATCTTATGAAGCTTTCATTGATCTTATGGCTTTGCAAATTCTTGCGCGTCTGCCGAAAAATGGATCTCCTGAAGAAAAAATCAGGGCGATGAACGCTCTGATTTTTGATGAGATGGGTTTTCGCTTTCCTCCTCACTCTGTTTATGCCAAAGAGATCGATCTCTATACATTTCTCCCCTCTGTGTTAGATTCCAGGCGTGGAGTTTGCTTAGGAGTGTCTATTCTCTACCTCTCCATCGCGCAACGTCTTGCGCTGCCGCTCGAAATGATGACCCCTCCCGGGCATATCTACATTCGCTATGCCAAAGGGGACAAGGTGATCAACATTGAGACGACGGCCCGAGGGATTCATTTGGATTCGAATGAGTACTTAAGTCTCCATAACCGTTCTCTGCAACAACGCTCCATCAAGGAGGTGATTGGAATGACTCACTTTAACCATGCCTCTCTCTATTGGCAATGCGGACAGTACAATAAGGCACTGCAGGCTTATCAAAAGGCAGAACCCTATCTAAAAGAGGATCCCCACTTCAAAGAGTTCATGGGTTACGCGTTGATTTTGACAGGAGATCGGGAACAGGGAGAAAAACTTTTATTGGAGATTCGAGAGATCTTGCCTGACGAGGCGATTGTCAAAAACACTATGGCGGAAGATTATTTAGAGGGACGCGCCGATGCCAAGGCAATTGCAGTCATCTTGACAATAGCGGATGAAGATCGGCAGTCGATCTTAGCAAAAAAGAAGGCGTTGGAAGAGACGCTAGAACGGTGTCCCTTTTTCCGATCAGCGCTATTAAGCCTCGCCGTCACATGGCTACAGCTTCATCGGGCGGGAGAAGCGTTGGATGTGCTTAATCGCTATCAATCCCTAGACAATAGCAATCCCGAAGTCCACTATGACTTATCTGTCCTTTATGCTCAACGGTATCATTATCCCAAGGCATGGGAGCATCTCCAACAGGCGGAAAAGATTACAAGAGGGCGTCAATACGACCCTACAGTCCTTAAAGAACTTCGTCGAGCCCTCTTAAAATGCTCTCCTGAAGTCTATTCAGCAGGTTTATCTAAAGCCTGATAAAGGGCGCCAGAAAGAAATTCTCCGTCTTGTATCTGCTCTTCTTTTGGAAAACCCATGTTATCAATAATCCATTGCATTTTTCTGGCAAGACCCTGTGTCTCCATCATCATGTCACACCCACCACCACGAGTTTGATCGTTGCCAAGTCCCTCTCGATAAGAAGAGATTCCATGAAAATGCCCTTGATGATCTTTGAAAATTGTATACATGTGCATTTTCTTAAAAGAGCCCAAGTGTTTCATCTCATTTTCTATATTTTCTTTTATTTTAATTGCTTGTGGAAGGAAGCAATCTCTCTCGGAAGCAGAAGCATTTGCCGACTTTTTAACAATGAACTCTTTTTTGATTTCCCCCTGCTCAAAGTCAATTTTGACAAAGCATTTTGCTGAATGGATCTGACGATCTGAAAATCTTAACGTCTCTAGATTCTCCTCCCAATCAGAGATAATGCTTCCTATCTTAAATTCTTCTTTGAGACATTCTTCTGCTTGAATAACCTTTTCTTTCTTATCGATATCGATTTTTTTAAAACAGTATCGGCACAAAGCAACAGTTGTAAGGGTCAAAGAGGCAAAGACAATAGAAACAATAAAAAAAATTCTTTTTTGTTGATTTGTTAAATAGGGAAACAGGTTTTCTCTAAAACGTAAGAAAATAGAATCTCTGCTAGAAAAGAGGAGAATATTCGTCATCTAAAAGCTCCTTATAATAGTTCATCCACCCCCTCGTCTTGGCTGCTTGAATTAACCAAGCGATTACTACAAGTTTCCTTCATTTAAATGCTCCGACGAAGAAAGGGCATCCCAAACTATGGGAAAAGATCTCATGTTGCAATTCTAAAGGAAACGGCATTTTTATGGAACGATTTTCATACGTCCGTCTCCTCTTTGCGTTGCACATTGTTTATAGTTCTCTTTAACGATTTTTTTTAAAGTCACCTGAATTTAAAATTCATGTTGATACAAGCCCAAAAATTGATCCGTTCTCTCTGCAAACTCGGGATTCTTAATTAATATAAATTTTAATTTGAATAAATTTGATAAAATTATATAATTCAGTTATGGATGGTACATAAATTAAAAATACAACAAGGCGGTAGTCATGGTTAATTTTAATGGTTTGACGAGTGATTCTAAATATTTTTCACATTTTTTACCAAGTCAAATTAAAAAATTATCATCTGAGCTTAAAAAATCAATTAATAATTCCAATAATCATAAAACTGATATTAATCTGATTGGTAAAATAAAAGATGTATCAAATACTTTATCAGATAAAAATTTTAATGATAAAAACAAAACTATTAATGATAAACATAAAACTATTTCAAAAGCAATGAAACGTGAAATAAATGGAATAGATAATATAAAAAATGATGCTATTGAAAAAAACAAACCAACAGGAATAGTAGGTAGCCTTGTATATTTATTGACATCTTCTTGGGGACCAGAACAGCTTAAGGATCGTGTTGTCACAAAATTAACAAAATCCCCTGAATTTAAAACAGATCTGAAGCAGACGGATCAATTGGCACAAGGTGCGTTGAAAATAAGCCCTCCTGTTCGCGCATTGACTCCAGCGCCAAAGAATCGCCCATTGACTCCAGCGCGACAGACAAGCGATTTAAGATACAATAATACGCCAGCGGATACTTCTTCGCCTCCTTCCCCACCACCGCCGCACTCATCTATTGCTGCACCGCCGCCACCACCACTGCCTTTATCTGGTGCTCCACCGCCTCCACCACCACCGCCTTCATCTGCTCCACCGCCAGCACCAGCGTCAAACCCTTCATCTGGTGCTCCACCGCCAACTGCTTCACCACCCCCTTCAAAAGCGCTTACTCCAAAAGAGAGGCATGAACAGGCAGAACAAAAAAGAATAGCCAGGGACCTTGAAAACAGAGCGAATCCCGAAAACATGTTTGCTATTGAAGTCCCTCCTGCAGGTTCCGACAGAATCAATGCTGAGTTAAAAATATTAGAAGTAGAAATTAATGTTCTCAAAAAAATACATAAAGAGATTCCTAAATCAATAGAATTAAAGGACTATCTTAAAAAATTAGAAGAAGAAATAAAATCAAAAGACAGTGTTATTCAAAAAAAGAAAGAAGAATTAAAACCACAAATGAAAATAATGAGTTTTAATATTAACAACAAAGATTTTTTTGATAAAATTGTAAAATACACAGATGAAGAGTTAAAAATATTAATTAAATTTGTTATTGATAAACAAGAAAAATCCAAAGAAGAAGAACCTAAAAACAATTCTAATAATGAACAAATACAACAAAAAGAAGAACCTAAAAACAATTCTAATAATGAACAAATACAACAAAAAGAAGAACCTAAAAACAATTCTAATAATGAACAAATACAACAAGAAAAACCTACTATAGCTGAATTAGCAGTAAGAAATAGGCAGAAAAGACAGAAAGATATAATGGATGAGATCGCTAAAAATTGGGAAACCATTTCCAAAAGCGACAGTGGCAAGGCGTTCTTAAAAGAACAAGACAAATGGTCAAAATATTTGCCAACAAGTATCACACCCTTGATGTCAATTCTTGAGAGGAGACAATACACCTCTGGACATAGCGAACGCTTGATAAGCCCTCAATATGTCCCTAAACCCTTTGAAGAGGCTTCTACAAGACCAAAATCTCCAGCTTATAAAACAAATCAAAATCCAGAAGGAAGTCTCATGGATGAGATGAAAGACAAAAAATTGCGTAAAGCAGTAATACCTGAAAAGACTTCACAACCAAAAGAAGAAACTATTTTTGACCAAATTAAAAAAGGCAAAGAATTGCGTAAAATAGGAACACCTAAAAAGACTCCACAACCACAATAAGAAACTATTCTTGACAAAATTAAAAAAGGCAAAGAATTGCGTAAAGCACCAACACCTGAAAAGACTCCACAACCACAAGAAGAAACTATTCTTGACCAAATTAAAAATTTTAAACGAGAATAAAAAAAGACGTAAAATAAATCACACATTCCAATCAGAAAGTCGCTTTTTGTATAACGATTGCAAGTCACCTAATATTAGAAATGAGGTGACTTGCGATCGATCCAACACCGTGGCTTCAGCAAAGTTTTCTTAAGCTTTTCATTTGACCAGGACTATAAAACAGATCCATAAAAAATGGTATACGTACATCCAAAAGATGCAGCTAAACCGAGACTCGATAAATTAGAAAGGCTCTATCCATTGCTGACGATAATTCTTGCTAATGGTGGATATCGCGGGCAACTGATTCATTGGGTTCAACTACACTTAAACCTTTCTTTGGCCTTTTTAACCTGAGACGCAAATGTCGCAGGACCTTGCGTATTCCCCTTAAAGACTTGTGTTGTCATCCTTGTCCCATGGTCAGAACATCATAGTCCCACAACGATCTGTTTTTTCCCTTTTTTCTTATCCCTATTATATCCCCACTGACCAAGTTCGTTCTTTTCTCCTTCTAAATATGAGCGGGTGACATCATACAGGAATAAGTGAGGCCTTTTGTCGGAAAACTGTTTATTAAAAATTTGATCTTCAATAGAGGCTTGATTTTGATCCAACCACGTGAAGTTTTTGTACAAGTCTTCTTCATTAAAGCCTTTGTTTAGGTCTATCACAGAAGCAATAGCATACGTTTGGGCATTTTGACCGCGGAAAGTCTTAATCCTTGTCGTGCCTAAGGCTAACTGTCCTTGGCGATCATTGCCGAGGGCATCAACTATCCCCAGATGTTGAGCAATTTCATAAATCACCCATACTCCACCTATGGATAGTCTTTCTGTGATTTTAGAGTCTTTAATTGAGCCTGATTCAGTAAGGTTGGCTTTATGGCGTAAGGCCAATTCGATCGCCGCAATCTCGTTTTCTGAATAGTTCTTGAGGCTTGCCAAAGTGCTTTTTTTTAATTTTTTCCCTTCCCTATATTACTCTCGAAATAAAACTGTTTAGAGGGTAGAGAGGGTCGATCACTCGCGCTCCCCCCCCCCGTTAGAACCCGCCGTGCCCCATTAAGGGAGCGGGCCCACGATAAACATCATTCGCGACACGATGGTATTCAAAAGAGCCTATGTCCTCTTTTCGCTCTTGGGAGAGGATGGGCTTTGATGCCTTCCAAAAACGGCTCCCCATTAAAACTTTTACGCTGGCTACGACGGTTTAACCCTTTATTTGTTGCTTCGTGGATAAATTTTGCGACATTGGCCGAATGATGAGAGACTCCATAGTCATTGATGTGTCCTCTGAGTTTGGCTATAAATGTTTTCAAAATGACCTTGAGCGGCTTCTTATCTTTTATTTCTTTAATCCATTCTGTGACTTTGTTAAGTTTCGTTCTCATGGCTTTAGCTTTTGTTTTCAGTTTCCGTATGACCTTTCCTGATCGAGCTCCCAATAGAATGTGAAACCTAAAAAGTCAAGGAATCCTTGTTCCACCCCTTGCGCGACTAGCCTTTTATCAAATGGGATTTGGTCTTATCCTCATTCAGTTTGAGCTTGTATTTCTCTAGGCGCTTCGCTAGGCTCTTTCTGATTCGTTGAGCATCTTCTTTGTGTCTTTGATTTTTTCTTTGAGTATCTCTTCCATTATTTCTTGGTCGATGGACCCGAAAAAATTTTGCAGGTCGATGTCTATCATTGTTTGAGTTTCATTCTTAT
>Ga0116226_10002202_pt1 | contig 16845 bp, 21 predicted proteins | sample S1TSphfallax_FD_89692 | JGI IMG/M metagenome (GOLD analysis project Ga0116226, IMG submission 89692) | Host-associated microbial communities from peat moss isolated from Minnesota, USA - S1T2_Fa - Sphagnum fallax MG | ecosystem: Host-associated > Plants > Peat moss > Unclassified | place: USA... | reverse complement strand
TGAAACCAGTTCTTGCCAAGATCAATACCAACGATGTGCGTCGATTCTTTACTCATGGTGGTCTCCTCGTCAAAATTCCAGTATGCCAATAATTTGCAGGAGGGGCAGACCATTCCATTAGGCGGAATTTCAATACAAGGTCTTTGCAACTCGTCCCGGTAGTTCTTGATCATATTGCGCGCCGTCAATGTTGTTTTCGGTAAGCGTCGCCAACATTGCTCCCGGCGACGGCAAACAGGCGCGCTCCACTTGCGTAGTGACATCCCACAGATGGGAACGCACAATCGCCCGCGAACACTGAAAATACACTCGCTCAACCTGCACGACCAAAACTGACTTCGGCAAGTGGTCATCCACAGCGAAACGCGCCAGCAAAGCCGGATCAACAGAAATATGCGCACGCCCATTGACGCGCAAGGTTTCTCCAACGCCCGGAATCAAGAACAACAATGCCACACGTGGATCAGCGACGACGTTGCGCAAACTGTCGAGTCGCTTATTGCCACGTCTGTCCGGCAGCAGCAAGGTTTTTTCATCCTCGACAAAAACACAAGCGCCACGATCCCCGCGCGGCGACACATCCAAGCCATCAGCCCCAATTGTTGCAAGCGCGACGAAAGGTGCAGCCTCTATCAACCGCGCATACAAGGGATGAACATAATCGACTTCTTTGGCAAGTGAGCTCCCTGCTGGCAGGCCATACAAAGCTTCCAGCTGCTCGGCGTTCTTGATGAGGTGTTGCTCGTTCATTGCGACTCCGTTGCAAATTCAAACTTTGTTATGCCATGCCAAGCCAAATGGCAATTCAGGTGGCCCAAAAACAAAATGCAAAACGCGCCGACGAGTGGTCCCACGCGACTTTGATGACGCGTGCAACAGCAACGGACGCATCAACAGCACATCACCGGCGGACACAGTGCAAATACGGTCATCCAACCGATCGCGCATCGCGATTCCTTCATGAATCGCTATCTTGCCTTGTACATGACTACCAGGCACAACGCGCAAGGGGCCATCGTCTGCTCCACAATCATCCAAATGCAAACGCACAGCGACCATTTGCTCCAGTACGCCAGGTGGTGCCTGCACAAACCAGCTTCCTTCCTTGTATGACCACCCTTGCAATGCCGGATGCTCAATACGCCCACGCACGGGAATACCAAGGTCTTGATGCAAGCTGACCAACCAGTTTCTGTCAGACCTCTTTTCAAATAAGGTACATTGCACAACCACCTGCGTTGGCGCGAGTGCTTGCGAAATATCTGGATGCATACGCAATTCTGCAGCCAAGTCACGACACCAGCTATGCGTAAGCAGATTACGCGTGCCGACTGCAAAGTCGATTGGCTCGACGTGCGAACAGATCGTATCCAGATGCCGCTTCGCAATAACAGACTCACAAAAAACAAAACCATCGCGAGCAAACTGCTGCGCAATGGTTTCATTTGTCGAAACAGGAGTAAGCATCAACCGTTTTGCAGGCGATGGAAAATCGCGTCGTAAGGGCCGATGTGGGTTGGCGACTTCCACGTTGCATCGCGCATGCTGCCTTGGATCTTGCCTTCAACACCGAGCAGCACAGCGAAGATCGCCATACGCACCGGAATGCCGTTATCAGTCTGGCGGAAGATCGCCAACCGCGGATCGCGGTTCAAGTCGGTACCGAGGTCGTTTGCACCGGGACGGCTATCGCGCGGCAATGGATGCATCACGAAAGTGTCCGGGTTGCAGGCGCTATCGAGCATTTCCAGATTCACTTGCAGATCCGAGCTATAGCCCTCAATTTCTTCGCCAGCGAAACGCTCCTTCTGGATGCGTGTTGCATACAGCACATCGACGTCCTGCAAGCCTTGGCGCAGCGACTGCGAGGTGACGATGGTGTGACCGCGGCTGGCGACCAAATCGAGGATATTGCTTGGCATTTCCAGCACAGTAGGTGCAACGAGTGTGAACTTGATATTACGGTATAGCGACAGTAACTTGATCAGCGAATGTACGGTACGACCATATTTCAGGTCACCGACCAGTGCTATATGCGCGCCATCGATCTGCTTGTCCAGGCGAGCGAATTCCTTACGGATGGTGTACAGGTCAAGCAGCGCCTGGCTTGGGTGTTCGCCGGGGCCGTCGCCACCATTGATCACAGGGATGTTGGTTGCTTCGGCAAACTCAGCAACCGAGCCTTTGTCTGGATGGCGCACCACCATCGCATCGACGTAACCACTCATCACACGGCTGGTGTCGTAGATCGACTCGCCTTTCGCCATCGATGAAAAGGTAAAACCCGTGGTATCACAGACCGAACCGCCCAGACGGCAGAATGCAGTGCCGAAGCTGACGCGGGTACGCGTACTGGCTTCGAAGAACAGGTTACCGAGCACCGCACCTTCGAGCACACGCGTCACCTTTTGGCGGCGCGCGATTGGCTCCATCATCTCCGCGATAGCCAACAATTCCTCCACCGAATCGCGGCTGAATTGCTCAACGGAAATCAGTTGGGGCTTGCCGTTGTAGGCGATACGGCTGGCGAGGTCATTATGTGCGCTTTGCGTATATTGCTGGTTTTGCACCCCGTTTTGCAGGATTTCTGTGATGAATTTTTCAACGACGCTTGGCATCGCACGATATTCATTCGAGGTATCTGGGAGCAGCCATGTATCCAGAGTGCGGCGTTTGATCGCCAAGCGTTCCGCAAATACGTCACGGGTCATGTTCAGAGCCTGCATCGCATCGCGTAACAGGGTTTGCTGGGTCGTCATGGCTAGGCTCCTTAATAGAAAATATGCGCAATGCGTATATTAATCGATACACCGGATTTACGCACCTGAAAAATGCATGCCATTAGCTCTTTGACATCATCTAGGCCCACCGCGACTGACGAAGCCCCATCCGGTGCCGATTAACAATCCGGCGGTATGCGCCCAATTCGCAATAGGACCGAGCAAACCCGTCCAACACAGGACAAACCAGACCAACATCATGCCGACCGTCCCTTTATTCAGCACAAACCCAAAGCGTGGGTTGTATTTGCCTTGCATCTAGACGAAACCCAGCAGTCCATAGATCACGCCAGACATGCCGCCAAAATACGGCGAACCCTGCATCACGAATTGTGCAAGATTGGAGGCAATGCCAACAACGATGACGAAAGAACCCAGGAACAACGACCCACATCGCCATTCGACCATGCGGCCCAAATCCCACATCCACATCATGTTAAAGACAATATGCATGATGGTGAAGTGGATGAAGATGGGAGTGAGCAAGCGCCACACTTCCCCGGAGTTGATTGACTCAAACCCACCGCTATTGGGGTCAGCGATGAAGAGGTAATTGAGAAGTTCATCTGACCGGCCAAGTTGCGAAAAGATCGCAACGGCAACGCTGATGCCGATCAGGGTAATGGTCACAACAGGCGCATTCGGTTTCAAATGACCTCCGCAAGGTTAACTGCGACGCCACTACGAATTACGAGACCTGCCCCGGCATCATACGGATGCCGGTTGAAACATCAATTCTGCTTGGCAAACACCAACTTCAGTCCGAGCACAACAAATAGACAACCCGTCACACGATTGAGCAGATTGCCGAGCTTGGCATTGCCCTTCAAGCGCGCGCTCGCCGTCGCTGCCGACCACGCGAGGAAATTACACCACAGCATACCGTTGAAATCGAAAATACCGCCAAGCAGCACAAAGGCCAAGGGTTTATTCGCAGCGGTCGGGTCGATAAACTGCGGCACGAAAGCGAGGAAGAACAATGCGACCTTCGGGTTCAGCACATTCGTCAAAAAGCCCTGCGAGAAAATCTGTCCGAGCGTCGCAGGTGCAACCTTTGGCACTGTCGATTCGGCCTTGGAGGCTTTACTGCGCAACATGCCGATACCAACATACAGCAAGTAAGCAGGACCGATCAGTTTAACGACGGTAAACGCCATTGCCGAAGTCCGCAAAATGGCCGACAAGCCAAACGCAGCAGCGAAGATATGCACCAGTGTGCCAGCACCGATACCGAATGCTGCAGTCGCACCTGCACGCCAGCCTTGCGAAGCGCTACGTCCGACGATGTACAAGGAATCCGGCCCCGGTGCGATATTGAGCAACAGGCCGGACATGATAAACAGTGGCAAATCGTGTATGCCAAACATCTGCATCATCCTTGATTAATACACCTTCAGCTTCAACTGGAACGTCAACGCGCCGTAGAGACGATCCTGGTAGCTCGGCACGAAAGCCAGATTCAAACCAACCATCTTGTACTCATAGCTCGCCACTGGAATGAATGCTGGAAACCAGCCGCCATTCTTTTCCTTTGGATAGCCATCAAATCCGCCAATAACCGCACCGAAACGCACCGGGCCAATGCCGATGGGCTGGTAATAGATACCTGCATACTTGGAATGGGCACGATCGCTATTATAGAAATCGCCTGCGGTCAGCGATGCAACGGTCGAAAAACGATATTCGCCGCCGAAGCCGTAATTGTCGCCGTTCAAGTCCTTATCGCGATCCCAGTGATAGGACAGGAAGCCTGGGTTCAACCAGACTTCGTTGATCGGCTTGGAATCGATCCATGACAGGAATTCGCCTGAACCTGTGCCTGCTGTGTCAGTCCCTGAATCAGCATGCGCAACACCACTCAACAACCCGGCTACTGCCAATGCGAGAGACGCCCAATATTTTCCTTGCTTCAAAATCTGCATCCGATATTCCTTCAATCAATTATTTTCAGTAAGCTTCATCGTTATGGTGCAACGGTCACTTTTTCGACGTAGTACTCGGTGTCGCCAAAGCATGACCCCAATACACCTTTATGCTGGCTATAAGTCAACACCACACGCTTCCCGGCTGCAGCGGAAACCTGATCGGCGATGGCATCGTCGCGCACGGTGAATTCAAATTTTTCCGGCACCACGCCAGGCAAGGTCGTCAATAGCAACTCCCCTTCCCAGGTTTTACACACCCAGCCACGCTTGGAAAATTTCTGTATGAATCCAGCACGTTCACCGTCAGAATACGACCAGTGCAAGGTCAGCCAGATGTAACCTGCAAACAGCAGGATACCGATCATCAAGAAGGCAACAAAAAACAAGCCGAAACGCTTCGTATTGGTCACACAATCCCCTTTGGAGAAAAACAGGCCGTCTGCTATTGTAATAGCTGGCGTATCGTTTTCGCGACCGTATCGTTGCGCAAATCGAACTGGAAGCCTACACGAAAGCCATCCGTGCCGACGCAAGTGCAATAAACTGCCTTTGCAGGCACGTTGACATTGAGCACTTTCGACCCGGCCGGAGCATCGAAAATGACGGTACAGACCTGCAGTGCCTGAATCGGCTCATACAACATGATACTGATGCCACTCATCGAGATATCGATGGTGCGCCCTTTCACCTGCATACCATTGCTCAGCACGACTCTCGCGGAACAACGTAATATTTTGCGTGGTTCGACACGCGCTTCCTTTGATGTGGCCATGATTTCAGTGGAATCGTATGCATTCGGTCGCTGACGGCATGCACGCCATCGGCGACCGAAAAGGGAGGTAAAACGCTTACGTGATTATATTCCGAGACTTGCCAGCATATCGGTCAATTCACTCAGCACCGGCGCCAGTTTCGGATGCTTGGTGGCGAAGCGCGCCGAAATGGTTTGCGTACGCGTTGCCAAGCCGGATTCACCAGACTGTCCAGGCGAGCTCTTGCTAAGCAAGGCACGGATATCAGCATCGAGCACGTGCAACAATTCGCTCAACTCTGCATCGACGTGCGCCCCGTCCAATGCCGCATGCAATTCCTTCAACTTCTCTTTCAGTGCATCTGTTGTCATGTTTCCACCCTCGATTGCATCGACATGATGCGTATGTTCATGCCTATAACTATAACAGGGCAAGAAAGGCGATGCAGCAACTGTTCGTGCAATCGGCATTTTGGCTTCCGCAATGATTGATGTCTGGCTAACAATGACAACGTATAATGCATCGAACCGTTAGTAGCTCTAGTCAGCCCCCTATTTTCGAAAAGGATCGCTAGTTGTGAGATTCCCCTTTCGGCGTACCTGGATAACCGCGGCGACGCTATTTTTCATCAGTTGCAATGCGCACGCCGGTAACGCAGCCCAACAGGGGCATAACTGCCACCTGCCCGGCTACAGTCAGATACTGCGCTGCATCACCGTCAACGTCCCACTGGATTATGCCCATCCCAGCGCCCAAACAATCCCCATTCAAGTCACCTTAGCCCCGGCGTTACGTGAAGCAGCACGCCCCGATCCCGTATTCGTGCTCGCAGGCGGCCCAGGCCAGGCCGGTAGCGAAGTGTTACCGGTGCTCGACACGGCTTTTCGTAAGCTACGCGCGACACGCGACATCGTCTTCATCGATCAGCGCGGCACAGGCCTGTCAGGCAAACTCGATTGTGATACCAAGGAGTCGATAGAAGACAGCCCCATTGACGAGCAAGGCAAACTGATCGCCAGTTGCATGCAAAAGCTGAACAAGCCGTTTGCGTTCTACAACACGGAAAATTCTGCGCGCGACATTGAGCAAATCCGTTTGGCATTGGGTTACGGTGAAATCAATGTCTGGGGCGCATCCTACGGTACGCGCTTGGCGCAAACCTATGCGCGACTATTCCCCGTCAGCGCGCGAACGTTGATACTCGATGGCGTCGCAGCCCCCGACCAGATCATCTTCAACTGGGGACGCGACGCACAGGCAGCCATGGATGGCGTATTCAAGAGCTGCGCCGCTGATCACGATTGCCATGCCACCTTCCCCGCGTTGGAGCAGCAATTCTCCGACCTGGTCAAACGGGTCAACGATGGTGCCGTAACGGTCGATTTCATGCACCCGCGCACAGCTGCTCACATCAACATGCGATTGCCAGCCGAACGATTCCTGCAAACGGTGCGCACGGCCTTGTATTCGCCGGAACTGACCAGCCGCCTGCCCTACCTGATCAACAGCGCCGATCACGGTAACTGGCAGCCGTTTCTGGCGCAGATGTATAGTGCCAGCGATTTTTCACTTGATGGGCCATCGACTGGCTTGATGTTATCTGTCACCTGTGCAGAAGATATTCCGCGCATCACGCCAGCCATCGTCGCCGAGGAAGAGCAAGCTTCATTTATGCACGGACTGGAAGTGAAGCTATTGCCGCAATGGTGCCATGCCGTCAATGTGCCACCCATCGCGTATCAAAAGCCTGCCAACATCGATGTGCCGGTATTGCTGTTTTCCGGCGCGCGCGATCCGGTTACGCCACCACGTCGCGCCGAAGCAGCGGCGAAACTGATGACGCATGCACAACATTTTATTGTCGCCAATGCCGCCCATGGTGTTTCGCAATTGGGTTGTGCACCGTATCTGATGCGCGATTTCCTCGATCAACCCAACCAGCCCGTGTCTGCACAGTGCCTCAAAGATATCGCAGCGACGGGTTTTCAATTGGACGCAGCAGGTCCGCATCCATGACAGGCAAGAACATATGATTCAAGTTGATTCAGTCAGCAAACGTTTTGGCAACGTACAGGCTTTATCCGGCGTCAGCTTCAGTGCGCAGGATGGCAAAACCACGGCCCTGCTCGGCCCGAACGGCGCAGGCAAAACCACCTTGTTGCGCCTGCTGATCGGACTATTGCAGCGTGATCATGGCAGCATCAGCATAGACGGCAAAGACCCGGCGCAAGATGCGATTGCTGTGCGCAAAAATATCGGCTTTCTCACCGACCAATTTGGACTATACGAACGCCTGACCACGCGCGAACATCTGGTCTATTTCGGCGAATTGAACGACATGAAGCGGCAAGACATTGACCACCGCGTTCGAGAGGTAACAGCGTTGCTGGCGATGGACGACATCATCGACCGACGTGCCAAAGGCTTTTCGCAAGGACAACGTGTGAAAGTCGCATTGGCCCGTACGCTGCTGCATAGCCCACGCCACCTGCTGCTGGATGAACCAACACGCGGATTGGACGTAATGAGCACCCGTGCCTTACGTCGCACCTTGGCTGCATTACGCGAGGAAGGCTGTTGCATCATCATGGCGACGCACGTGATGCAGGAAGTCTCGCATCTGTGCGACGACGTGATCGTGATTGCGAAAGGCAAGACCGTGGCGCAAGGCACGCCATCGGAATTGTGTGAGCGCACAGGCATCGCCAATCTGGAAGACGCATTCGTCAGTCTGGTCGGCACCGACGAAGGGATTGTGGCATGAGTATCAGCTATACAAAATTCCTGGTGGTGATGCGCAAGGAATTGCGCGAAGCGCTACGCGATCGCCGTGCGATGAGCGTGCTATTGATGATGGTCGTGCTGTATCCGGTGATTCTGTGGTTCGCGCTGCACAAAATGATCGACCTGTCATCCAAAGGCGAGCACGAGAATATCAAGGTCATGATGATAGGCGGCGTACAAACGCCAACCTTGCTCGACCGACTCAAGCAGAAAAATGTGGAGGTAACCGCTCATACCGATATGAGCGATGGCGAAATCACCGAATTGCTGCATAAGCACGAGTACGTTGCGGTCATCAAGATCAGCGACAAATTCACCGACAACTACACGGCGATGCGTCCTGCGCGTATCGAACTGTGGATGGACTCCGCATCTGAATCACAGTCCAAGCTACGCCGTGTCGAAGGGGTACTGAACGCTTATAACAACACGATAGCCGGTGCGCGCCTGCTCGCGCATGGCGTATCCCCAGCGATACTCTCACCTATCCAATTGCAGTATTACGACACGGCGACCAATGCATCGCGCTCGGTGCAATTCATCGGTGCGCTGCTTGGCATGTTCTTCGTCACTGCCTTCATCTTTTGCATGAATACCGCGATGGATAGTACTGCAGGCGAACGTGAACGCCGCTCGCTGGAAGTATTGCTGGCGCAGCCGGTGCATGCATTCTCGCTCACCATCGGCAAATGGCTGGCGACCGCTGCACTTTCCGTTGTCGGGCTGGCTCTGGAATTACTGGTCGCACATTTCATGCTCAAGTGGATGCCCTTGGAAGAAATCGGCATGTCGTGGCGTGTCAGCTTGCCGATGTTGTTCGGCATGATTGCTTGTGCCATCCCGCTATGCCTGTTCGCCGCCGCCTTCGAGATTGCGCTGGCGATGAACGCCCGTACCTTCAAGGAAGCCCAGACGATGATGAGCTTCGCCCTATTCCTGCCGATGATGCCTGCAATCGTGGTACCGATGCTGGACTTGAACACAGCGACATGGATGTATGTGTTGCCAGTGCTGTCGAACCAGACCTTGTTGATTGAGGTGGCAAAGGGGCAAAACGTTGGCCCTCTGCCCTATGTGCTGACGATAGGCAGTTCCCTGCTGGCAGCAGCACTGGCTGCGGGATTTGCAGCATGGCGTTTGCGTAGTGAGAAATATGTACTAGGTGTGTAGAACCCACGAAAGAAGGGACTCAAGATGAGACAAAAAGCGATCGCCATCACTGGCGTGTTATCCATTTCGCTGACGCTATCAGGCTGCATGGCGCGACACATGATGCATCAACACCAGGATCAACAACCCTTGCAGGTGCCACAGACCACCGCATCGCTGAGAGTACCTGAGGGCCGTGTACTTATGCACGAACTGCACGCGACCGGCGTACAAATCTACGAATGCGGCGCAGACAAGGCCGACGACAGCAAATACGCATGGAACTTCAAGGCACCGGAAGCCGACCTGTTTGAAACCCGTGGCAAGCAAAAAGGCGAAAAAATCGGCAAGCACTACGGCGGCCCGACTTGGGAAGGCAATGACAGCAGCAAGGTCGTCGGTGTCGTGCAAGCAAGCGAAAACAGCACCGATGCAAATGCTATTCCCTTGCTACTGCTTGGCGTGAAATCGAATTCGGGTGATGGGATATTCGGCAAAACTGCGAATATCCAACGACTGGAGACGAGTGGCGGCAAAGCGCCTGTCGATGGATGTGATCAGTCGCACGTAGGCACGCAAATGCAGGTGCCGTATTCGGCTAACTACTACTTCTATAATTGATTGAGTAGTACGACGTTATTCGCAAGCGACAGACGGCTATCTATACGTAAACCTTTTCAAGCATGCTCAATCAACGCGATTTTTACTTTGTACGCCATGGCGAAACCGATTGGAACCTTGAACATCGCGCACAGGGGCAAACCGACATCCCTTTAAACAGTAAAGGGCGAATGCAAGCCAGCACTATTCCCGAAAAAATCCGTGATGTCGGCATCAAGCTGGTTTGCACCAGCCCTTTGCAACGGGCGATGGAAACCGCAAACATCGTGGCGGAAAATTTGGGCGTTCCTGTGCAAGTCATTGATGAACTCAAGGAAGCGTGCTGGGGCGGATTTGAAGGTACGGTCAAAGGAAAGTGGTATACGGACTGGATGGGCGGACACACGGAAAAAGGGGCGGAAGCCTATGGCCAATTTATAGACCGTGCCACACGGGGCCTCAATCTTGCGCTTGCCAATGACGGGCCAGTTCTCATCGTTGCTCACGGTGAAGTTTACTGGGCCGTTGAACACGCCACAAAAATCCAGAACGGCGGCGATGCCGCCAATTGCGGCGTTATGTATCATGAGCCACCTTGCTCGAACCATCCATCCTGGAGAATCAAGCGACTCTAGCCGGATTTGAAATTACAGAGAAATCATCTCTCAACGAGATTAAACTGCTCCCGCACGTGCTCAATCGCCTCACGCACTTCGGTTTCATAATCATCGGCGCCACGGACTTTGTCGATATCCCAGTTGCAGCCATCGCGGTCGATTTCGTGGCGCGTGGGTGCAGGTATCGCAACCTTGGCGTCGTCATCAGCGATTTCGGGTATCGCATCCACGGCTTTCTGCACGCGTTTGCGGATTTCATCGGCACTGAGTATCGCTCTTTCCATGACAGCCTCCACATTGACGGATAAGTCAAAACGGCGTGATCAGAACTTTTTTCAAGCGGATGTTACGATAGTTTCAGGGCTGGGTGCAAGATGGCGAAGCGGCAATTATTATGCCGCCCCGCCGACTTGGTGTGAAGGTCGAATTTATTTACGGCTCGCGACCCAGGTACGCACCCGCTGATCGAGCACATCCAGCGGCAAGGCTCCAGCGTTCAAAATTTCGTCGTGGAAAGCACGCACGTCGAATTTATCGCTAAGCTGATCTTGCGCATACTTGCGTAGTTCCAATATCTTCAGTTGACCGATTTTGTAGCCCAATGCCTGCGCAGGGTCAGCGATGTAACGGTCGATTTCAGAATCCCAATCGCCTTCGAGATGCTCGTGTGCATAATCCAGCATTTGCTGGCGCGACCAGTGTTTGTAATGCACGCCTGTATCCACCACCAACCGTACCGCGCGATATAGCTCGCTTTCCAGCCGCCCCAGATCGCTTGCAGGTTCCTGATAGAAGCCGACTTCCTTGCCCAGCCTTTCCGAATACAACGCCCAGCCTTCGACATAGGCATTGTAGTCATCGGTCAATGCACGATGGAAAGGATGGATGCCGGGCAATTCTTGCGCAATCGAAATCTGCATGTGATGCCCGGGGATGCCTTCGTGATAAGCGGTAGCTTCATCACTCAACATATTTTGATGCTGGTAATCATAGGTATTGACCAGCACCATCCCTGCCCTGCTACCGTCAGCGGTGCCCTGTTGATATTGCGTCGAGGTCTCTTTCTCCATATAGTCTGGCACTGGCTTGACGGTAACATCAGCCTTGGGCAACAAGCCGAACAATTGCGGCAGATGCGGTTTCATCTGCGCGATGTAGTGCGCGTATTCATCGACGATTTGCTGGCGCGAAGTCGGTACCAGCTTCGGATCCGCATTCACAGCGGCGCGAAAGCTTTTGCCATCGGCATAACCAGCAGATTTACCAAGTGCATCGATCTGCGCTTCGATGTCAGCCACTTGTGCCAAACCAAGTTGATGGATTTGTTCAGGTGTCATGTCGCTTGTGGTTTGCGTATGGATGGCGAAGCGATAACGTGCATCGCCATCTGGCAAGTCCCACAGGCCGGGATCGGTGCGACCGAATGGCGCGTAATCCTTGGTGATAAAACCCTGCAACTTGCGGTACGCCGGGCGCACCTTGGTATCGATTGCTTTCAGGATTTGAGCCGTCAGACGCTTACGTTCGGCTGGCGTAAAACTGACAGCCATGCGCATGATCGGCTCGGCAAACGGATTATCCTTACCCTTTTTATCGGCAATTGCCTGACATTGATTTGCGCTCAATTCCAGCACAAAACGCGGCGGCATCAAGCCGTCTTTACGGCCTTGCTGCATGACGGCAATGATTTGATCGAATTGACGACCCACCTGATTCAGTCGTGCAATGTAATCCTCATAATGATGCACAGTATCAACAGGAATCGCCGACGGCAACTGTGCCAGTTGAATTTGTATGCCACCGAACTGATCGACAGGCATTTCGTAGGTTTTCAGGCGCAAGCCTTCCAGCTTGTCGGCGAGTGTGCGCTCCAACAGTAACTTGTCGAGTTGATCAGCTTCCGATAGCCCGGTGACGTCGAGCGCATGGGCGCGTGCCAGCAAGGTGGCAGTTTCCGCTTCCAGCGCATGCCAATGCGCAAGCGAATAATCCCTCAACTTGGCGTTGTACCGGTACTCGCCATAAAACGTCGCGCTTTCAGGGTTATTGCGCTGGTAATAGTCCCAGTATTGATCCGCGAAGGCGCGTACCGCATCGTGACGAGCAGCCTGATCCGACGGCAATTGCGCATGACTTGCTGACGCCGCGAACAATAATGACAATGCAAGCACAAGCGGCTTGCGCAGTACAGACGCCACCATATTTCTCCCCGATTAAGATTTGCCAAGCGAACTTGGCGGCACAGCAAAAGGCGTTATCTTACAGGAAGGCATGAAAATGACGGCTGTGTGAAACCAGCGAAGAACGTGCTTACCGGCACATTTTGAGTTTGAAAATTCGCGGAAATAATGAGATTATCCTCCTAGCCATTGAGATTGCGCCCAACAGGGGGAATAGCATGTCGATCGAAAAACGCAGGCACTTTCGCAAGTCTTTGCATGCCGAAGCGTCCATTGCCGATGTCTTGGGCAATACCTGGAGCAGCATCCATTTTCTCGATATTTCACGCACCGGTGCGGCCTTCATCGCGCCAGATGAAGTCGCGGCTGCTTCCTCGCGCATGATTCGCTTTCGCCTGCCGACCAACGATAAGCAAATCACGGCTATCTGCAAGATCGTGCATTGCGCTGCGCATGCATATTTACCAGGATTTCGTGTCGGTGCTGAATTCGTGCGTATCGATGTGGAAGATGGCGATCTGATTGATCAATTCATTGCTGCTGACGGCGAATAACAAAACGCATCAACGCGCTACTGATTAGCCTTCTGCGCTGTTTCCTTCTTGTAGATATTGTGTAGCAGCTTGGGATCAAGGCTGCGCATATCGTCGCTCTGCTGTTTCAACCACGCGTTATAGCCATCGTCGTCACTCGCCGCACTTGATACGCTAGGTGAATTGGGCGATTTGGGCGAGCCAGTTAATTTGGACGAAGCAGGTGATTTGGCTGGACTGGTCGAAGTATCCTGTTCGTCCGAAATGACAACCCCTCCGCCATTACCACGTTTTTGCATGATCAATTCAAACGCTGCACCAGCAAATGACTTTGTGCGATTGGCACGGCAATAGCTATCGACAAATAGTCCAACTGTAAAATCACCCGGCATACGGCCGAGTTGAACCTGGTTATCGGGATTAGCATAGTTGTAGCCGGTGACGATGCCACGTATCCACGCGATATACATCGAACGTACGCTATCGTCGTCCTGGGAAGCTGTCCAATCGTCGCAAGACATCCTGTCGAAGCCATGAATGGCGACAACCTCTTTATCCTGTGCGAATGCAACGGAAGACAATCCGACTAGGAACAACAATACGTACAAACGCTTGCTCACCGCTCATCCCCAAAACTTGTATAGGCGAAAGAGTACGCCTTCCTTAGCGAATGAGCAAGATGACATGTGTTTCTGCCACAAAAACAAAAACGCCACGACTAGCGTGGCGTTTTCATTACCTTGCAGATTGAGCCTTATTCGTCGGACTCCAAGGACAATTCCTTGTATTCGCCATAGCTCAACAGACGTTCGTGACGACGCTTGAGCAGCTTGTCGGTACTCAGATCGTCGATTTGACGCAGGCTTTCCAGCAGCGCCTTCTTGACCGCCGCCGCTGTCCCCTTAGGATCGCGATGCGCACCACCAACAGGTTCGTTGATGATCTTATCGACCAGCTTCAATGCCTTCAGGCGATGGGCAGTCAAGCCCAAGGCTTCTGCCGCGTCGTTGGTATGTTCCGTGTCACGCCACAGAATGGACGAACAGGATTCCGGCGAAATCACCGAGTACGTACTGTATTGCAACATCATCGACACATCGCAAACGCCAATCGCCAGCGCGCCGCCAGAGCCGCCTTCGCCGATGACCGTCGAAATGATGGGCACGCGCATCTGAGCCATTTCATACAGGTTCAAGCCAATCGCTTGCGATTGGTTGCGCTCTTCTGCATCGATACCTGGCCACGCACCTGGGGTGTCGATGAAAGTGAAAATCGGGATACCGAACTTTTCAGCAATCTTCATCAGGCGCAATGCCTTGCGATAACCTTCTGGACGTGGATAACCGAAATTACGGATCGCACGTTCCTTGGTATCACGGCCTTTTTGATGACCGATCACCATACAAGCCTTGCCATTCAGACGCGCCAAGCCGCCGACGATGGATTGATCGTCAGAGAACATGCGATCGCCGCGCATTTCATGGAAGTCGGTAAAGATATGGTTGACATAGTCCAGCGTGTAAGGACGCTTGGCATGACGCGCGACCTTGACGATCTGGCCCGGCGTCAGCTTCGAATAGATGTTTTGCGTCAGTGCATAGCTTTTGGCTGCGAGGCGGTCGATTTCTTCGGAGAGGTCAACTGCGGACTCATCGTCGGAAAAACGCAATAGCTCGATCTTGGCTTCAATATCGGCAATTGGTGCCTCAAAATCCAAATACTGGCTCTTATCTAGCATGAATCTACCCAATAGAAAGTGTTAGAGAATTCGTCAAGCGACACAGGCTGTTCATTTATTTATCCAGCGGTCTGCAACGAATCTATCCTCATGTTTGGTGATGCGATCAATGTTCGCAAATAGTTCGAGTGGCTTCCGTTTTGTTCTTTTTATCTGGCAATCCTTGAGTTCGACATCCGTTCAGCACAGATTGTTCGCTACACAGATTACCTTCATCCTACCCCAGTAAGGGGCTTAATGGAATGCTAACTACATTCGCGTGCCAAGCATTCTAGCACTATTCAATTGATTCACGCCAACGTTGGGGGTCAAAACATTGCCATAAAGATATTTATAAGCAAAAATTGACTGGTCAAACATGCTATTGACGAGTCATCCTGGCAAAACAACAGCCTCGGGACACGTATTGCTGCACGTCGGAGGCTGTTGAAATACCTAAATAGTAACGACGACTTTTACACGTTCTTCAAACCCAGCACGTCGATACGCTCAATGCTTGGTGCGCGTACGAACAACTCATCCGACTTTGCCATCAACGCCTGTGCGATAGGCCCTTCCAGATGCGCCTGACGACCGGCTTCGGTTTCAAACGCGTCAAATACGCCGAAAACGCGGTCAGACAGCCTCAGCGCAAACCAGATTGGCGTTTGCGCCTCCTGATTTGCCAGAGTCAGGCCGACTTCCAAAAATGCAGCGACATCTGCTTCCTTGCCCGGCTTGGCTTCAAAACGTGCGAACAGTGCGTGCTTGATCATGATGACTTCTCCTGTCTAATAAAGTGTCTGGTACTTGAAGGATCGCGCCGTTGCGCGATGGGATGAACTTTACAGAGGTCGAGCCTTCTGCAATACTGGCGCGATTGACATCTTTGGTATCAATCGTGCCATGAACATAACGATACTCGCGCTGGAAGGCGTCTTCGATACTGGCTTGTCTATCGTGCTGGATGCACTGACTACCGCGAATGAACTATCAGCATTGCAGGCCAGTCCGTCGCCTCCTTATAAAATCTCCGTTGCCGGGGTACGCGAACAAGTGCGCAGTGCGCAGAATATGGGCATTCCGGTGCAAGACGTCAGCAGTTGCCCCCGCCCGGATATCGTCATCATCCCCGCCCTTGGCTACAAGATGCCTGACGCATTGCAAAAAGCGCTGACGCGTGAAGACGTCGATGAAGCCCTGCAAGTTTTACGTGGCTGTGCCGATGATGGCGCCAAGATAGCAGCAGCATGCATCGGCACTTTCGTCCTCGCACAAAGCGGTTTGCTGGACAAGCACGAAGCGACCACCACGTGGTGGCTCGCGCCATTGTTTCGCGAGCGTTATCCCGATGTGAAATTGGATAGCAGCCGCATGGTCGTCAATAGCGGGCAATTTGTCACATCGGGAGCCGCATTCAGCCATATGGATATGACCTTGTCACTGATCCGCCAGACCAACCCGGAACTGGCGAATCTGGTCGCGAATTATCTGGTAGTCGATTCGCGCCCTTCGCAATCGTCCTACATCATCTCAGACCATCTCGCGCATGCCGATCCACTGGTCGAACGCTTCGACAAATGGGCACGCAACAACCTGCGCGACGGCTTCAATCTGGATCATGCGGCGCAGGAACTGGCGACCAGCAAACGCACATTGGCACGACGGCTGCACGATGTACTCGGCAAGACGCCAGTGTCCTATGTGCAGGATTTGCGCATTGAACGCGCAGTACATCTGCTGAAAACAAGCAGCGACAGCGTAGATCGCATCGCCGAGACAGTCGGTTATGCCGATGGCGTGACCTT
>Ga0116226_10002201_pt1 | contig 16845 bp, 12 predicted proteins | sample S1TSphfallax_FD_89692 | JGI IMG/M metagenome (GOLD analysis project Ga0116226, IMG submission 89692) | Host-associated microbial communities from peat moss isolated from Minnesota, USA - S1T2_Fa - Sphagnum fallax MG | ecosystem: Host-associated > Plants > Peat moss > Unclassified | place: USA... | reverse complement strand
CGCGGCGGTACCGGATTGGCGAAAAGACATCAACATGTTTGCCGGGACCTCGACGGGCGGCTTGATTGCGCTGTGTCTGGCGGGGGGCATGAGTCCGCGTGCGATCCTCGACGTTTATATCAATCAGGGAGCGTTCATCTTCGAACGCTCCCTGTGGCAGGAGTTCAAGACGCTGGATGAGGCCGTCGGACCGAAATACGACAGCACCAATCGCGAAATCGTCTGCAAGAAGGTGATGGAAAACCGGCGGCTGGGCGACCTGAGAAGTCCCGACGGCACCAAGGGACACGTGGTCATACCCGCGTTCGATCTGGACGACAAATCGGAACAAGATCCTGCATCCCGTCGCTGGAAGGCGAAAGTCTTTCACAATCTGCCGACCCGTGACGGCAGCGGGGACGACTTGGAATACGCCTACCGTGTCGCGATGCGGACCTCCGCCGCCCCCACCTATTTCGCATCGTACGATGGCTTCGTCGACGGGGGCGTGTTTGCGAATAATCCCAGCATGTGTGCCCTCGCGCAGACGCAAGACAAGCGCCTGACCACGCCGATTCCCTTTGCCGACATTCGCATGGTGTCGATATCGACCGGGACCTACCTGTATCACCTCGATGGCGACGAGAGTTGGGGGTTGGCCCAATGGGCACCGCGCCTGGCCGGTTTGCTGACCGACGGCGTGAACGAGGTGGCGGATTTTCAGACGGCCCAGATGATGGATGAGCACACTTATTGCCGCATCCCATTGCAGTTGATCACCGACATCAAGATGGACGACGCCTCCGAGATTGGGGCGCTGCAGCGGATCGGGAATGCCATCGATATCACCGCTGCGACCTCATTTCTCAAGACCTCTTTTGTCTGATATCCATGAAGTCGAGCCTGGCACGCCACGCTGATTGGAGGGAGTCTTGATCCAAGGTTTGAGCTTCGCGTCTCGTGGTCTGTCGCGCGCTGGCCGCGGCCGAGTTGCGGCTCTGCTCCTGGCTCTGGTAACGGCGTCGAGCGTTTCCGCGGGCGTCGAGAGCCAACACCTGCGCTTTGCACAGATCACCGACATGCATCTCTTCGACGCGGGTTACAAGTGCTTTGCGCCCGACGTTCAAAAGGAGTACTCCGAAAATCTCGCCGCGTTGGAGTGGGCGATCGACGCAATCAACGCGGCGAACCGCGCCAAGCCCATCGACTTCGTCGTTGTCACGGGAGACCTCGGCATCGAAAATCTCGCGCAGCCCAACGAGGCCGAACGAAAATTGCCGAAGCCGACTGCGAGCGGATGCGACCCGCTGACAGCGTTGAGCGATGATTACGGTCCGGTACCTTCAATCACCGTAGACCAGGCTGCCGGTGCGGCGACCGGACTGCTCGGACAACTCGAGGTCACGGCCATTTTTCTCGTGCCGGGAAACAACGATCTTCGCGATGAAAATCCCGCGGATCTTTCGCGCTACCAGGCATTCGTTCGGTCGCTGGCGGCCAAGATGCCCGGAAGAATTCGCGATCTGACGAACGAGTCCAACGCTTTGCCGGGGTCAGATACGGTAGTCAACGGTTACCGGCTGATTGGCCTGAATTCCGCCTCGTTCAAGCCAACCGCGGACGAATTGAAATCGGGGCCGGCCACGGGTTCGGATCCCATCGTCGATTGCGTGGATTCACACCCCACGAGCGACCTGTCGATCGCCCGGCAAACCGAACTGGAACGCGTCGGCTGGCTGGTGGCGAAATCGACGGCTCCGACGCTGCTCTTTACCCACGTCCCCGATCTGCCGGACCCGTACTCCAAGCGACAGAAGAACGACTCGCAAACCTGCCGCTTTCCCAGCGCGTGGCTGCTGAATTCCAAGGCAATCGCGACGTGGCAAAGCATCGTGGCATCAGGGCATGTCGTGGGCACGTTTGCTGGTCACTTTCATTCATCACTGCCCACCTTGTATGGTCGGGCCGGCACCAACGCCGTTGGCCATGCTGGCGACGTCTACGTTGCTCCCCCGCTCTCGATACGCCTTCAATGGACTACTGATGACCCGCAGCGCGGCTTCGTGGTGGTCGATGTGGACGGGCAGACGGTAAAGCCGTATCTACACCCATACCAAACACTCAAGTGCTGCGAACGGGCCTCGTATCCCGTCAAGCACTCCACCTCGGGTTTTCCGCTGAATACCAAGGTCCTCGCCACGGCGATCGCGACAATGCTCCTGGCGGCAATCTTCTATTTGGGGGCCAGGGCGAGTCAGACCGATGCCGCGATGCCCCGGCGCTGGGCGTTCGCTCTCATCGACGCGGATACCAACACGTACAGCCTCACCAAACTACAGTTCTACGCTTGGACTTGGCTCACCGTGTTCTCGTATTCTTATCTGACGCTCGCGCAGCTGGTGCTGCAACGGCAGTTCACCATTCCGGATGTGCCGACCTCCCTGGCTAACTTGTTCGGGATCAGCGCGGGCACCACGGTCGCCGGCCTGGTCGCCAGTGCGGCCGGAAAGTCCAATGGGGGCGGCATATTTCCCCCAAGAATTTCCGATTTCATCACCTCGGGCGGCGAGGTTGCATCCGACCGGGCGCAGTTTCTATTATGGAACGTCGTGGCCGTCGGAGCCTATTACCTAAAAGTCATCGAAACCGACCCTTGCGTGGTTCAGATGCTTCCCGAAGTTCCGGGCAACCTGTTGTTACTTTCCGGCATCAGCAGCGGCGGATATTTGCTCGGCCGCTTCGCGCGTAATTCCGGACCCATCCTCGCGGATGCCGTCATTTCTCCGGCTCCAGCCGATGCCGCCAACGCCGCCGGTGATCCCACACTGAAGATCAACGGCTCGGGACTGCAGGACGGGTTCCGATTGCAGTTCAAACAGAATGGCGACGGGACCTACACACCCCTGAATGTGGGGGAGGCGCTGACACAAACCATCAGCGACACGGGTAATGGTCGCGTCACGACATTGTCATTCGCCCTGAATGCCGCGTCGCTTCAGCTTCTGGGTAAAGGAGGGATGTTGCGCGTCCTCAATCCCGATGGCCGATTTGCGGAGCACCCACTGGATCCCCCCGGCAAAACCCCGTAGCAGGTATCGCCATGTCCTCCAAAGTTGACGCTCCTCGACCATGGGGTATGGATGCCTCGACAGCATGCCGGGTATTGACGGGACTTTTATTACCGATTGGCTTGGCACTCGCCGCCCCGGACCCGATGGCGGTGTCTACCGGAGCAAAAACGGATGGCACCTGCGCAAGCCTCAACGCCGAGAGTTGGTCACCGATCGAACAAGGGGCATGGACGCACCTGTGCGCGGGAGAAACAGCCAAACTAGCGGGCTTCAACAAACTCTCCAAGCAGTTTCTCGAAACGATCCTCCTCAAAGATCCTTACAAGAGCGCGCTTCCCCGTCAGGGGGTTCGAATATCCGGCGCCACGTTGACTGAAACCATCGACCTCTCCGGAGCCCACTTTCCGTGGGACGTCTGGCTGGTTGACTCCATCTTTGAGAAAGACGTCGACTTGAGCGAAATCGACGCAGCCAGCGGCGTAAAGCTTGATCGATCGCAAGTCAAGGGTGAACTCCTGATGACCGGCGCGCACATCGGTCGCTACTTGGGCCTGCAGAGCGGGAATTTCAACGCAATCACCTTGGACGGCGCCAAGGTTGACGGGGACGTAGACCTCGGCCAGGCAATTTCAGCTGACCACCGTCCCGGCCCCCGCACGCGAGTTCGCGGCGATCTCAATATGGACGCCATGCACATCGGCCACGATCTCATACTGGATTATGCCTTGCTGAGCGATGTGGATCTTTCCGCCACCGCGAGGATCGATGGCAGCCTTCGGGCGACGGGATTGTCGGTATCCCACACGCTGGATATGGATTCCATAGATGTCGCACATCACGTGATTCTCGAAAAAAGCGTTTTGAATGATCTCAGCCTTCCTGGCGCAACGATCGGAGGTAACTTCCATTTTGAGGAGGGCCAAAGTCGGGGAACCATCGACATGGACAATCTGGTGGTGAAATTTCATGTCCTTGCCGAAGGTACCAAGATTCACTCTCTGCATGCCATCTTCGCTCAAGTTGGCGGAGAGTTCGATTTTACGGGCATCGAGGCGTCCGATCCCGTCGTCTTGAGGAATATCACAGTCGGAGGCCATTTCGCCGCCTGTAGCGCACACCTCGACGCCTTGGATCTGTCTGATGCCAACGTCGGCGGCGATGTGGATCTGCGTCCCTGTGGCGATCCGAAGACCTTTGCGCATTCCGTCGTGACCGGTTCCTTGAACATGGTTCGCATCACCGTCGGTCGAGACGTGGTGCTCCAGGGTGCGCAACTGACCAACGTCGATCTAGGCTACGCCCTGGTCAATGGAAGCTTGCTCGTGGATTCCTACGTCCAGTCCCCTGCAAACAACAAGGAAAATCTGACGACCAACGTTGCCGGACTATTTCTCATGGGCGGATCCACGGTAAAGCGTGAAATACGTTTGGATTATGCCCGGCTGCACACACTATCGCTGACCAATGTCACTACGGGATCGGATCTGACGCTCGATGAAGCCGTTGTCGCGGGACCTATTACGATGGATCGGATGACTGTGGGCGGCAGCTTTTTTTTCCGTGGCGGAAGGAATGCGAGGGATAAGAAGTCGCAACCAGCGGCGGGTCCGGCAAATTTTTCATTTTCCGCGGTCAACGGAATTTTCGATATTTCCAACACCGTCTTTGAGGGGGTGAACCTTAATATGGTTAAAGTGGGGCAGACGCTGATTCTCGGTACGGCATCGAATGGCGGCAGCCCCGCTTGGCAAAATGACTCCTTCATTGATCTGCAAAACGCGTCGACCCAGTCTTTTCAAGACAATTGCACCGAGGACTCTACCGAGCGATGCCTTTCAACGTGGCCGCCGCTGCTGGCGCTGAACGGATTTTCCTACGCTCACCCGGGGAATTCCGTTGAGATGAGCCGTCAGGACGTGGCGCTGCGTCCTGCCGACTGGTGGCTCAGATGGCTTGGGAAACAGACACCGTACTCGCCAGCCCCCTATCAACAGGCTGCAACGACTCAGAGGGCCCTCGGACGTGCTGACGTCGCCGAAGCCATCGAGTACGCCAGTCGTCAACGCGAACTTGGCGAGGCGTGGGCATCGTTGATAAAAGCGGCACGCGACCTGAATCTCGATGCCGGGCTCGCTGCTCTGCGGCACGCGGTATGGCTGGCGGTGCTGTGGGCCGCGGTGGGCTATGGAATCGGCTATCGGACACTAGTCCACAGTGTCCTTTGGGTGGCCGTTTGGGTGATCCTAGGTGTGATCGTCTTGCGACGGTTTGGCGAACACAAGCAAAACGGGCTGCCGGATTATCCCATCGCGTACAGCTTCGACATGCTCTTGCCGGTAATCAAGTTGCGAGAAGACCATTACAAGATTGACCTGAAATCGGGCGCCCGAATCTACTTTTACTATCATAAGATTTTGGGCTATGTGCTTGCCTCCTTTCTGATTGCGGGGCTCTCCGGGATCATCTCAAGGTAGGTCCATCGCTCACCGCCCGAATGACCACCGTGCACGTCATTCCCGATGCCAGCATCAATCCGTCAGGCATCTTGTCGATCGCGACCCGTACCGGAATGCGCTGCGCGAGACGCACCCAGTGAAATGTCGGGCTCACGTTCGAGAGCAGTCCCGCCACATCCGGTTCGGAGATGGCGCGGGCGAGCCCCTCGACATGACCGCTGAGGCGCACGTTACCGCCGAGCATGTGGACTTCGACCGGATCCCCGCGATGCACACCGGGTAGTTTGGTCTCCTCGAAATAGGCCTCCACCCGGAACGAATGGCGATCCACGATCGCGATCAACGGCCGACCCACGACGGCGTAGTCGCCGGCATGCACGTTGAGATTGGTCACATAGCCATCGACGGGCGAGACCACGCGCGTACGTGCCAGATTCAGTTCTGCCGCCGCCACCGCGGAAAGCGCGACGCGCACCTTCGCGGTCGCGGTGCTGGCGGCCGATTTGGCCGCCTGTTGATTCTCGCTCGATACCACCACCGCCTCGAGCGAGGCCCGCCGCGCCGCCTCATTCTCTTTCAATGCCGCCTCGATGCGGGCGCCCTGCAGCGCGGCCTGCGCCTCCTCGAGCGCGACCTGATAGCGGGCGGTATCGACCACGAACAACACATCGCCCTTGTGAATTTCCTGATCGTCGATCACGGGCACCTCAGTCACGATCCCCGCCACGTCGGGCGATACCGCGATGATGTCCGCCCGCACGCGCCCGTCGCGGGTCCATGGTGCATCGATGTAGCGGTTCCATAACGTGTAACCGACGTAGGCCGCGACGGCGGCGATACCGAGAGTCAGGGCGATTCGAGCGATGCGTTGGAACATGATTATCGATACCAGTATAGGCCGAGACTGCCGAACATGACGACGAAGAGACAGAGCCGAAACAAATCGATGTGCCACACCCAGCGGTACACGCCCGCCCGGGCGAGCATGCCATCGAGCAACCAAAACACTGGCAGCGCCAGCACGAAAGCCACCAGCAAGGACGGAACGTAGACACCCGAGAGATCGACTTCACGCGGCATGCAGCACCCCACCTAAGTCGCGGAAGGCCGTGCGCAACGTCGAGAACGCCGCGAGCCGCGCCGTCACTGCCGCGCCGAGCGCGGTATCGTCAGCAGCCCCGGCGAATTCCATGACGGCGGTCGTCTGCAGCACCTCGAGTTCGCGCATCAGTGCTTCGAGGCTCAGGGCATCCCGGCGCTCGACCGCGACCACCGTCGCATCGATGAAGGCCGTCGTAGCGCGCGTGTCCAGGGCGGTGGCCGCGATGGCGGTGCGCCAGCGGATGAGCGCATCGCCGATGTCGAGAATGATGGACCCCAGCGCCTCATCGTCCTCCGCCGCGGCGTTCGCGGGACGCTGCACCATCGCCTGAAGCGTAAGGTCGCGAACCCGGCTCTCGAACCGCGGCTGCAGGTGCTGAAGGCTGCCGGTCGCGGCAAGGCGCAGGCTGCGCAGCAGCAGCCGCAGAGCGCGTTGGCGACGCCAATCCGGATCGGCCGGCGCCAGAATGCCGAGGCACAGCGTTGCGAAACCGATTCCAACCAACAGACCGAGTGCGTTGTTGCACATGCTGATGAAGTCGTAGCGCATCGGCGAGCCGAGATCGAGTCCGGTCAGGAACATCAAGAAATAGCCACTGCCCGACAACGTCATGCCCGGACGGGTCATCAGCCAGGCGCCGACTGCCAGAAACGGCGACAACCCCAGGCACAGCATGCCGAAGCCATTGGCCGCCGGCAGCACCCAGGTGTAACAAATCAGCAAGGCCGGCACTGCAAACAGAAATCCGCCGCACATCTGCCGGGCTGCGAATGTTGGGTTGGGTACCGACGCGAACAGGGCGCAGCCCACGGCCGCCAACAGCGTGGCGGAGAAACCCTCCGGCCATGCGGTGGCAATCCAGAAGGCACACATCACGATCAGCACCACGGCGGCGCGCAGTCCACCGATGACGGCGAGCAACGCATCCGATGTGACGCCCGGCCGAAAGCGCGGCACGCCGCGCTCACTGCCGCGGGGCGAATGCAATTGCGCATACACGGAGGCAAGCAGCCGCGCGCAATCGACCGCTTCGCGTAACAGCACTCCGGTCGAGAGCACGACGGCTCGACCGCGGGCGTCGGCTGGATCGAATGCCGACTCCCATTCGGCCTGCCGGTCGCCCCAGTGGTCCAAGAGTTCCTGCAGTTGACCGGCGATCGGCGCGGCCTCGCGTGCCGATCCGGGGACCTGTGCCGCGACCCGCACCAGCGCACGGAATCGGACCAGGGTCGGCTGCAAGGCCGCCAACACCGCGGCCTGGCCCTCCTTCTCGAGCGCATCCAATTGTCGGTGCAGCACCTGCAGGCGACTGCTCGCGTACATGAAGCAGCCGATGAAGGCGGAGAGCCGCGAATTGCGCACGCGGCTCGCCGGGTCCTCGAACAGGCTGGCGGCGCGCAGCGTCTCGAGACCGGCTAGATCGCGCGAAAATTGCTGTTGCGTGTTGGCGAGCCTCGCCGCCCCGCCGGGCGCCGTCGCGGCATCCAGGAACGCCACGAAGTCGGTGAAGCTGCGCCGCACCACCTGCACCAGCGTGTCCGCGGAGCGCGTCGGCAAGATCACCGCGTTGACGAGACCGGCGCTCAAGATGCCGACACTGACGATGGTCACCCGGTCGACCGCGATCGCAAAGGCATGGGTCGCGTCGCCGAACGCCGGGAACCCGATCAGGCAGGTGGTATAGCCGCACAACAACCATCCATAGGCTTGAAAGCCCCGAAACCAGGCGGCTGCAGCGGTACAGATTCCGATCCAGGCGGCCACCGCAACGATGAAGAGGTCGCGATGCTGCACCAGGCCGGACAGCAGCAACAAGGTCACGAACGCCCCCAGCAGAGTTCCCAACAGTCGGTAAAAGCTTTTCTCCAGCACCAGGCCGGCCTGCGGTAGCGCGATGATGGACACGGTGACGGCGGCGCTTCCCGGTGAACTCAGATCGAAACGAAAGGCGATACCGAGCGCCACGAGAATGCCGAGCACGGTGCGCGTCACGAACAGCCACGCGGCGCCCTCCTCCCGCAACCACAGCGGCGCCTGTGTGATGGATGCGTTCACTTATGAATCTTCGGCGCGTGGATCGAGATTCGCGATCTGCCGCCGCGAGAGCCCGGTGAGCGCGGCGAGTTCGGCCGCGTCGATCCCCACGAAGCGCTGACGCCACTTGGCCCAGATCAGCGGCTGCGCCTTGGCCAACAAGCGCTTGCCCGCGGCGGTAAGCGTCACCTGAACCCGGCGACGGTCATGAGGTCCCTGGGTCCGGGTGATCAAACCGCGCTCCTCCAGTTCGTTACAGATATGCGTCACGTTGTTTGGGCGCTCACCGGTGAGCTGTGCGATCTCGCCGGGTGCCATCAGTCCGTTCTCGCCGCCGAAGATGATCATCATCACCTGGTACAACACGTAGCTGAGATCGAGCGGTCGCAGTACCGCGTTCGCGGCCTCCGCCATGCGCTTCTCCAATTGGCCGGCCAGCCGGGCACATAATGCCAGTTCGTAGGGATAACCCGGAACCTTACCGGCAAGCCGCAGGATTAGCCGTTCCAATTGTGCGGTGGCATCGGACGGCGCGGGATCAGGCGCTGGGTGTCTCTTAGCCGCCACCGGACAACCCTCCGCCCAATGCCTGATTCAACGCGGCGATCGCGGTGATCCGCTGCAATCCCAAATCCGCGATCAGAATGAGCGCGCGATTCAGTGCGTCCTCAGTGCTGAGCACATTATTGTAATCGGTCAGACCGGCGCGGAAGGAGATCTGCGCCAATTCATTGGCCCGTTTCGCAAAGGCCAGCGTCTGTTCACGTCGGGTCCTGAGTCGCTCGAGCGACGCCAGACGGTCGACCTCATCGGACACCTCGCGCAGTGCCTCAACCACGGTGGCATCGTAGGCTTCCACCGCCGCATTGTATTGCGCGGTGCGCACGTCGAGCCCCGCCTGCAGGCGGCCGCCTTCGAAGATCGGCAAGGTGACCGCGGGTCCCACCGACGCATTCAAGGCCCGGTCCGTGAGCAGTTGCCCGAAACCGAACCCCACGAATCCCAGCGTCGCCTTTAGATTGATGTTGGGGTAAAACGCCGCTTTGGCGACATCGATCTCGCGGGCGGCATTTTCCACACGCCAGCGTGCCGCGAGGACATCCGGGCGGCGGCCAATGAGTTCCGCCGGAATACTGCTCGGCAGGCCGGGCGTTTCGGACCAGTGCAAGGCGGGCTGCACGATGGCCTCGCCGGCGCCTGGGCCCTCGCCGCACAGCGCGGCCAACTGGTGCCGTAGCAGCACCATCCGCTCATCGACCTCCACGAGCTGCGCTTGCGTGCCAGCCGCCGCGCTCTTCGCCTGTTCGATCTCGAGTTCGGTGCCGAGTCCGGCGGAGAGCCGCCGCTTCGCGAGATCCAGGGTACGCTCTTCCGCCGCCAGGATGGCGTTCTCGTGATCTTGGATTTCATAGGCGTAGGCAAGTTGCGCGTAAGCCCGGATCACCGCGGTCTCGAGCGCGAGGCGCGCATCCTCGGCCTCGTACTCACTGACCGTGACCTCATCCAGCGACGCCTCGAGGGCGGCCCGGTCGCGGTGCCAAAAATCGAGATGCTGGGTCAGCGATACCCCGGCCGTGTTGCTCCAGATTTCATCGAACAAATGGTAGCCGTTGATCTCCTCTGGATAGATCTGGTCATGGGTGAAACGGGTGCGATCGGATTCCGCGCCCGCTTCGATCAACGGCTGCAGCGCAGCGCCGCTGGCACGCGCCATGCCTTGCGCGGCGGCGATGCGACTCGTCGCAACGGCAAGGCGCGGATTGCCGGCGAGGGCGCCATCGACGAGACGATCGAGCTGCGGGTCGCCGTAATTGCGCCACCAGTGGGAATTAGGCCACGACGCGGGCGGAGCGGCGCGCATCTCGGCCCCTACATCGAGCCCGCTCGCATCGCCCGGCATTTTCACCGGCCTTTCCGCCATGGGCGCGCAGCCGCTCAACGCCCACAGCGCCACGGCACCGGACGCCGCGGCGACCAACCTCCTCGCGGCGATGATCGTGACTCTCATGTCTCATCATATAATACATTTTTGTATTGTACAATATTGTATTAACTCGCGGCGGCCTCGCGCCACAAGATTCACCGCAAGACGACATTCGCCGTTGTCCCGCCGATGACTCGCCGAATCACCTGCTGTAGTTCGCTCAATTGGTACGGCTTGCCAATCACGGGACTTCCGGTTAGACCGTCGGGCAGCACCGCGGAAACGCTATAGCCCGTGCCGAACACGAACGGGATGCCGCGATGCTTGAGTACGAGGGCAACCTCCCACGACATCGTGCCGTCCAGATTGACATCGACGAGCGCAGCATCAAAGGTCTCGTGCCGCGCGAGTCGTAGCGCATCGACGAGCCGGGTCGCGGGACCGACCATTTCCCAACCCAGGGCGTCGAACACATCCTGCAGCAAGGTCACCAGCAAAAAGGCATCCTCCACCACGAGAATCCGATAAGCCTTGGTCTTGACGTCGCGGTCGATGTCAACGGCGATCGGCTCCGTCGCCGGCTCGCCACGCTGCTCGCTGGAATGGAGCAATACCGAGGACGACGGCAGAAACACCTTACAAATGATCCCCGTCCGATGGTAATGGAGAGTCGCCCGGCCGCCCGTTTCCATGGCCAACGCTCGCTCGATCAACGTCGTTCCGAAGCCGACGTGCGTCGGCGGCTTGACCTCCGGTCCGCCAATCTCGCTCCACGACAAATCAACGCCGCCGTCCGGGGTGAGCATCCAGCGCACCTCGACGCGTCCGAAAGGCCGGCTGAAGGCGCCGAACTTCGCCGCATTGGTCGCGAGTTCATGGATGGCGAGCGACAGCGACAACGCGGACTTGGGCGTCAGCATCACGTTGACTCCGGTCAGTTGCACCTTCATTTGCTCGAGCGTGTAAGGATCGAGTTCCTCGCGCAACAGCCGGTCGATGGATACGCCCTCCCAACGGCTTTGCGACAGCAGGCTGTGTGACTTCGCCATCGACCTGATTCGCCCGTCGAGCCCCTGCACGAACCCCGTCAACGATTCGGCGCTGCGGCTGGTTCGCAGCACCAGAGCCTGAATATTCGCGATCGTGTTCTTGACGCGGTGATCGAGTTCCAGCATCAACAGCGCATCGCGTTCCGCCGCCCGCTTACGCTCCTTCGCCGCGTCGTTGATTCGCCGCAAGACGACGTGCAGCAGGGATACGCGAAGGTCGAAGGCCGCGTCGAGATCACCCGATGTCCAGGACACAGATCGCCCGCGAACGGTCTCCTTCCACACTTCGAAGGACTTTCGCGGGTTGAGCTGACCACCGGCAGCGGCGCCACCCCCGAGTTTCTTCGGCTCTCCCGCCCAGTTGACCGTCCCGACCAGCTCGGGACGGAACCACATGATGAAATTCGAGGGGTCCGGTGACACCGAAATCACCAGCAGACCCGACGCGACATCCATATACGCGGCGGCGGCCGGCCAGACTTCTGGGAGTCGATCCGTCGAGTAAATGCCCGCGGTCTGGGCCATTTGTGAGTCCAGCCAGCTCACCAGATCCAAGATTTGCTCCGGGTTCGGCGTGGTGCCCAGGGAGGTGAGCTTGCCGTTGACGCAGACGGCCACACCGCCCTCGCGCGTCCCGTCCGCAGCAACTTGTCCGCCGTGAATGTAGTCCAGCAGGTTGGGTGATTGCTGGGTGAGCCCGACGGCATAGTCATCGGCGCTCGCGAGATTGAGCATGAGGTTTTGCAGCACCATGCGGCTCGCCAGCCGCGCTCCGAACTGCTCCCCCGATTCGCGCGCTTCCAACTGCAGCGAAAACATCGAACCGAACAACTCGCAAACCGCCCGCAGGTGGCGCGGCAGGATGCGGGGGGCGTAGTGGTGACAGGCAATGAGACCCCACAATTTGCCGCCGCGGATGATCGAGATGGACATCGACGCATCGATCCCCATGTTGCGCAGGTACTGTCGGTGGATTGGCGAGACGTCCCGCAAAATGGCCTGGCTCATGTCGAGCGGCTCGCCCGTGCGTGGGTTGTTTGCGGGTACCAGCGGCGCCGGATCGTAATTGACCTGCGTTATCAGCCGCAGCCAATTCTTGATGTAGAGCGCACGGGCTTGCTGCGGAATGTCCGCGGCCGGGTAGTGAAGGTCCAAGAAGGGCTGCAGTCCCGATTTTCCGCTCTCCGCAATGACCCACCCGGAATCGTCCTGCATGAACCGGTACACGAGCACGCGGTCGTACTGGGCGACCTCCCGAACTCGTTCCGCAGCGAGCTGGCACAGCGCCTGCAGCGAGCCCGCCTCGCCGAAGCCGGCAACCATTTCCTGCACCGCTGCCAGGGGATCGGCGGCAAATCGGTCCGCCGTGTCTGCCGCTTCGAATTCCAATACCAGAGTGCCGCCGCTCCTGTGCAGGCTGACATCGAGCGGAAAATCGCCTCTGACACGCAGCAGGGGATCGAGCAAATGGCGCGGCTTCTTGAGATCCACGGCAGCGGCCAGCGCGCGGAGTCGCTCGATCTGATCGATGCGAAACAGGGTGTCGGCTGAGCGACCGAGGAGTTCTTGCGCCGACGTCCCGATCAGGCCCGCACAATCTCCGGCCACTTGCAAGATGTCGAGGCTCTGCGGGTCGAGCACGAGCATTGCGCCATGCGGCAGGATTGCGCCGGGAATATGGATCGGCTCCCGGTCGCAGTCGGTCAGATTCATATCGCTCATTCCGTGAAGCTCCTCCAACCGCTCAACCAGTCCTCGAATACGCGGAAAGTCCCCACCGCGGCCGCCACGATCTCGCGGTGATCATGAGGCGTACCCGCCCCCAGGGTCAGTCTCGCCAGAAACGCGTTCCAAGCGGCGCCGGTCTTGCCGCCGCGTCCGAGGAAAAACTGCCGTCCCGAACTGCCGCCGGCGCCGAGCAGCCGCTCCAGTCCTCGAGCGAGGTGCCGACCGCCGAGCGTCGATCCTTCGACGACATACAGCGCACCGAGCCGCCTCGCCGGCGTATCGAATTCCGGCATGTTGCAGTGGGGGATCGCGGGCAGTGTCTGGCCGCCCATCGTGACGGCCGAGAGGTCATCCCGCAGCCAGGCGCTGCGCTCCGTGTCACCGCCCACCGCGGCTTCGAATGACACGTGAAACCCATACAAACGAATCAGCAGTGCCCGGTAGTCCACCAGTGTGATCGTACCGTTCTGGACTGCCGCAAACCCGGCGTGAAGATGTAACCGCGCATGGTGTTCAGAGGTCGCCACACGCAGGCAATGGCCTATGTCCTGAGGCATTGGATCGCTCGCCTGCATGGTCCATGCACTCTCGTGACGCCCGCGATTAGGGTACCACTGTTGCGACTCTCGCTATGTGCGTTAGCGTACAGACGGCTGTCTTCAACGCGTGCTAGCGTCCTCCGCCATTCAAATGCACCAAGCGTTGGTCGCGGCGTTCCAGAAAGGGCCGATGATGGTCGAAACAAGTCGCGATTTGGTCGACGCCGGGCATCCCCAAGCGGATTTGCTCGGGCTCATGAGCCATGAAATACGCACGCCGCTGAGTACCATCTTGGGTTTTGCCCAACTGCTGGACTCGGGCCTCCCCGCCCCCACGATCGCGCAAAAGCGAAGCCTCGCGCTGATTCTCCGGGCCGGATGGCATTTGGAGAAACTGATCGGCATGACGCGCGACCTCGCACTCATCGAGTCGGGCAGGCTGTCACTGACGCTCGATCAGGTATCGGTCGAGGCTACCCTACGCGACTGCCAGGAGCTGGTCGAGTCGCGGGCGAAGGAGCGCGGCATCGAGATGACCTTTCCCGTGTTTGAATCCCCGTGCTTCGTCGCAGCGGATAGCAACCGGTTGCAGCAGGCGTTGGGCGACTTGCTGTCGGCCGCGATCGAATCCGGCACTTCGGGCGGCACCATCGTCGTGGCATGCGACACCGGCAGCTCGGAATGGATTCGTATTGGCATCAATGAAGATGCTGAAACGGCCTTCGCCAGGCAACCGACGCCGTCGCCAGAAGCGGCTTCGATGGAGGGACTCGGGATCGATTTGCGGCTTGCCATGCGCCTCATCGGGTTGATGGGGGGCTACATCAGCATCTCGAGAACCGTCGATACGGCGACCGCCTTCTCGTTCCACTTGAAACGTATGCCGGGTGCGCCGCTGAGTGCTGGCAATGCTGGACATCTATTCCAATGCTATCGCGGGGGGTAAGTAACATGACTTTCGATCCGTCGGACATTCTCAAGGCGAGCATTTTGATCGTCGACGATCAGCCTTCGAATATTCTCTTGCTGGAACAATTACTGGCCCAGGCCGGCTACCACAATGTGTCATCGACGACGAACTCACGGGAAGCGTGTTCGCTGCATGGCAAGAACGTCTACGACCTCATTTTGCTCGACTTGCAGATGCCTGGGATGGATGGCTTCCAGGTGATGGAAGCCCTGCGAACCCACGAGGCGGAAAGCTATCTGCCGGTGATCGTGCTGACCGCCCAGCCGGATCACAAGGTGCGCGCGCTGCAATGCGGTGCTAAAGATTTCATCAGCAAGCCGTTCGATTTGGTCGAGGTCAAGACCCGCATCCACAACATGCTGGAGGTGCGGCTGTTGTACAAACAGCTCCAGAATTACAACACGCTGTTGGAACAGACGGTTGAGGAACGGACTGCGGAATTACGTGAAAGCGAAGCGCGTTATCGCTGTCTGATGGAACTCGCCTCCGATTGGTACTGGGAACAGGATGAAACCGGGAATTTCACCAAGGTTGCCGGGCCCGTCTTGGAGATGCTGGGCATTCCGTTCGTGGATATGGCGGCCAAAGACGGCCAGGCGATGGGCAGCTGGGATGAGGTGGCGCGGGGTGAGCTGCAGGCGCGGATTGCGGCGCGACAGCCTTTCTTGGATTTCGTGTTGAGCCGGGTCAACAGCGATGGCTCACGGCAACGATACCAGGTAAGCGGGGAACCGGTGTTCAACCGCTCGTGCGGTTACATAGGGTACCGCGGAATCGGGGTCGAGCTCACTGCAACGACATAGCGCCCGGGAGGCTCACGCACGCCATGCTCTTAGCCGATCACCCAGTCGACAATCATTTGCTGGCCGCGCTGCCCGCCGCGGAGTTCGATCGGCTGGCACGACACTTGGAGAGATGTTCGCTGCGGCTCGGTGAAACCATCCACCATGCCGGCGAGCCATTGCAGCACGCGTATTTCCCCACGACGGCCATCGTCTCCTTGATCTACGTCATGCAATCGGGCGCATCGGCTGAGATTGCGAGCGTGGGCAATGAGGGGGTGCTGGGCGTTTCGCTGTTCATGGGCGGCAACACGACGCCAGGCTCGGCCGTCGTGCAAACCGCAGGCATCGGCTACCGGCTGAAGAACCAATGGCTGCGGGAGGAATTCAACCGGGGTGGCACCATCCAGCGTTTGTTGCTGCGCTATACCCAGGCGCTGGGCGTCCAGATTGGCCAGACGGCGAGCTGCAATCGACACCATTCCATAGAACAGCAACTCTGCCGATGTCTATTGTCGACCCTCGATCGGCTGCCTTCGAATGAGATTGTCATGACGCATGAATTGGTGGCGCGCATCTTGGGTGTACGGCGGGAAAGCATCACGGCGGCGGCCGGAAAATTACAGCGCGCCGGCGTATTGAGTTATCGCCGCGGCCATATTGCGGTCGCCGGACGGGCCGGCTTGGAGGCGGCGACCTGCGAGTGCTACTCGATCGTGAAGCACGAATACGGGCGCTTGCGAGTAAAGGCCCCGGCGCCCACGGCGACGATGGCAGCGAGGGCCGAAGTCGCATAGGCGGGAGGTCTCGTAGGCCGGAGGTCATGGCTTGTCGAGCGCAGCGATGGTGGCCTCCGACGGACCGCGTGAAGCGCGGAGGCGCGCACCCACGGCATCAGCCTGTGCGAGTACTCGGAGGATGTTCTCCCCCGCCACTTTGGCGAGTTCATCGTCGGTCCAGCCTCGCTTCAACAATTCGGCCAGCAAGTCCGGATACTTATCGACGCCGCTGAGGCCCGTAGGCGTCGCCGGCACGCCGTCGAAATCGGAACCGATGCCCACGTGATCGATTCCGGCAACCTGCCGAATGTGCTCGATGTGGTCTGCCACCTCCGCAAGGGTCACCTCCGGCGCCGGATGCGACTTCAACCAGTCGTCGAGCGCCGCTTTGGCCCGTTCGGGTTGACCGATGTACAGGCCGCTGAACGGCGG
>Ga0116226_10002200_pt1 | contig 16856 bp, 15 predicted proteins | sample S1TSphfallax_FD_89692 | JGI IMG/M metagenome (GOLD analysis project Ga0116226, IMG submission 89692) | Host-associated microbial communities from peat moss isolated from Minnesota, USA - S1T2_Fa - Sphagnum fallax MG | ecosystem: Host-associated > Plants > Peat moss > Unclassified | place: USA... | reverse complement strand
TTTCCACAATCCATTTCCAAGGAAGAATCTCGAAACCTTTGACATCCTCATTTCGCTTAACAATTTCCAGTTTCAATTGAAGTTTCTGTTCAACCCAATGAATCAGTTGCCGGCGATATCCACCCTCAGCAAGGATTATCGTCAGCAATGGATAGAGCCTTTCTAACTTATCGAGTGTAAGTTTAGCTCCATCTCTGTCTATCAGCTGGATGGACGTGTACTGCGAGTAGAAAACCCAAGCAATCCAGAATCATGTGACGTTTTCGGCCTTTGACTTTCTTTCCAGCGTCGTCTCCTCCTTCCCCACCTTGCTCGGTAGCTTTATCGGGGAGGGTTAGATGACTCTCCGGGGTCCAAGAGCATGGCATGCAATTAGAGATAATGGGTCATTGAATGATATTGAATGATTTTGTCATCTTTATACATCTCCTCCTGATTGCTCTGTTGAATATTAAATTTGACCGCCTGACCTCCTCTTTTTGCTCCCCATTCATGACAGATGTCTGCACGCGACTATAGAGGACTCGGCCCCAGTTTCTTGCTTTGGGACTCTTTTCCTTAAAGCTTTTAGCTTCTTCGAATTCTTCGTTATCATCAAGACGACTTGTTCCCGCATTTCCTTTTGTCCAATAACCAAGTTCTTGACAAACTTATCCCAGGTTATCGAAACGCCCCTGGTTTCGACAGCACTCTTTGCGTCACGACGCCTCTACAGAGATTCAGATTTATTCGTCTTTCTGATTCTCACCTGAGTTTCCTCAGCACTTTGACTCAAATGCTCACTCCCATGGCTCTTTACCAGATTTGAGTGGTTTGAAATCTGCTCTTGGAAACTGATTTCGAAGGACGTACAAAAAACTCGCACATCGCGTTATTTTCCAAAGATTTCCAAAAAAATGATATTTTACCTTGGAATTTAACCAAAAAACATCTATTTTTGGTTTCGAATACGACCAAACGTTCATCAATTTTGCCTTAGAAATCAGCCATGTTTAAGAGAATTCTCGATTTTCACCTCGATAAATGGAAAATAGACCCTTTTCGCAAACCCCTTATTCTGCGTGGCGCTAGACAAGTAGGAAAAACCTTCGCTGTTCGAAGACTCGGGAGGCAATTCAAATCCTTTGTGGAAATCAATTTTGAAAGATTGGCAGGAGCTGCGTCACTGTTCGAAAAAGATCTCGCACCTGATAGATTGATTTTAGCTCTTTCACTTCTTGTAAAAACTCCCATTTTTCCTGGCAAAACGCTTCTTTTTTTTGACGAAGTCCAAGAAGCTCCGCGAGCCATTTTGGCCCTTCGCTATTTTTACGAGGAAATGCCTCATCTGCATATCATCGCAGCAGGTTCTCTTTTAGAATTTGCCATTGCAAAGGTGGGTGTCCCTGTCGGCCGCATTTCTATGTTTTACATGTATCCTCTCTCCTTCCTAGAGTATTTAGTTGCTATTGGACATCACTTAATCGCAAAAGAAATTTTACACCACCCTCTTGGCATTCCGATGGAAGAGGCTATTCACACAAAGATTTTAGATCTACTTGGAGAGTATCTCTCCATTAGTGGAATGCCAGAAGCTGTGGCAAGATGGATGCAAACCAAAGATCCTGGATCAGCACTCAATGTTTTGCAACAGGTCGCAGCAACTTATCGCCAGGACTTTGAAAAATACGCTAGAAAAGTTCAAGTCAAGTACCTTGAGCAACTATTTCGACAAATTCCCTACCTCGTTGGCAAGGAGTTTTCTTATCGAAAAATTCATGGAGAGTATCGTAAAAGAGAACTTGCTCCAGCATTAGAGCTCTTAGAACGGGCGAATATCATTCATTTAATCCGACACGCTTCTGGTCAAGGTCTTCCTATTGGATCGGATGTTGATTTTGAAACTTTCAAGATCATTTATCTCGATATTGGCCTTTGTCAAGCCATCTTAGGATCCGATCTCTCGATTTGGTTCTTACAACCTCTAGAAGGATTTAAAAATCGAGGTGAAATGGGAGAAGGATTTATTGGACAAGAGCTAATTTGTTATGCAAATCCGGAAAATAAAGCAGAACTCTATTTTTGGAAAAGGAAAGCAAAAAACAGCCTAGCTGAAGTGAATTACCTTATTCAACGCGGAGAACAGATTCTCCCCATCGAAGTGAAGAGCGGTCATGGCAGTACGTTACGAAGCCTGCATCTTTTCTTAGAAAATCACCCAAAATCTCTCCTGGCTATTCGTTTCTCTTCCCTTAACTACTCCATCATCGACAAACTCGATTCACGACCTTTGTATGCTGCTGCATCGTTGGCTCATTCGAATCAAAGAGAAGCTTTAAATGATTTAGTCAATTTTTAACTGAGGTGAGTCCGCCTATGGAACTTCCCGATAGGCCTCTCCTAGAAGGAGACAGGAAACTCTCGACTCATACCGCTCCCAATTAAGCAAATCCTCCTATCCATCCTCTTCTCCAATGGACAAACAGTTCTAACTCTTCAGATACCCCCCCCGTTCGTCGGGATATCTAAAAAATGATTTTATAAATTTTAATTCATTTTTCTTATTAATTTTTATTTTTAACGGATGATCAACTGAGAAAATATCGTAAATCCATAAAAATGCTATGTTCTGGCTATTTTTAAGATCAATGTGGTGATTAGAAACTTTTCGTTGCCATTGACTTTCGTTTGACAAATAAATTTTATATCCATACATTCATTTCTCATATTTATCCCAAAAAAGGAGAGTGTATGCATCCTGCTGTAGCTGTCAGTGCATCTTTGCCTCCACAAGAGGCATCTTTGCTACAAACCGAGCCTTTACGCAAAAACCGAGTCGATCAGAAGGAAAAAATATTTACCCTTGCAAAGCAAGTGGCTTGCAAGCGCTTCCAGGGTGGAACGAATAATATCTCGCAGGAGATGACTCACCTACCCATAAGGGAGCCTTCTTTTTTAATCCAAAGCGAAGAAGAAAGAAAGGTTTTCTTTAGTAGAAAAAGAAAAGAAAGAGAGGAAATAGGAGGATGGGAAGAGACGGAGAGAGACGGTTCAACGACGAAAAAACGAAAATTTATTGAGGAGAAAGAAAAAAAAGCTCCTTTCACAAACAATGTTCAGCATAGTCATACTCATCTCTTTGAACTTCATACGTCGAGGCCATTTATGCATTCTTCTACATCTAGAGGAAAAAAACCGTTTCTGTTGCCGATGAAAGGAACGATTTACTTGGATAATATCAAATCAGGGTTAAAAAAATTTGAAGGAAGAGTCAATGGCCCTCTTTGTCAAAATCTAAGCATCGGAAGTCTTATTGATTTCTTTGATCGATCAGCAAGACGGGGAATTCAATGCGAGGTGACAAGTTGTGAAACTTACTCCAGTTTTCATGAGATGCTTGAGGCAAAGGGAGTGATTAATATGCTTCCTCAGCTTTCTGAAAAGGCAAAGTTTCTTGATCCGAACGCTCTCATTCAAGCAGGCGTGAACATCTACTGTGCTTTTCCCGGAGCTGGGAGAGTCAAGACTCTAGGGGCTATTGCTATTGGTGTTAAGTATCTCAAAGACATTAGGAGAGACGATATATGATTAACCCTTTTTTGAATTCGTTAGACACACGCATTGACTCTATGCTCGAATCTCCTATGGAAGAAGATGTGTTCGAATCTGCTGCTGATCAAAGAACGTTAGAAGAAGAGGACTATCATACATTAATCGATTCCGTTCATGCTCTATTTATACATCAAATGGAAAATATTGAAGAGGATACCTCTCCAAAAGAATATTGCTTTGGTCCTCATGCGAGAGGTGTATGGCGGATTTTGCCGATGGGTCCCTATAGAATTGCAAGCGCCTCTTACGATCATCAGGCAGGGATTTGGAATGTCGATCCTTCTAACAAGGAAGCGCCTTTGATATTGTCCGCTCATCGCGGAGAGGTGCTGAGCTTAGCTTCTCCTGATTCGGCCACTCTAATCACAGGCTCTTCGGATGGATCGATGTGTCTCTGGAATGCTCAGACAGGAAAGTTAGTCAGTCATTTTGGGGAGCCTAAAAAACGAACGACAGGCTTTTATAGTTTAGCTTTGATAGGACAAGCAACAATTGCTACAGGGGCGTGTCAAAAGCCTCGAAAAGTACGCAAGGAATGGAAGCATGTTATTAAAGTATGGAATTTTCATACTTGCAGACAACTCTGCGTATTGGAGGGACATGCTGGGGGAATTGCTGCTTTAAATGCATTTCAGCCAGGTTTTCTCGCTAGTGCTTCAGCGGATAAGGCAATAAGCATTTGGAATACAACGAGCTACCGGTTGATTCATTCGCTCTTTGGGCACAAAGAGTATATTTATGCTTTAACTTCCCTCGATTCCAATTGCTTGGTCACTGGATCAAAAGATCGAACAATTAGGCTATGGGATGTCTCGCAAGGAACTGAAGTCGGACAATTCAGAATGTTAAATTCCATGGAAGCACATGCGTCAACAATTTATGATGTCGCAAAGTTTCAAGAACACCTCGTCTTGAGCGCTTCAAGGGATGGATATGTCAAGATTTGGGATAGTCGCACCTTGAAAAGTGTACGTACGTTTAGTCGAGAAGGCTCTTTTATCTATTCTGTCGCTCCGCTTGCAGAGAATAGAATCGCGGCAGGAACATGTGAAAATGGAAAGAAAGGTCAAGAAAAGGGAGAAATCATTGTATGGGAACTCTAGAAGTCAAACGGTGTTTTTTACGCACCTATTTTATCTTTATTTTCCTTTGCTTCTTTTCAACGACCCCTGATCTGTTCGCTCAAGAAGCCGCAGCAGGTCATCTTGAATCCGGTGGATTTTACACTCATCCTTCATTTCAAAGGCAAGCGAATATCCAAAACGATGATCTCTATAAAGCATCTCAGGCGGATCCCGTTGCCTTTTGGGCAGAATGCGCTCAAGAGTTGGACTGGTTTAAAAAGTGGGAGACTGTCTTAAAATGGAATCCTCCTGATGCCCGCTGGTTTGAAGGAGGGGTATTGAATGCCTGTTACAATTGTTTGGATAGACATTTGGAGACAAAAGGAGATCGCATCGCCTTTTTTTGGTGCAGTGAAACAGGGGAAGAAAAAGCGGTCACTTACGCTGATCTGCATGGTGATGTGTGCGCGCTTGCGAATGGATTGAAAAGCCTTGGCGTTGTGAAAGGAGATCGCGTTGCCATTTACATGCCAATGATTCCCGAAGCAGCGGCTTCCATGCTCGCCTGTGCACGCATTGGAGCTGTGCACTCCGTTGTATTTGGCGGAATTGGAGCTGGAGCTCTGAAGGAAAAAATCAAGGATGCTGATGCTAAGCTGCTGATTACGGCAGATGGCGGGTATCGTCGCGGAAAAATTGTTCCGTACAAGCAAACAGCCGATGAAATACTAGACGATTGTTCTTCCCTGGAACACGTCATTGTGATCAAGCGGGTTGGCAATCAGGTCTCCCTTCGTCCTACAAGGGATATTTGGTTTCATGAACTCGTAGAAAATCTCCCCTCCTATTGTCCTTGCGAACCCATGGAAGCAGAGGATCTCCTCTTTATTCTCTATACATCAGGGACGACAGGAAAGGCAAAAGGGATTATTCATACGACGGGAGGCTACATGGTCGGTGTGCATAATACGTTTAAGTGGGTCTTTGACAGAAAACCGGAAGATATCTACTTTTGCACAGCAGATATCGGCTGGATTACCGGACATAGCTATGTCGTGTACGGACCCATGTCAAATGGCGTGACGCAGATCATTTATGAAGGGGCTCCTGACTTCCCTGAAAAGGATCAATTCTGGAAAATTGTCGAGAAATATCGAGCCACCATTTTTTATACCGCCCCTACACTGATTCGGACCTTTATGAAGTGGGGAAAGCAATGGGTGGACCAACATGATATTTCTTCTTTAAGACTTCTGGGATCGATTGGAGAGACACTGAATCCTGAAGCATGGCATTGGTATCATGAGCATGTGGGTCATCAAAAATGTCCTATTGTTGACACTTGGTTTCAAACAGAAACGGGAGCGCTTGTCATTTCTCCCATTCCTGGGCTTACCCTCCTGAAACCGGGATCTGTATGCTCTCCGTTGCCAGGAATGCAAGTGAATATTTTCACTGAGGAAGGTGACGAATCAGATCTCGGTCTTTTAGCCATTACGACTCCTTTTCCTTCAATGTTAAGGGGAATTTTTAAATCCCCTAGTCGTTATGCAAGTGTCTATTGGAATAAATGGGGAGGCCGTTTTTATTACGCCGGTGATGCGGCTAGACGAGATGATGATGGATATATTTGGATCCATGGTCGATCAGATGAAGTGATTAAAACAGCGGGCCATCGGATCGGAACGGCCGAAGTGGAGAATGCCCTCATTCAACATCAAGTCGTTTCTGAAACCGCGGTCGTGGGCGTTAACCATCCTATTAAAGGACAGGCGATTGTTGCCTTCGTCGTTCTGAAGAAAGGGGAAGAGGAGACTGAAGGTTTGGAGGGAATTCTCAAACAGGGAGTCTCTTCTTATTTAGGAAGCTATGCAAAACCTGACGTTCTCGTTTTTGTCAGAGAGCTTCCTAAAACGCGGAGCGGAAAGATCTTGCGTCGTCTTTTACGAAATCTTATTGAAGATGCTATGATAGGCGATATTTCAACATTGGAAAATCAATGGGTGTTGGACGAATTGAAGTCCAAAGCTCGTGAGGTTCAAGAAAAAATGCAGCCTCTTTAACCTTTACCGGCAGAAAGCGGATGGTTCAAATTTGATTTACAGTTAGCTCACAACCAAGAGGCTAAGATTGTTTGATTTTTGACAAACCAATAGCCTCTAGCGATTGGCGAGGAACAAGGGAAATAAGATCGACGATTAACTGTTACCCAAGTTTGAACCATGCCTAGATAAGTGATCGGATAATTCTAGGAGATATCAGATGGCCATAAGACTGAGCCGCTTCGAAACTGGTTGGAAGATTTATTTTAGGCTCCTCCTTCTTGTCTTTCCTTTACAAACTGTCGCATTCGAGTCTACTCTCCTCGATGAGCATCCTCTCTCCTCTCTTCTCAATCAAAGAGTTCAAGCCTCGCAGTTTGCCCCAGGCATGGTGACCTACCTTCCAGGAGAACTCATTGTGGAAAGGATGCGGCCCATCCTAAGGGAACGGCTTGCCTCGACAAACTATGATCGAATGCAAGGAACTCTTCAGTTTCTTGATCACTATGAAGAAGAAAAAATTAAGGATTCTACGTTATCCCCCCTCTTAAGCCTGAAAAATTTTAACTATGACCTCTGTTTAAAAGACGGGAGAGGAGCCTCTTGTGTTGGGTTGGCTTTTGACATGTTTCGTCATCTTCCTCCTGATATTTCAGGTTATATAAATGCGGCTCGCTTGCCAAAAAAATATCAGCAATTTGCAGCGCCCGATTATTGTCATGTTTCTGTTCTAGTTGCATTTCAACATCCCGAGAATCTCTCAGATAGAGGGTTTGTCCTCCTAGATCCCAGCTTTGATTTTCATGAACCGATCTTACTCAAAACAAAAGGGCCTCCCTATGCCTATCACATGGGTAAGAAAGGGATATGGAACTTTTCTATTCAAGAAGACGTGATCATTTGTCAAGTCTGTTTTCAAAAAAATAATATCCCTACAGCGGAGGAGTATGAGAACCTCAGAATGATTTACCGCACAGACAGGCTACTTAATCCAGTAGAATCCAGCGCAATTCCCATGATGCTAATTGATCGACGCCTCTCTTGTTTATCTCGTCGAGCAGATGGAAAACACATTTCACATCTTAATATAGAGCTTAACAAAAACAGAATCGTATGGGATCAGGAGGGGGAAATGCGCGCCCCTGTACCGTTTAACGCAATCGAAGAAAAGGAGTGGGAATTTAATGAAACATTTGCCAATGGGTTATTTATTGATAAAGATGAGCTTAATCGGCGAGTCCAGAGAATTGTTCAAGAAAGAGAGGTGTTAAATCAGCTCTATCTAGAATATCTTCACTATTCTGAACGGTGATTATGGTGATCAAAATCAAAGTTGGAGACTGCGGTTAAATGTTTGTAAAAGATAAAAAGCAATTTCACCAAGAGGCTTATGTCATCGATCTTGTTTCTCCACTAATTGCAAAGGGGCAATATATTTCTGCTTACAGAGAAGGAGGAGTCAATATCATTGGCGCGACTATTGCCGTTAATGACGGGTGTTTAAAGAGCGTCTTGACAATATCAGAATGGTTCACACGTTTTCGAAAGCTTAGTGATGAAATCACTCTTATTCTAAATGTTCAAGATATAAATAGGGCAGTTAAAGAGAATAAAATTGGCATTATCTTTCATTTTCAGAATTCCACGCCTCTTGATGATCAAATGACACTTGTGGAAATATATTATAGATTGGGTGTTAGAGTCATGCAATTGACCTATAACAAAAAAAATGCTTTTGGTTCTGGCTGCGAAGAGGAGGTTGATGCAGGTTTAACAAGAGAAGGAGAATCTCTTATCGCTGAAATGAATCGAGTAGGCATGCTAATAGACCTATCCCATGCAGGGAATAGGACCACTCTTGAAGCCATTGATCATTCCGATCAACCGGTCATTTTATCTCATTCTAATTCCGCAAGATTGTGTCCTTCACAGAGGAATGTGCCCGATGAGGTCATCAAACGAATTGCGGCAAAGCGGGGTGTGATTGGATTAAATGCGTTTCCTGCCATGGTCAGTAAAAAATCTATGCAGCCAGATTTAGCAGACCTCATTGACCATGTTGACTCTATCGTCAACTTAGTGGGGATAGATTATATCAGCCTTGGCCTAGATTATTATACAGGGCAATGGCCCTACCAGGAGGATGAAATATCTCTCAAAAATTACAATTCTTTTGTTAAATGTGGAGTATGGAATCCTCAAAATTATCCTCCCCCACCGCATAAATATCCTAGGGGTCTTGAAACACCGGACAAAATCCCAAATTTGACTTATCAGCTTTTTGACAGAGGATATTCTGAGGAAGATATCAAGAAAATTTTAGGAGAAAATATCCTTCGCGTATTCTGCGAAATCTGGAAGTGAAGCCTCTTTATAACGTTTTCGGTAGGACTAACATTTCATTGAATAGGCTAAAGGGAATGTGAGATACGCTTAGCAGAATCGGTCAGAAATTGGATTTCCTCTGAGCTATTGATCTCTTTGACATAGCTTTCGGCGGGCTAATCTAAATCTTCAAATACTTGATTAAACCCACCTTAATGTTCTTTTTTGAGATCGCGGTATCTTCATGACGCTGCTCCTTTTTAAAAGGGGCAGCATATTAAATTTTAGATTTCTATGTAAGGATCGGGTGGGCGCACAAAAAATTAACAATTTTATAACCTAATAGAAATTGATTTTATAAAACAATTGTCATAAAATTGATATAAACAAACAAAAATTGAAAACAAGACACATTAAAACACTATTTCTATTTTTTTAAATTAATTATAAATTATTCGATCTTATTTTTCAAATGTATAATTAAACTTTTGTCACATTTCAATATTTAACATTATGGTATATATATGATTAAATCTCATCATCATCTTCATCATCATTCTTATTGTAGTCCTTCAGCCTCTTTCCAAAGAAGAAACAGTCCTCCTCGTTTAAGTGCTCAAAGTAAAAAAATATCCACCGTCGCTGTAGCCGCTATTCAATTGCCAACCCATTGTGACGTCAAACAGAGTGGCCTCAAGAGGGGAGATGATCTGAAAGGGCCACGCACAAGCGTTTGTATTAGAAACAAGCTCAATTGTCAAAGACAAAGGATCTTAGCTAATAGAATACAAAAAGGCCCGCAACCTCATGCGGTGGTGAAGGGTGCCGTATTGAATGGGAGTAAGCTCAACGGTCAAGGAAAAAGAACCTTGGTTAATGGAGTAGAAGAAGAAGGTTTGTTCAAGAATGATCAGCTTGATGGTCAAGGGGAAAGACGTTTTCCTGGTGGAGCACTAGAACGGGGTCAATTCAAAGAGGGGAACCTCACAGGAAAAGGAGAGAAGGTTTACTCGAATGAAGTGATAGAAATTGGGGAATTTAAGGAGGGTCAACTTAATGGTCAAGGAATCAGGAGCTTCCTTGATGGAGCTGAAGAAGAAGGGGAGTTCAAGGAGGGTGAGCTCAATGGTCAAGGAGAAAGGCGCTTTGCTAACGGAACAAAAGAAATTGGCTTATTCGAAAAGGGCGAGTTTAAGGGAAAAGAACACATTTCCTTCGATAAACTTGTGACTGACCCAGCAGAGAGAGAAAAACATTCTTATCTTGCCCCTTTGTATTCGGGCGTTCTCTCAGAGCTTGAACAGGAGTTGGAAGCAAAAAGAGGAAATGACCCCTTTCTGTATTCAGACCTTCTCGCAGAACCTGAACAGGAGTTGGAAGCAAAAAGGAAAAATGACCCCTTTCTGTATTCAGACCTTCTCGCAGAACCTGAACAGGAGTTGAAAGCAAAAAGAGAAAATCACCCTTTTCTGTATTGGAACGTTGTCGCAAAGCTTGAACAGGAGGTTGCAAAGCTTCAACAGGAGTTGGAAGCAAAAAGAGGAAATGATGCAATAGGGTGAACGATAACTGAATAAGAGCCCCTTCCCTTTAGGGAGGGGGAGTTGACTTTAGCATCTACTTCTGCTAGTCTGCGGACTTAAGTGTATACCCATTTCAGTTCTTTTCCTTACAAAAGGCTTTCTCATGTTCAAAAGATCGTCTTTCTATCACTCCTTTTTTCTCTTACCCTCCATCGCTTTAACTCTTCTTGGCGTCACAAGCTGTGCTTGCACGGATCCTGTTAAACCTCAGGCTAATGGGCAAGACAAAAACAATGAGAAAAATCATTCAACGCACGAAGTCGCTCAATTGGACACATTGAATATTGTCAACACCTCTATCACTCAAGCTGTCGCTGAGGTTAGTCCGTATAAAGACAGTAAAATTTCTGGAAGAGTCACCTTTAAAAAGGTTCCTGGAGGCATCAAAATTGTCGCTGATGTGGATGGATTAACACCGGGAAAGCATGGCTTTCATGTTCATGAAGTAGGAGACTGCAGTGGGGAAGATGGAATGAAGGCGGGCGCTCACTTTAACCCTACTCACCGCAAGCACGGAGGACCCGATAGTCCTGAACGACATGTCGGGGATTTGGGGAATTTGGAGGCCGATGCGAACGGTCATGCGCACTATGAGAGACTCGATAAGATCATTGCTTTTGAAGGAGAAAATTCGATACTTGGGCTCTCGATCATAATTCATGCCGATCCAGATGACCTTATTACCCAGCCAACAGGCAATTCTGGCGCTAGAATTGCTTGCGGAAAAATTGAACCCTTAGAAGAACTCTCTATTCGTGGTCGTCCCTCAATAACCCCCCCCTAAAGGGAGGGGCTTATGCAAACAATCCCGACGTTGACAAGCCCTAAGTTTAACTTAGGGCTCCGTTAGGAGCGAATAGATAGGACCCGGGGGGGTGCTTCTCGAGCCCTAACCTCTACGGCAAGTGGTTAAAAGGGTCTATGGGTTAAGCTAGTGCCGCTTGCATACAAACCGCTCCATGACATTGGCGAGGAGATCATGACTGGGCTAATTCAAGTGCGGGTCACCGTATGAGCTTATAAAAGCTAATGCCGGAACAGGTGGTGTCGATCGACAATCTTTGGAGGATTTTGAAAAGAATCTCAAAGATAACTTGTACAAAATTTGGAATAGGCTTTCGTCGGGGTACTATTTTCCGCCACCGGTGAAAGCTGCGGCTATTCCAAAGAAGACAGGGGGAGAACGCCTATTAGGTGTGCCAACCCTCCAGTACTAAGAAACCTGTTTATGCATGATGTATTTGACACATGAATGAAGAGGAATTATCCACATAGACCATGGTCTCGGTATGCCGACGATGGACTCATACATTTCAAAACCCAAAGAGAAGCTCGTTTTTCATTTAGCCAAACGATTGTATTGCCTAGCTCGGGTGACCTCTATCGCTGTCAAGACTGTCCGTTTTGACAGGCAACGGATAGAAAATCCGGAAATGACCAGTATAGCTTATCCACAAGAAACTCTTTTCGGTGACGACGTGAAAGAATATCTCCTCGAAAAATGGAAAAGCGCTTATTGTGGAGCAACGGATATCCGACTTCAAATCGACCCTATATTTTAACGGGAGCAGCGTTTCCTCGCCTGACTAAAGGCAGGGGCCTTGATGCCGTCAAATTTGTGATTTTTGTTAAAAAAAATCTAGAAAACACAACAATAAGGTCGGCGCTTCCTCCCACGATTCAAATCGCGGGTTTCCGCGCCGTCAAGTTTATGATACCTGAGCAAAGAGCGTTCATTATCAAGGGCATTCGATCTTGGGGAGGACCAGTATCCGATGCGATTCTCAATTCCGGATGTCAAATTTTCACTTGTAAGGAAGTCGAAGGGTTCGTGGGGTATTATTTAACGACGAGCTGTGCGATTGTCATGGGAGATCCTCTTTGCAATGGAGAAAAGAGAGCCCTTCTTGCGTCGACTTTTCATGAATTTTGTCGAGCAAAAAAGTTAACCACGATCTACGTGGCTGTCTCAAAAAATTTTGCAGATTGGGCTCTGCAACACGTGTGTCAAGCATCGATTGAATTTGGAGAAGAGTTGAGCGTAGATCCACATGTCGATCTTCAGAAAGAGAGGGGTTCTCATGCAGTATTGAGACGTAAAAAAATCAAACACGCCGTTCTCGAAGGGACGATAGTAGAGGAATATATCCCCTCCCAAGCTGACCTCGAACAAAAGATGGACGAGGTGGGGGTCGCATGGTTAAAAGAAAGACGTGGAGCGCAAATCTATCTTTCTCCCATCAAATTGTTCGCAGAGCCGGAGGGAAAGCGATGGTTTTATGCCCAAAGGGGAGGAGAAATCGTGGGGGTTGCAGCCCTTCATCCACGTGAAGGGCGACAAGGATGGTTATTAAATCACTTGATCACGACAAAGAAGGCGTCTCATGGAACTTCTGAACTCTTAATCTCCTCCGTTCTTCAAAAGTTTGCTAAAGAAAATTGTCCTTATGTCGCCTTTGGGATAGTCCCAGGGAGCTCTTTGGGCGAAATCAAAGGGATGGGAAAGGGCTCAGCTTGGTTGAGCCGCTTAGGTTTTATGTGTGCGCAGAGAGTCTTCCACCTTGAAGGACGGAAAAAGTTTTGGGAAAAATTCGACCCCTACTGTGAGCCCTCTTATCTTTTATTCAGTGAACCTTCCATAAAAGTGAGAGAGGTCATTGCTCTCTTACGCGCTTTGCACGCTTAATGGGAGGAGATTTCCCAATAGAGTCTGATGGCTATAGCTATGCACGTGAACTTGTTGCAGCGTCCCTATCAGTTCATCCCCTCCGGGAAATAAGACATTTTTCCAACAGCGGGTTTTCCCTTTGAGGAACTGATTGTCTTTGACGTTCCGTTTCTCAACTAGGACTTCGACCGTCCGTCCAAGAAAGGCTTGGCGTTGTTTAATATAAATCCCTTCTTGCAATTTGAGGAGCCGTTGCAACCGATCTTGCTTGACCTCCTCTGGGACATCATCGCGCCAGCGCATGGCGGGAGTTCCCTTGCGTGGGCTGTAAGAGAAAAGAAAAGCAACGGAATACTCTAGCTCCTGGAGGAGGCGAAAGGTTTCCTGGAATTCCTCTTCTGTTTCTGTTGGGTAGCCCACAATAATATCTGTGCCGATATCTATCCATTTTTTATTTGATAGAACGATTTCCCTAAGGAGGCGCACTTTTTCAAGGTACTGTTCCACAGTGTAGATGCGATGCATTTTTCTGAGGATACGATTGGATCCCGCCTGTAGGGGGAAATGGACAAATTCGCAAAGCGATGGCAAATCACGCACCGCCTCCATTAATTCTCGCGTGATGTCCACGGGATGGCTGGTCATGAAGCGGACTCTTTCAAGCCCAGAAATTTGATCGATTTGATAGAGAAGGTCATGAAAGAGGACATTCCATGCAGGCTGATCTTTCCCATAGCTATTGACGTTTTGTCCAAGGAGGGTGATCTCTTTATAGCCCTGCTCAACCAGATGACGGCACTCTTCTAGAATGCTTGCGGGAGGACGGGAGACCTCTGGGCCACGCGTGTAGGGGACCACGCAGTAGGTGCAGAATTTATCGCACCCTCGAATGATGGAGACATACGCTTTTACCTTGTCTTCCCGCTTCGCGCTCAAGTAATCCAGCTCATGCACGAAGTGGTCATTCGTACGGATCGTTTGCTTGCCTGTCGCCAACACTTCGTCTAACACATGGTTGAGCTCGTGAATATTATTGGTTCCAAGGACGAAATCAATGTGAGGCAGTTTTTGAAAAAGCGACTCTTTTTTCGCATTGGCCATGCAACCTGTGACCCCAATGAGAGCGTGGTTTTGGCGCGTACGCCCCAGCAGCCCCAGTTTCCCCATCGCCTTCCGTTCTGCAAGATCGCGTATTGAGCAGGTATTGAATAGCAAGAGATCTGCACTCCATTCATCGTTGCAACGAACCAGCCCTCGGTTTTCGAGTTGGCCAATCATAATCTCCGAGTCCAACTCATTCATCTGGCAGCCGTACGTACGGACATAAAAAGTCTTAAGTTCTCGCATATTCTTTTCTTGCGTTTAAGAGCCAAAAAATAGACCTTTGAAGCTTCATTCTAAACAGAATCGCTGTTTTATTCAACGAGGAAAAAACACTTGGCAAAAATAGACGATTTTTGTATTTTTGACGGAATAGGGACAAAATCACAGGTTTATTTAAAGGGTCGGAGACATGAGCCATAAACAGGCAAAGACATTCATTCCAAACAAGAAAGAAACGAAGCTCCACTGGTTTATTTTGGATGCGTCTGGGAAAACCTTGGGTCGTCTGACGTGTGAAATTTCCAAGATTCTTCGGGGAAAGCACAAGCCAACCTATACGACCTATCTAGATTGTGGGGATGGAGTGATTGTGGTCAATGCAGAGAAGGTAAAGGTGACCGGCTCGAAAGAAGCTCAAAAGCTTTACCGTTATTACACGGGATCGATGAAAGGATTGCGCGAAATCCCTTATCGCACGATGCAAGCGCGCAAACCAGAATATATCATTGAACATGCCGTTAAAGGGATGATGCCAAAGTCACGCCTCGGGAGGCAGCAGTTGAAAAAGTTGCGTGTGTTTGGGGGAGAGCAACATGATCTTGCTGCCCAGCAGCCCATTCAAGTTAACATTTAAGCAAGAGCAAGAAGACCATGGTAGAAGAGAGATTAGGGACTGGGCGACGCAAAACAGCAGTTGCCTCTATTAGATTGAGAAGCGGTGATGGGAAAGTGGATATTAATGGGCGGTCAATAGAACAGTATTTTCCACTCAAGATTCAGCGCAAGACTGTATTTGCTCCTTTAGATAAATTAGGCGGTCATGGTCGATATGACATGATTATTCGTGTCAGGGGAGGGGGAATTGAGGCTCAGGCTGTGGCGATTCGCTTGGGATTGGCTAGAGCGCTCGTTGAAAACGACGACAACTTGCGCCACGACTTCAAGCTCCGTGGTTATTTGACCCGCGATGCACGTAAGAGAGAGCGTAAGAAATATGGCCGGCCAGGTGCTCGTAAAGGTTTCCAATTCTCCAAACGTTAATCTTCCTAACTTTAGAGCCCTAAAGTTAAACTTAGGGCTCCTTCAGGCTTGTTTACCCATTAGGAGAGGTATGACCTCTCCCCTCTCACATGGCCGTGCCTACGGCGACGTACACGGTTTTTTTGCTAATTTTACCTATTTTTCAATTCCAAACCAATGACCCAAATGACCCATAGATAGGTGTGTTAGACATAATTATCTGCCCTTGTTTTGTAAACTAGTCGATCAAAAAGGCTTTATCTAGTGCCGCCGTATGGGCTAGACTCCAAGTGCATCGGGTTGAGTCTACCATTTTATTGGCACTTTTCTTCTTTACTCCCCTTTTCAGCAGCATCGCTAACAGATTTTTTTTGTTCTTTTGCTGATATACCCATTACAGTTCAAGAAAATGGGGATAGACTAATCTAGCTGGGAACCTCCTGATATGCTCCTCCATTGCTTTTAATTGAGATTGAGATAGATGTTAAGTCATCTTGAAGTAAGATCCCCAAACCCGATCCCATTTATTGACCTCTTGTATAGCTTTCTCAATTGAAAGAGGAGTCCCTCTTGGGATTAAACTCTTAATTTCCATTCCTTTGTGATACGCTGCTTTGTTCCTTCGATGATTATCATGCTAGAAATTTGACTTCATGCGATTTTCTGGCTTTGCTCTTTTCTTCGTTCTCCTTGAGTTTGAGGTTCTTTTCGATAAATTTTTTTATCGATTCCATGGTCCTTTTATAAATAGGGGGGCATTTTTCATCATCGAATCGCGAGAGTTTTCGCTTTGTCCAAATCGAATTCTTGAAGTGGAATGGGTATACACAAGGCGGTTTCTTGGTCAAAGAATTTGACGAGATATCTTCAGAGATCGTGAGGGAAAAAAGAAAGCGTTTAAAAATCCTCAAATCTTTCTCAATCTCGCCTGTGCTCATTCCTCAGCTCATTCGCGTCAAATGTGGGTTAGAATATTTATAGGGCGAGATCCTTATGGCCATCAATCAACAATCGATTAAAAAAGTTTTGCTTATGTGTTTAAAAAATGCTAAAGGAAATGCTTTGTGTTTTTAGCTCCCAAGAGGACGCTCGCACAGAAGAACGTAAACAAACTTTAAGAAAGGAGTGGCATCTGTTCCTGAGAAGCCATTTGCAGGATTCAATGCCTTTAAATTTTATGCGAACGATACGCCATTGGGTTATTCTTTTTCTCGTCTTGATGTTCAAATGCTCCTTCATA
>Ga0116226_10002199_pt1 | contig 16856 bp, 10 predicted proteins | sample S1TSphfallax_FD_89692 | JGI IMG/M metagenome (GOLD analysis project Ga0116226, IMG submission 89692) | Host-associated microbial communities from peat moss isolated from Minnesota, USA - S1T2_Fa - Sphagnum fallax MG | ecosystem: Host-associated > Plants > Peat moss > Unclassified | place: USA... | reverse complement strand
TCCCAATCCACATGCCCTCCAACATGTATGGAATAGCAAATTTAAGACCATGCATTACTAGCCATAACCCATGGAATGAATATTCTCATGATCAAGGTTTTAAAACCCTATTTTTGGGAATATTCCTATGTTGAAGGACAAGACTTCATGTGCAAAGGTTTTTCAAGAATATTCCTCATGTTTGAAGGTTTGATCATGAAGACCCTTGAACATTAATGGTGACTTGGGTTCAAGTCATAACATATATACATTGTTTACTGTTGTCAACCAATGTGTTTAAAACCAAAGTCAAGATTATTGGTTGTTATTATATGCATTTTCAAATATTTTTGATGTTGTGCATTTCCATGAATTTGGTGTGGCAAGGATTTAAGCTCTAGACGCACCATTGATTAATGGTGACTTTGATTCATGGTTGTAAAATTCAAATTGTGGATGATGATACAAGTGATTAAAAAATACTAAGAACAAAATGCCAAGTAGAATGGGTACATCCAAGATCAAGTTATGCTATTAAGAACCACTTTAAAACATGCAAGAAGTCCTAAAACTTCATTTTTAGGACTTTTTGGAATTGATTCTTCCATTTTTTATTTAAAATGTTGGATATTTGGCCTTGATTTTCATTATAGTCTTTAGCTTTAATGACAACAAGATATTTGTGCCCTTCAAAACTATAAAATGACCAAATTTAATAGTCCTTAACCATGTGGCCCATATTCCTTTTTTTTTAAGTTAATTTTTTGGACTCCTTTATTGTAAATGTTGATCCATGAATTATTCTAATAGATTAAATAGGTAAATATGGCCTTCATACATTATATGAATCCAAAATATCAAGAATGCAATTCTTTTACTACTCTTTTCATGTCCTTAAAATATATTTTTGTCATGTGACATTGCTGAACTTTTATATTTAGGACAAAAAAGGTCATAATTTTCTAGTCAAATATTTAATTTTCTTATGCCATTCATTTCATTTGAATGTAATCTTAAAAAATCCCTGAGGGGACACTAGTAAAAAAAAGTAAAAATATGAGTAAAAATATAGGGTGCAATATATTGGTCATTGGGTAAAAATATAAGTTAAATAGTAAAAATAGGGTACTAATTTGTAATCAATTTATTCAAATAATCAATTTAATTATAATATAGAGTATGTAATAATTTGTAATGGATTATAATTAATACATGGTGGCTTTAATATGTATATATTAGGAAATTAGATAATAATAATGTGATAAAAAATAGGTTGGACAATTATTTAATACTCCCCCTAAAAATGGTTGTTTAACACATGTAAATCCCAAACTTTACACTATGTGTCCCCTCGAGTAAAAAACACATGAAACTTGGTACAAAAAGGCAAAATTTTGAGTCCTTATAATACTTATGTAATTAGATATGCCCATATTTTTGCATGCATGACAATCCTTCAGAGGTAACTTGATCTTGAATGTACTCGAACCACTAATAATTGAAAATGACAATTCCTTTTTTAACCAAGTTGTATCACTTGATGATGTAATTATCAGCTTGAAAAATGAATTACAATTTTTTGGGGTTTATTTATGCAATCAACAAAAAAAAAGAATCCCTTGGTTTGTTGGGATGTTCATGCAAAAACAATTTCCACATGTATTTTTTGAATTCATCAAGTGAACTTGGAATTATAGGCTCACAAATTGAGATTAAGTGGATTTTTGGTGTGATCATGAATCTTCAACAATTAAAGTTGGGGATTGAAATTTTGAATCATTGAACATCTTCATTATGAAAAACTAATTTAAATGTTCAATGTTCAATGTCTTAAGCATGATTGGAACCACAATAAAATCTTACATTGTACTTATATGTGTTTCATACGTGTTTTACATGAGCAGCATCTATGTTTACATAGACAAACCTATGAAAAAACATAATTTGCATGATTAGTAATACTAAATCCTAGCCCAAGAAGTTTGTGATGTATGAAACTTAAACACATACATTGAATTATTTAACATGTGAAGCATTGTTATTTAACTATGATTGAGGCACACCAAAAATTCATTGAAGAAAAAAGTTTGTTTGAAAAAGGTAGTTATGAGTTCAATTAACTTTGGTTAGATTATGTTTCCATTCAAACTACATGCTACATTTTGTTTCAAATTTAGTCTACATAGATTGCATGCATTTGCAACTTTCTATTTTTTTTTTTCTCTAAGAGAAGTTCCTTGCATTTTTCCAAATGACACATAAAAAATATAAGGTGCAACTTAATGAAGAAAACTACAATTTATAATTCATTTTGATGTAATAAGGTGCCAAGAATTGCATTATGAAAATGTATTTATAATATATGTAGAAAATTGTCAATTTTAATAAAATATTGTCTTAATATTCTATTACTTCATAGCATACAAAAAATTACCCCTTTATCCCACATGTTTCATGAAATATACAAAGAGTAACATCCCCAAGTTTTTTTTTACGATAAATTTTCTTTGTTGACTACTATTGGTGGTTGTGTAATTTGCAATGAAAGCTTATGAAAAGCTTCAATTTGGATCGTGAACAATATTTGGAAAAGGGGCGGTAGTTCTAACCATCTTCTATTTCATAGTTTAGTTTATAAGAACTACGAACACAAATGTATTCAATAAACTAGGAGATGCTTATGTATGTGATGACAAATAAAAGGTTACAACTATTGTTCTTAAGAAAAGAGTGGAGTTGTTTTCTATCACAATTATGGTTCAAAGAATTACTAACTCACAAATGACTTCAAAAGGGTTTGTGAATTTGACAAAAGCTTGATGTGTTTGGGTTGTTTAATCAATGTACATTGTTTGAGGTTTGAATGTATTAAGAAGATATCGAATAAAGAAATCTTTGTTTTTTGATGAAAATGGGAACATGCAATCCTTTTAGTTTGTTTGGGAAAATGCATGTTATGTTGTTAATATGTTTAAATCTAAGAATGTGATAAAAGGCAACAAGGTGTTGTAAAAATTGAATAGTTACAAATCTAATTATGAGCGTGACCATGTGTGAATGATTGTCATATGCCTTGGTTTGATAAAAATATATCATAACCCTAGCCTTGGGCCAATAACCAAAGCGAGGACAAAACAAAAAAAACACAAGTTAAAAATAATTTAAAGAGAAAAAGGCTTAAAACATTGGGATAATGAAAAAACACCACTTTTCAGACTTCTAATATAAACATCCACTTTGGGAGTTGAAAATCTCAGGATGTTTTGAATCTTTGGATCAAAAGTGCATAGGTAAACCTTATGCAAATCAAAAGTTCTTTCACCATTGGAAAAATCTTGAAGCATAGAACTTCCATTCTCAAAGTTATGACCAAAAGAAGGGTCAAGAGTCTCCTAAACATTAACACCTAGGAAACAAAGGTCAAATGACCTTTGATGGAAGCATGAAACACAATGTTGGAAAAATCTTATTCAAGGCTATAACTTTGTAATTGAAAGCTTTTCAATTTGATTTCATATGAAAAAATTATGAACCTTCAAATTTGCAAGACTCACAACTTGAAATTTCAATGTAATCCCCATGGTGAATTCTAGAATAAACTATAGGGAAGAGGTTGGTAGCCTCCTTCTAGGTTTGGGCCATGTGAGTGTATTGAGTCTAATGGAAGTCCATAATCTAAAGTTGGTTCCATTTTCATTTATATTATTTACCTTGTGCACATGGCTTGTTCATGAAGTGCTAATGAACTTATTCCATCATCCTAGTCCCCATCCCAAAGCTCCTACACACCTTTTTCCCCTAGTGTCAAGAATTAAGGAATGTGTTTTGAATTTTAGATTTTTTTACCTTTTTTTATGTTACCCTTTAAAGGTTCATCTTTCAAACCTTTGAAAGAACTGAAAGGTGCATCAAAATGATTATGATTATTGCATAAATTAAAGTGTAAATAAAAGGACAAAAGAAGGAATAAAATGTTAATGCAATAAATAGTTTTATACTATAAACATTTCCATAATTTGAAATGAATCAACTTGTGATTTATATTTGCTTTGATGCCTACCATGGCGAGAGGGTGTGCCAACTCAATTAGATGGGCAATGATAAAACCTCTATTATTTATAATTGTCATGTTTAGGGTTTAAGGTTTAGCAAATACTTGTGATTTATATGAACATCAATTATGGTTTCCATCATTTTTTTGCTTATGATGTTCATTTTAATTAATAAACCTAAACTTGGACTACAACCCAACCTACTTCCTTTTTTAAAACCCTAAACCATTAAATTCAATCCCCTCCATGTTCTAGGGAAAACATGAAAAACTTTATTTGAATCTTCTAGCAAAATGGAAAGTTTCTTAACTTCTAACCCAAAGGTTCTTTAATTTAAAAAAAAAAAAAGTGTATTGGGACCATAGGTTTGATCAAAATATCAATATCTACACAAGATTGATTCACACTAAGACAAAGGATGAGTTATTGAATATTGTATATTTTTTCCATTGAAAATTTAACAAAATCAAATCTAATGTTTTTACGGAAATTAGGGTGAATCCTTGGTATTATTGGAAAGCCTTTCATGAGTAGGATTTCTTGATGATGATTTTCTAATTTTTAGACCTAAGAAGTGTGAGACATCGAATAATTTTGGGTAATCTTTGTCAATTATAACTCAACTAAATTCCAACAACTCAATTTGAAAGAAGAAATTAGTTGAGTAATGATTTCACACTTGGACAAAATGGCATAGGCCACACTAGTAGTCTTTTAAGTGTAGTAGGTCAAAGTGCAAAGGTAAGGGGGCATTTTCAAAACAAGGGGCCTCCGATGATCTTTGTGAAAGAAGACCTCAAAGAAGTCAAGTTGGCCAAAGTGCACCAAAATCCCCCAAAGCACCATCCATTGGAAGCCCATTATGTACTTTATTTTTATGAAAAACCTCCAATCTAGTTCTAAAAAATAAATTAGAACCAACCTAGTTATGGTGTAAATGGAACTAGGAATCCAGTTTCAAGTTTGATTCTTCAAAAAAAAATTCTAATTTCACTTATGGAAATTAGACCCAAATTTGGTTTAGTTCTTAGTAACACAAACCAAAGTCAGAATCAATGGTTAATTGTATGGTAACCTTTGGTCAACCTCAATTTTAATCATTCTTGTTTTTTTCAAAGACATGTTTTTCGATTCTAGTTCCAATTTCACACATAAATAGAACCTTGAATCTAATTTTAGGGACAAAAATCAATCCTAGATTTTATTCAATTTTTACTGACTAGAACCAGAACTAATGGTTATGAGTTCTGACCTATCAAAGTTTATGTTTGTCTAACATTAGTTCAAACTAACATTGGCACATTCAAAGAACCAATGGTTCTAATTCTTTAAATATTGCATAATCAAAGAATTATCAATTTTAGTTCTTTGAAAAAACTTAATATCAAAGACTCACTAATCATGATTATTTCAAAAACTTCAAAAAATCGATGATTTTCATGAAATAATCGACAATTCTTGGGTGTAATCACAATCCAACTAACCAAAAAGGGCATCAAACCATAAAGAAAAATAGTCAAAATTTGATATTTATGTTTTGCCATTTAAAACCATGGCAATAATGGCAAATTATTATTTTTTCATTCATATGAATGTTAAGGAATCAAACCCAAAATCCATTTGATGAAATTTTAAGTTTCAAGTTTTGATTTAAGACCTCTAAAAGTGAACAAAAAGGTGTTGGACAAGAGTCAATTTTGCAAAGGATTATCAAAAGGACTCATATAATAAATCACATTTGATGAGGAAAAAATTAGATGATAAAGACCTATTGACCACTTAAAAAAAACACTCATACCTTAAGATATGTGGAATTGTAAAACTTTAAAAATTCAAAAAACTTTCCAAAATTGATCCAATTTTTTTTTAACTAGTTCAAAAGTCTTTTGAAGGGTTGGTGCCATGAAATGATGAATTTTTTAAGTGGTCTTAAGTTGTAGCATACTAGGCATAAAGACAAATCTAGAATCGTGATTGTTGGAGAAAAAGACATTAGTGGAAAGAGCAACTTGGGATTTGGCCCTTTGGGATGGTTAGTATGAAAACCGTGTGATGGGTATCCTCAAGTCAAGACAAGAATTCATGTAGTTTAACACGTTCGTTAATATGAAAACCTACTCTAACACCCGGGGCTCTACATAGAAATCTTGTTTATGTTTGTAGTGGTCTTGCTTAGACCTAATAATGTCCATCCACACCACCCATGCCATAGTCTTAAACCAATAGATGGAAGCGATCATTGAACATTATTGCAATCATACTATCATAGTGCAAAGAGAAAATTGTTGCATTGCATGTTAGTGATGGGGATTTAACAACTCATAGAATTAGTTGAACACTAAGAGAACTAATTCATGACTAAACCTCAAAAATCTTTAAGGAATAGTTAGGCCACAGTCTGAAATTGAGTAGTATAATAGCTAAGTAGAGTAGCAGTTGATTGAATGTCATGATGAAGTTAATGCCTTGTATAAATCTTTGAGTTCAACATATCTGCAATGTATTGTAGCATAGGAATAAGAGTTGTAGGTTTTTGGTTGGTAAATTCATCATATCTGAATTTGTTGTTTAACAAAATTACAATTGTTAGTAGGATACAATAACCTTTTTCAAAACTTAAAGCAATTTATTTTTACGGTATACTTCTTTTAGTATCAAAATAATTGTTTGTATGGATATGACATTATCGTGTTAAGGTTCACATATTTAGGACATGACAAAGTCTATGGCTAGGTACCTTCACCACAATACAAAATGTCATCATCTAATGAGTATGAAATTGGGACAAATGACTTGACCTAGGAACTACATGAACAACAACTTGTCAATAGATTTGACTATCCAAGAAGGAAAATTAGGCCTCAAATAGGATCTTTAATCTTGCACCTTCTGGGTTTTGGAATTGTAGTAATTGTAGGCTTGAATGAATCCTAACAAAGTGTAGGTTATTGATCTCACAATTGAACTAAATCGTAATGGATTTTACACCAAGGCTCAAGTTTGGTTTTAAATGTGCAATGGATTGGGAGGATGGGAGTCCACAGTAGCACTCTAAAGATAATACCATTTTACCTCATACCTTGCATAAAATATTAACTTCTAATTTTGAAAGACAAAATAGAATACCTAGGTTAGGAGACATTTGGGTTCTAATGCTAGTCCTCTCACCAAATCATTTTCCTAGACTTTACATACTTGATGTGGAGGATTTGTTCCAATCAAGAGATCAAATCTTTAGGTTAGAACATAGTGGCACAAGGTCTCGTTTGTTGTGTTGGAAAATATGGCATACAACAATAAAATTACTACAACACCAAATTGAATCTTTAGATGAGTAGTTATTTTCCCTTACACCATCTAATTTCATTCCATTGGGTCCAATCAAGGAAGGTGATTAGCCTAAATTACTTGAAGAAATTTGCTGATACAACAAATTCATGATTTATTTAGGAGATTAAGCATGGAGGGTATGATGATGAAATGAATTGAATAATAAGTTTTGAAGTCTCTGATTTTGATGAAGTGGAATTTTCATGGGAACCACAAGCAGGCTCACTAATTTGGATAAATAACAAGGTTTACATCTTTGAAGATTCTTGGTTTTGATCCTTTTGAAGTAGAGGTTGGGGATATTGCCATCACCATTATTCATGTTGGTTTCTTTTCCAAAACAACAATATGGTTGAAGACCAAGGTAGGGTCTGATGGATGGCAATGGGTCTTCATATAATCCAATGAATTTTGTTTATATTTCACCAATCCTTGGCCTTCTAACTCAACTTGAAAGTAGAAGAATAATTAGGGAGAGGAATGTGTCTATTCCTCATATTGGAAACATCTTGATACCTATAGACACATATCTTGTGCACGGTTTTACAATCCTAAGTTGGATCACAAGATTCGAGTTAGGGATTGCATTTTGAGAGTTTCATATTTTGGTAAGAATGCACGTCTATTGTGTTAAAGTTATTCTAAAGACTTGTTTGGCAAGCTAGGTTGGAGGTATGTAAGTTATAATGACACTAATTAAAGCATCAAGGTATATGGTAATTGTCACAACCCTAGCCTTGGGTTCGCAACCAAGGCAAAAGTTTGCAAGGGTGGGGGCCAAGAGGGAAGCCCGAGAGTCACATTTCATGCTCCTGGGAGCGTAGGAGAGTGTGAGGGAATGAACCTTCACACTCCCAAATGAGTTCCCACTTTGGGAGTTGGAGTCCCCATGGACTCTCGAATCTTCAAAGAACAATTGAAAGGGTCAAAACCCATTGGATTTTGAAGTTCCTTATATCATTGAAAATATTTTGGAATTTAGATGTCTAAAATGGGCTCACATGGCCCATTTGGACACTTCAAACACATGTTATGACCAAAAGAAGGGCCGGAAGTCAAATTGCACACTCCCATCCATTAAAAGTTAGGAATCGCCCCAATTTCCATATGTGCAGGTGACGTGCAACATATCATTGGAAAGCCTTCGATGAGGGCTACAACTTTGCTTTAAACATCATCTCAATCAAAGGTTTTCACACTGAGTTATGGGCCCCCAAAGTCGCGGGAGTCCCAACTTTGGGAATTTCAGGACTCCCATGGACAAAATGACATTTGGGTGCCAGTCCCGTGGCCAAGCACAGAGTATATTATAAAGGGGAAGGTGGTGGCTTCCTCCAAGTCAGGGCCATGCTAAGTCTTATGAGTCCATGTTTATTCATGGCTCGTCCATGCACCAAAGTGCTCCAACTACGCACTAACCAACTTGTTGTTTAGTTTGTGCAGGTCCGTGTGAGTGATTGAATTGCTTGTCAATCTTCCTAGTCCCATCTCGAAGCTCTAGCACGCCCCTCTACCCTTGAAGTGTTGCGAACCAAAAAACGCGCCCCAACTCCTCTTTTTGTTGTTTTCACCTATGGACTTGCAGTTGAGTCCATCAAGGAGCTTAGGGGTGCGTCAATAATATAATATGGGCAGTCACTTCAAAAGGAGAAGCGGAGAAGAAAGTAGAACCATTAGATCTACAACAAATTACATTACACTAACCAATTTTAGATTAAAGTTGGAAATTGCAAAATGATTAGCCTACAGGATATTAATGAATTATTATGGGGGCAAGACCATGAAGATGTCAATGACTAGGTAGAAAAACTTACAATGGTCATAGAAGTGTGAAATTTGAATGCAAACAAATTGTTCAAATTTGCAAAGTTAAATTTAAGAAGGTAGACTAAGGAATAGTTTAAGAGGTTGAACCCAACCCTAGCTGATTAGATCGAATTGCGAACTCTAATAGTACAAAAATATGGGGATGTTGATGTTGATGACATTTGAATGAAACTTGATGCCATCAAATAGGAACCCAAGGAAAGGGTTCAAAAATATTTTGAACATCTTAATAAGTTTTTTTAGAAGGGCAAGATACCAAATGCTAAATAGAAATGAAGATTTTTAATTATACTAAAGCTAGAAATTTAGAAGTTATGTGTGGTAAAAACTTTTACGGATATTAAAGAGTTGGTAGGAACTACAACAAAACTGGAAAGGGTGTTGGGAGAGCTCAAGGAAACACCATATGAGTTTTTAAAGGAGGAATAAGGAGGAGTTTTGGAGACCATGATGGAAAAGCAGGTCACTACTTTGAACAACACATTCATTAATTTCTTCAAAGGGAATGTGCCCAATCCCAATACATCATCTTCTTCCACTATGTTCAAAAGATGCCAAATCTACAAAGGAGGAGACCATTTAACCACTACCTATCTGAGACTAAATGTGCCACGACCAAAATGTGCCAATTGTGGCATGTCTCATAGGACAAAAAACTATGGGATAAAATGTTCCTTCTATTTGGGGTTAGGTCATTTGAAGGACATGTGTTGGAAGAAACCCAAGGATGGGAAGTCCAACTTTGGAACAAAAAAAATTCTAGAGGTGTTGTTGGATGATGACGAAACAACCATGCAACAACTAAACAAGCTATGTGGAATGAAAATGTCTTCTCTTACACTCAAGTACCTAGAAGGAGGATGCATGTTGAAATGGTGCCATGTGGAATTATGCACACCCTTGAAATCACAGGAAAGGGGATAGGAATGAATAAGGAAACCTCTATTAGGTCTAAGATTCTTTCCCACTTCGTTAAAGGGAAGATTTCCTTTTCATATATGGAGACAATTCTCATGATACTAAGGGAATTATAACACCTTGAAAGTCTACTAAAATTGGCTAAACACATAAAAGATTCATAAATAATGGACAACCAAGTATCCATGGTTTAAGTATCTCTAGTAGTCACGAAAACTTGTATCAACAAGACACATTGGAGCAAGACTCTTCATTTGTTGGTAGAAATAAACAACTATGTGGTTGAAACACTAGTAGATATTGGAACATCCATGTCCATCATGGCTACTACAATAGTTAGAGAGTTGGGTATAATGCACTTGGTGTCACAACCCTAACCTTAGGCTCAGGACCAAAGCAAGGGCTTACAAGGTTGCGGACCAAGAAAGGAAGCTTGGGAGTGAAAGCAAGTGTGAGGGAATGAACCTTCACACTCCCAAAGGAGCTTCCACCTTGGGAGTTGGAGTCCTGGTGGACTCCTGAATGTTCAGAGAGCGATTGCAAGGGTTAAAACCCAATGGATTGAAACGTAGATGTCTAAAATGGGCTCTCATGACCCATTTGGACATCTCAAACACAAGTTATGGCCAAAAGAAGGGCTAGGAGTCAAATTGGCAGTTTGACTCCCGACCATTAAAAGTCAAGAATCGACCCGATTTCCCTATGTGTAGGTGGATTGCAACATACCATTTGAAAGCTCTTGATGAAGGCTACAACTTTTCTTTAGACCTCATTTCAATCCAACGTCTACACGCAAAGTTATGGGCCCCCAAAGTTGCAAGAGTCCCGGATGTGAGAATTTCGGGACTTGGGAGTCTCGGGACAATGCCATTTGGATGTGGGCCTCATGCAGAGGCACAAAGTATACTATAAGGGGGAAGGTGGCGGCTTCCCCCAAGTCTGGGCCGTGGTGAGTTTTGTGAGTCCAAGTTGCTCGTAGCTTGTCTTAACACCAAAAGTGCTCCAACTATGCACTAACCACTTTGTGTTGGTTTTGTGGAGGTCCGTGTGAGTAGTTGATGCTTGTCATTCTTCCTAGTCCCATCTCTGAGCTCCAGCATGCCCCTCTACCCCTGCAAAGTGCTACAAGCTAAGGAACATGCCCTGACTCCTTACTTTTTCGTTGTTTTATGTTTGGACTCACATTTGAGTCCCTTAAAGAGGTGAGAGTGCGTCACATACGTTATTCAAATTTGGCTTGCCTTAGCTCATTAAAAAGCTAACTACAAGGTGCACCTTCCTACCAAAATCCTAAGCTTTTCACCCAAATTATTAAAAAATTGTGCCACTAAACCCAAAAGGGTTTGTGAAATTTCTCTAAGATTTCAAGCTCCCAACAGTATCCCTCCTCACTTCCATTTTTTCAAAACTACTATAAACATCCATTCTACTCTCCTTATTTCTACCATCTACGAAGACTAATCATTCTTTTGCTACTAAAGAAGGTTGTGCAAACAACTATTATCAAGGTTTGAATCGAAAATGATCCTCCAAAAAAAAAGCCCCAAATGATCTGAATTCGTCGTTTTAAGAAAAAAAAGAAGGAAGGAGGTGAAGGAAGATCCCAACTTGGTGACCAATGGAAGGTTCCAATGCTTGGTGGCTAATGGAAGGAGAAGGAGAAGCACCTTTTCACCTCTTCCCACTTTCCCCCCAAGAAATTTTATTTAAACCTTCATTTTTTCCTTTGATCTTAAAGTTTTCCTTTACCATGGTTGGTTATAGGCTATTACTTATGTATTTCCTTTCTTTTCCTTGACCTATAAATTACAACCATGCATCTTGATGTAACAAGTCCTTCACACATTCATTACTGATTTGATTTTAATTGAGAATCTATTTTCCTTTCCTTGAAATTATGGCTTTGCGTATGGCCACATCTTACAAGGCCTCAAGCTACACAAGTGAACGAAGAACCGGCTCTAAAGTCATCTTTAGATTGGACGTTGACGCAACATTTTCGTCGTGAGAAACCCGAAATGCAAAAGGTGTGTGCTCATCTTGAAGTTGATCCCCCTAGAGCTTAATACTATTGCATTTCTCCAAACTTTCACACCCTAGTGATTTTGTTGCAAGTCGACCCCACTTTTGGTGATGAACCTAAAATTGTCCATGAAGGTTATTATAAAATTGAAGACACCTCTATTTTTGCATGGTTTTCAATTTTTGGCATTGGATATTATCGTTGCTTGCATGGTATAATTCACCAACTACCTTTTAATAATAAAACAAACTACCTAATTCGCACCATTCGATGCATCCTATATTTCTTGTAGTTAAAAACTATCATTGTGGCATAACTAAAGACTCAACATGTAATTACAACTCCTCGTTGAGCTTATCCATAATTTAAATAAATGTTTGATTCATTATGAAATTTGTGTTGCCATTGCCACCCTATCACCCTGTTTATTTAATCATTAAGTTGTTTCAAATTAATCTTATGTTTATAAGGTTTGAAGCTTATTCTATCTTTATTGGACCTTTCATTATCACCCCTTCAACTATTTCATGAATCTCAAACGTCCTTGCTACTCATTAAATATTAAAACAAGACCAATGTTTTGCTGAACACCACAAATTTTGGTGTTTGCTTCTACCCCCAACCCTCTAGAGATTTCTCACCCCTAATTACGCAATTGGGGTTTTTAAACTATGGTTACTAGCTTTTTGTTGAAAAAAAAAAGAACTAACTCAACACCTTATTCACTAATATCGTATTTCGATAAAGAACCCCCCCCCCACACAAACATTTGCATTCATCATTCCTTATTCTAACATGAAGTTACTAAAAACCCCTAATAACCTTACCACACTTGAGTATTCCTGATGCAATTTTTTTAAATTGAAACTACTGGAATGGTTATGTCGATATGGCTCACATTCACCAAAAGGTGTTGGAGCCATCTTGTCACAAAGAGAGGGCAAGCATGAGAAGGTGGCGGGTTATGCCAACAAAAGTTTGACAATAACATAGAAGAAGTTCCACCCCATGGAAAGGGAATGCTACACAATAATTTGGGGCATTATGCACTTTAAATAATACTTACATAGGAACCATTTTATTTTAAAAACAAATCACAAGCCACTTGAATGGTTAGTAATAGTGTCAAATGCACATGGTAGGAAGGGTAGTTGGATTGATATGTTGTTTAGGACTTCAATTTCAAGATATTGCACTGACCAGGATTCAAACATACGAATGTTGATGTCGTAAGCAAAAGTCCAATGGGTGCGACCACAAATGATGATGACTTCAATGAGGAGATTGAGGACATTGGGAATGCACAAGCTAACACACTTGGAGCAAGTGGTCAAATCTTTTCTATTTAAATTGGAAAAGGTTCAAAGTGGTTTGATTTCAAGAGATAGGTTAAACACATTTCCCAACATCATGAGTGTTATTTTGGCATCAAACAGTAACGTTATTTAGGGGATCGTCAACTTTACATGCTTGATGTTGTATCGAAGGTGAATCATGGCAAGGAGTTTGCTTCAAGTGTGGAAGAAATTAAAACAATAAACATTGAAGGAAATGAGGTTTTGAGGACTACTAATGGGAAATAGGTATCAAAAAATAAATTACCTTGGTACTATGACAAACAATAACAATTGGAGTTGGTGTTGGCAATTTAAGAATTGCTTGAATTTGATGACCAAGAGTCGATTCACACAGTCTTTGATGAAAAGGAAAAATGTTGGATTGACACAAAGGACATTGACATTTGGAAGGACGTAATTTGCATGAAGTTGTTGAAAAAAGGCATATTGCTAAACACAACTAATGCTAAGAAGAATAAGAGAGCAAATAAGAGAATAATAAATTATCACTAGCAAGATCAAAAACTTTACTTCAAGGGGTTGTTTGTGCCTAAAACAAAGGAGAGAAAGGCACTAATAATCCAAATGATTGTAGACCAACCTTAAGCTCCTTGTGCATCCTTCCTTCTTGAAATGTCTTTTGCAAAGGTTTTTGATGTCCTCTCCTACCTCTTGCCACATTTCATGGAAGAATTCCATAGGGATGCCATCTACCCTATAGCGTTATGTTTGGGAAGATCCATTATTGCCTTATGCATTTCAATGTCTAAGAACTTTTATAATGAAAACATATTTTGATCCTTTGTTACTATTGTTGGTACATTGTTGAAACATTACATTCTTCATGCTTAAGTATTGTTCTCCATTAAAAGATCTTTGGTGTATAGGCAATAGTAAAAAAATTGAACATACTACTTTATGTCTCCTCATCTATTAATAGTTTGCCCACCATCTAGTAGTTCTTTGATCATAATGAATGGCCTATGAATTTTATGGTATTCAAAGAATTCTTGAAAACATTTATCTCCAACTAAAATCCATTCGGCTACCATTGCATTCTTGGCAGATTGTAGCTTATCCATTCTTGCTTTCTCCAACAATTCCTAGGCTCTTATCCCAAGTTTGAACATTATCCAAGTTTGCCTTGAGTTCTTCCTCTATTGCATTTCTTTATACAAATTGGTCTAGGAGTACAATTTTCTGCCTTATGCTATGAGTTTCTTTATGATCACATCACTTTCTTTCTTGGTGCAGAATAAAGTTTTAACCACTTGTGCACCAAATCCTTGGCATGCTAACTCCTCCATCCCTTGTTTCTAAGGCTCCAATAATTAGTGTTTTATATCTTCTAAGTGTAACAATTGCAAATTGAATCCCATTTGGCTCCTTCTTTTATAGGTCCATGAAGATAATTGTAGAAAAATAAGAAAGTGGTTTGAAATATGGGCCATTGTAGATCAAATCTCGACCTTGCCTCCTATCTATTGAACATTAGCATCTACACAGAACCTATCTAGGCATGACCAACTTGGAAATGGAGCCCTCCTACACTAGGTAAAATTCTTGTGCCTTATTCTCTTTAATTAATTTAGGTTCCAAACATCCATCAACCTTAAGCTTGCCATGATTGTATTTCATGCATTAAATTCCCTCCCTCCCATTGTGCTACCAAAATAACCTTGACCACGATCTTCAATTGATTCCACATTGTTGAAGTTTCCTCCTACAATCCATTTAACTTCTAGTAATGCTACATCTATTAGGGTTTGCCAAAATCTTGCATGCCTTGTAGTTTTGTTTTGTGAATAAAATACACATTATCCCCACCTTTACAATAGAGGATAATTTGAAAGTCAAATATTGAACCCTTCTAGGAATGATTATTCCATGTTCTTCCACTAATGGAGTTAATCTAGATGATAATATTATTGATGTGCCTCCTTTGAATCTATTGTTTTCTGTTCATTCCAAATACTTTCCCCTCATTTAAAATCCATTTGGCTTGTTTTCTTTAAACAATCCTGTAAACCTATGTGATGTTTTTAAAACAAAATTACTTCTAGTTGAGGTGAAGCTTTCCTAAAAAACTTGCATATGCCACAACGTTGCCTAATGCCTTGACTCCCTTGGCCAAGGCTCTTGATGTTTAATGAAGCTATCACCACATCTTGTTTATGGGTGAAAGCACACTATGGGCAGCCCATTTTAAACAAAGAAAAATGTACTCTTTTTTGGTATATTTTGAGGGTAGTTTTTATTTTATTTCATCTAGTGTTTTGATAAACATATAAAGGGTGAAAGCACACTATGGTCATACATTTTGGGCAAACAATTGTACTTGTTTTAAAATACATTTTGTATTATTTTGGGGGAATTTTTTTTTTTCATTTCATCTACTGTTTTGAAAAACACTAAAAATGGATTTTTAACACAAATGCTCGCTCACAATTCTTGTTATATTTCAAATGATAGTTTTTTTTCAAAAAATTTTTATGTATTCACACACTTATGCTTGTTTGAATAAAAAACCTATTTAGATATTTTTTGTCAAATCATATGTGTGCAACTTTAAATTTTCATATATAATTGGAATGGGACAATGAACTAATATATAAGATATGATTGAGTACTTCATCAAGTTTGGTAATCATTTGAATGGTTTTTGAAGTATATTTGCACTTTGCAATATATTGGTACAATTATAATGTTTTTATTAATATACTTTTCAATCATTTAATATCAATTTCAAAATGGGATTTTTTTTTACAATCTTATTTTTTGGGTTTTGAACTACCTTATTCCAAGTATTATTTGCAAAAAAAAGTTTCAATATTAACTTTGTAGAAGTTCAAATACATGTAGTTTAAAAAAACTAATATTTGTGACAACAATATTTGACCATTGTAGTGTGTTTTCAACCTAAAATGGATTTTAATACAAATTATTGTCATCTTTCAATGAATGTAAATAAATTTTCAACAAAATGTTTTTTTTCAACACACTTATGATCATTTGAATGAAAAACTTGTCTAATTTTTTTTTGTGAAATCACATGAGTTAAAATTTTCAATTGTAATTGAAATGGTACTATCAATTCATATTCAATATATGACTATATACTTCATTATGTTTTGCAATTATTTGAATCATTTTAAAAGTATATTTGGACTTTGCAGTATATCATGACAACATTAAAATTTTCACAAATATATATTTTACTCATTTAATATTAATCCAAAAATCTAGTTTCCTTTGACAATTTCATTATTTGGCTATTGAACTACTTATTTTGAGTATAATTTATGAAAATCTTGGCTTGGTGGAAGTTGAAAGTTGCATAGTTTCAAAAAAAAAAAATTTGTGATTACATTTTTTGGCCTCCACAATGTG
>Ga0116226_10002198_pt1 | contig 16864 bp, 17 predicted proteins | sample S1TSphfallax_FD_89692 | JGI IMG/M metagenome (GOLD analysis project Ga0116226, IMG submission 89692) | Host-associated microbial communities from peat moss isolated from Minnesota, USA - S1T2_Fa - Sphagnum fallax MG | ecosystem: Host-associated > Plants > Peat moss > Unclassified | place: USA... | reverse complement strand
AGCGCGACCTGATGCGCCCCGCGCCTATCGCACACCGACGAGCGCAGCCATGACGGCCCTGCCCGAACTGCCGGAACCCAACCCCATCATCGCCGAGGACCTGGCGCGCATCGTCGCGGCCGATCTGCCCTGGCAACAGCTGCAAGGCAAGACCGTGATGGTCACGGGTGGTGGCGGTTTTCTGGCGTCTTATCTGGTCAAGGCTTTGTTGGGCGCGAACCGGCGCCATCGTCTGGGCCTGCGCGTGCTCTGCGTACTACGCCGGCCCCGGCAACAGGCACAGCGTCTGGCTGCGCTGTTCGATGCGCCCGATCTCGACTGTGTCGAGCACGACATTGCCCAGGCATTGCCGGCGGATTTTCCTCAAGCGGATTATCTGGTGCACGCCGCCAGCCAGGCCAGCCCGAAGTTCTATGGCATCGATCCAGTCGGCACCCTGCTCGCCAATAGCAGCGGCACCGCGCATCTGCTCGACCATGCGGTGCGCAGCGCGGCCGAGCGTCTGCTGTTTTTCAGCAGCGGCGAGGTCTATGGGGTACAGGCCGATACCGAGCGCCGCATCGATGAACTCGCCTACGGTTATCTCGATCCGATGCAGGTGCGCGCCTGCTATGGCGAAAGCAAACGCCTGGGCGAAACCATGTGCGTCGCCTGGGGCCAGCAATACGGCCTGCACACCAGCGTGGTGCGGCCTTTTCATACCTATGGCCCGGGCATCGCACTCGATGATGGACGGGTGTTCGCCGATTTTGTGGCAGACTTGGTGCACGCCCGCGATATCGTGCTGAAGAGCGACGGCCTGGCGATGCGGCCGTTCTGCTATATCGCGGACGCGACGCTGGCCTTTCTAACCGTGTTGCTCAAGGGAGAACGCAGCCAGGCGTACAACGTCGGCAATCCCGCGGCGGAAATTTCGATGCGCGATCTGGCGCAGACGCTGGTGGATCTGTTTCCCGAACGCGGCAGCCGGGTCCGTTTCCAGATTCAAGAGCAAGGCAATGCCTACCTGAAAAGCCCGATCCAGCGGCAATGCCCCGATATCGGCAAGATCGCCGCGCTAGGCTGGCAACCCACAACCGGGATTGCCGAGGGTTTCAGGCGCACCATCGAAGCCGCCTTGGCAGACAACCGCCGGACTTGAGCGCGCCACGCTCAGGTTGAAGCGGCGGGTGCCGCAGCAACAGCAGGCGTCGCAACCGGCCGTGTCAGGTACTGGATCGCCAATTCATACAACTCGGCTTTGATTTGCGTATTGAAGGGCCGCGCGCGGCTGGTGCCGGCCGCTTGCCGCTGCAGGGCCGGGCCCATCGAGTGGTAATAATATTCGAGCAGGCCGAAGAATTTCTGCTCGGAGATAAAGCCTCGGGCCCGATATTGCTGGATCAGATACGACAGCAGGATGGGAAAGACGAAATCGTAATTGCCCAGCCACTCTGCCGAGCCCCAGAAGTTGAAGGTACGCACGGTATCGCAATAGACGGCATGGGTGTTGGCTTGAAATGACTGCAGCAAGGGCAGCAATTGCGGCGCATAGAGCTTGCCCAGGGAGTCGAGGCCGACGCTGTCCCAGTCGATCGCATCGTGATCGCGATCCACGCCATCGTCGGTCAACCGCACCGACGCTTGTCGAAAGCAATTGCACATCAACTCCGCCAGCAACGTATCGGCAATGGTCGGATCGATGATTTTCTCGAACTCGACCAGCACGGTGCCGACATATTTCCGGCTTTTGGCAATGCCGCCGTCGGCCTCGCCGGTATCGCGGTAGTGCTGCATGATGGCCGCACTGTGCTCGGTCGGAAACGCCTTGGTGTTGCAGAAGATATAGTTGGCGCTCGGATATTGCTCGATCAGGTCCAGGATGCCGCTGAGCGCGCCCGGCATCAGATAGTCGTCGTCGCCTATCATCCAGATGAAGTCGGTGGTCAGCGGCAAGCTGAAGCACTGCAGAATATTGCCGTAGGCGCCGAGGTTGCGCGGATTGTGTCGCACTTCCAGCCAGGGCTGCTGCAAGGCATCCAGATACGCGGCGGTGGCATCGGTCGAGCAGTTATCCGACACGAAGACGCGCACGCTGTGCTCGAGTCCGGCGATTTCCCTGGCGATGATATCGAGACAATTCTTCAGCTTCTCGTATCGGTTATAAGTGGGAATATAGACCGTGAGTTTGAGTGGCATGGTGTCTGCAGAGGAAGCGCGGCGTTCGGTGTCCCCATTATGCACGACTGGCATGGAAGGACAAGGCGGGGCCGAGGGGCGGGCGATGTTAGAATCGAGCCGAAAGATACAGCCCAGGCGCCATCCGAATCGGGCTCGCCACTGCGCTGCGCCCAGGCGGCCCGTTTCGCGGGCCATCGTCAGCGGCGCCGTTCATCAATCTCTGTCAGCATGGGTGTCGCTGCATGAAATTCGCCGTTACCGTGGTCTCCCCACCGGGCTATCTGCATTCTGCCGTCTTTGCCGAAATCGCCGAAGCGCTGCACACCAGCTTGCTGGCCCTGGGGCACGATAGCGTGCTGACCACCGAGGGTCAGTTGCCGGGCCGCCAGCATATCGTGCTCGGCTCCAACCTGCTGACCAGCTATGCGCTGCCGCTGGCCCCCGATGCCATCCTGTATAACCTGGAACAAGTGCAACGCGGTTCAGACTGGATCTCGCCGCAAATGATAGACCTGTTCCGTCGTTATACGGTATGGGACTACAGCGAGCAAAACGCGGCAGCACTGGCTACCCTGGGTATTTCGGTCGCGCGCGTGCTGCCCATCGGTTATGCGCGGGCACTCACGCGCATTGCCCCGGCACCGGTGGCAGATATCGACGTGCTGTTCTTCGGTTCGATGTGCGAGCGCCGCCAGCAAGTGATTCGACGCATGGGCGAGCTGGGCTTGAAGGTGGAGACGGTATTCGGTGTATATGGTGCAGCGCGCGACGCGATGATCGCACGCGCCAAGCTGGTCCTCAATGTGCATTACTACGAAGCCAAGGTGCTCGAGATGGTCCGCATTTCGTATCTGCTGGCCAATCGCTGCGCGGTGGTCAGCGAGCACAGCTCCGACCCGGCCGAGGACGCCAGTCTGGCCGAAGGTATTGCCTTTGGCTCGCACCACGAACTACCGCAGATTGCGCGCACCCTGATCGATGCGCCCGAGCAGCGTGCACGGTTGGCGCAACGCGGCTTTGAACTGATCTGTGCGCGCCCGTTGAGCGACTATCTACGCAGCGCGCTGGCGACTTGACCGTCACCTGAGCCGTTCGGATCAAGCGCGCACCAACCCCGATATCGGTTTCAGTCCGGGCGATGCCGCAAACAAGGCGTGCGCCGTGCGCTGCGGATCGAGTCCCAGCGCTTCCGCTGCCGCGCCGGCGATCAGCGCGTCGAGCCCGGTGGTCGCACGCAGATCGCGCGCCTGATACAGATCCCCCGCACGCAAACCCGGCCAGTCCGCCAGAACGCGCCCGCCCGCGACCGCGCCGCCCAGCAGCAAGGCCGCCGAGCCGGTGCCGTGGTCGGTACCGCCAGTGCCGTTGGCAGCAGCAGTGCGGCCGAACTCGGTGGCCACCAGCACCGTGGTTTTGCTCCAGTCGACGCCCATGCCATCGCGTAACGCGGCCAGCATCGTATCGAGCGATTTCAATTGATTGGCGAGACGTTGATTCTGTCCCGTATGCGTGTCCCATCCTCCTGTTTCTATCATCGCAATCCGCGGCCCATCCGCACGCCCCAGAAAATTCGCCGCCAACTTGCCGAGGCTGGCCGCATCCTGATGCGCGCCGACGTCCCCGGCCAAACCGCGCGCCGCCATCGCTTCCTGCCATAAGGGCGCAAGCTGCGTATCCGCCTGGTAGAGATCAGTCACGCGCGTGAGCAGATCGTCGGGCGCCTGCGGCAACGACGACGGCGCGTAGGAACTGACCGCCGCCGCGCCGCGCAAGGCCATGGGCACGGTCGGCGCCAAGGCCAAGGCCAGATCGCTGCGCGCAGGCAGCAAGCCCGCCAGTCGGTTCAACCAGCCATCCTTTAACTGATACGGCACGATGCCGCCCGTTTCCAGCACGTTCTGCCCATCGAAATGGGAGCGGTCGCGATACGGCGAGGCCACCGCATGCACGGCCAGCAACTGACCCGCCGCATAGAGTTGCGACATCTGCACGAGGGACGGGTGCAGGGCAAAGCTGCCATCGAGCTTGAGTGCGTTGGACGGATCGATAGCCAGCGCACCGCGTAAATTCGCGTAGGCGGGCTCGGCATATGGCACCACGATATTGAGGCCATCGGCGGCACCGCGCTGAATCACGAAGACGAAGCGGCGATCGGTTTGGGTCTGTGCCTGAGCGAACACAAGGCGCGGCGCGAACAGCAGTGCCGCCGACGTGCTGGCGCCCAGTTGCAGAAAATGGCGGCGTGAAAACGTCATGATCACCTCCGTTGAAAATCGGGCGACACCAGCAACAAGGCCAGCGCGGTCGAAACACTCTCGGCACGCCCGACCGCCGCGGTGGTGGCGGGACTCAAGCTGCCGGCGAACAAGGTCTGTCCCAGTTGACGCGGATCCAGCGTATCGCCGGCATGGGCCGCGAGGCGCTGCGCCACTTCGACGCGGCGCACCAGCGCATCGGGTGCCGCCCAACTGGCCGCGATATCGTCATAACCGGCGGGTGAGCCCGGACGCCACACAGGCTGCCCCAGTTGCGTCAACAAGGCCGCGCCCTCGGTCTTGCCCAGACTGTCCAGATCGTTGCCACCGAGTCCACGCAATGCCGACAGGACCCATTCCCAGGGCGATTTGAATTTGGGCGCCGGAGGGGCCCAGGCTTCGGGGGCGTCCAGCAAAGCGCGGTAGACCGTGGGCAGATCACCGCCGCTGCGGGTGTAGGCATCGGTCAGACGCTGCACCACGGCAGGCGGCGGATCGTCGGCGATAAAGTGACGGGCCAGCTTGAAGGCCAGGTGCTGCGCGGTGGCCGGCGAGCCCGCGAAGTCGTGCAGCATGGCGCCGGCCTGCGCCTCATCGTCCGCCTCATAGCGGCGGCCCAATACAGTGCGTGCCCCGGGTTCATGACGAGCCGGGCGATACAAAAAGCTGCCCGCGGCCACGCCGTCTTCGCCCCCCGCACGCGCCACGCTCCAGCCAGTCAGGGCGCGCGCAAACTCGGTGACATCGGCCTGGGTATAGCCGCTGCGCGCACCCAGGGTATGCAACTCCATGATCTCGCGCGCGAGGTTTTCGTTGAGGCCGATTTGCAGATCGGGGTGCCGGTGGACGGCGCGAATCGCCTCCATGCTATCGGGACCGACCGAGCGCGCCTGATCGAGATACAGGAGCATGGCCGGATGATGTTCGACGGCCGCCAGCATAGCGTCGAAGCGACCCAGCACGTGCGGGCGGATCGCTTCCAACTCGAAGGCACCGGCCAGTCCGGCGACCTCCGCCTTGTCCGCCGAGAGCGCAAAATGGTTGGACCAGAAATAAGTCAGCCGCTCGACAAACGGTGCGGGGGTCGTGAGACCGCTGAGCAAACGGCGCTTGACCGCACTACGATACGTATCGCGCACGGCATCGCGTAAGCTGTGTTGAGCGGCCTCTTTGGCGCTCGCGTCATGCTGCTGCTCGGCGCTACGAATCTGCTCGCGCGCGTCGGCGTAGCTGGCGGCCAAGCTCAAGGTACCCGGTTGATCCGCCCAGGGCGCCGATTGCGCTTGATACGCGTCGAACTGCTTCAGCAGCGCGGTGCGCGCGGCGTCGGGGGTGTTGAGCCCGGCGCGGGACGCGACATCTTGATCGGCACGCGCCCCCAGACCGAAGCGGTTCAGGGCGAGTGCGGCAGGCGAGACAACTGACGGAGAATCGGGCGGCATCATCATGCGCGCTCCTAAAGACTGGGCTTGTTACTTCAACGCAGTGAGCCCTGGCTATCCGTCGCCATCCCGGTGGTGGATATCGATATACAGCGCCGCTATCGATTACCTTATCTTACTGCTGCCCGGCTTCGGCGGTGGAGGTCGCGGAGGCGGTGGAGGCAGTGGATGCCGCCCCGGTACCGACGTTGGCTTGAGTCGAAGCCGGCGCTTGCGGATCGCGCCACTGCCCGCGCAAGCGCAAGCTGGCGGCGAATTGCGCGCGCTCCGCCGGCGTCAAGGTGGCGGCAAAGTCGACCACGGCGGTCTCGACGGCGACGCGCTGGGCCATATCCGCATCCCGCGTGGCGGCCAGCGCCGTATCGAGTGCCGTGCGATCGAGCTGAGGCGCGCCCAGTTGGCGCAGGACCTCGCGGCGACCGTCGCGTGCTTCATGGATATACGGTGCGCCAGCGCGGCGCGCCGCTTTCAGCAAATCAAGAAATTGGGCCTGACGATCGCTAGACAGGTCGTCGGCCGCATAGCGCAGCGCCGTGTGCGGTTGCTGCGCCGCCAGCGCGCCGCCCGCCGCCAGCCAGCGGTAGGTGCCGCCGCCGATCGCGCCTAGCAGGAACACATTTAATACCAGCGAAGCCAGCAACAGATATTTGGTGGTTTTACTGCTCATGGTGCATCCTCGTTACCGCTCAGCGTGGCATTATCGCCGGCATTTCCATGGCGACCATCACCACCACTGGCCGACAGTTTGGCCGCGCCATCCAGGCTCCAGTCGCTGCCGGCATGACCGAAACCGGTCGTCATATAGGCGGGATCACGGGCGCCCGACGAGGCGCCGCCCAGCAACAACAAAGACACCGCAAAAGCGCCCACCACGCCGCCGATCAATCCGGCCCCGGCACATGCCGCACCTGGCCACCACAGACCGAATTGCCAGCCCATCGTGCGTGGCCCCGGTGCCTGCGCGACCACGCGCTCGATCAACGCACGCGATGGCGGCGCGACCTGATCCTGGGCCAGCCAAAGATCGAGTTGGCTCGCCTGATCCAGCCAGATTTGCGCCTGCGCGCGATGTGCCTCGGCCCAGACTTCGGCGTCAGCGCGTTCGCCCTCGGGCCAGCGGCGCGCGTTGGCGCCATAGGTATCGACCAGGGTACGAAATCTTTCGGGTGTCATCATGTGTCCTCGCTCGAACGACTGGCGGGTTGGTGCGACGGTAAGGTCGGCGCCGCGTGTGACGATGGTTGCGGTGCGGCAGTGGGCACTGCCGCGTCCACCGAAGCGGACCCTGGCATCGTCACTACGCGCGGCACGGAAACCGGCGTCGCCGAGATCGCGCCCAAACTGCCGCGCAGCGCCCGTCTAGCCCGCGCCAGCAGGCTTTCCAGCGCCTCCACGCCGATCCCCATGAGGGCCGCCGCGTCGACGTTGGACAACTCCTGATAATAATGGAGGACCATCGCTTCGCGTTGCCTAGGCGGCAATTGCGCCAATGCCGCCCGCACTTGCGCGGCACGCGCGTTCGATTCGTAGCGGCTTGCCGGGGTGTCGTCGGTATCTGCGCCGGGATGCAAGGGATCGTAGTGATCCGTCGCCTCCAAGCCCCCGGCATCGGACGCCGCCGATAACCCCGATAACGCCGTCATCGGCGTTTCGCGCCGGCCGCGCAGCCGGTCGTAACACAGATTCAACGCCACCCGGTGCAGCCAGGTATCGACCCGCGCTGCGCCAGCCTGCCAATGCGGCGCCTGCTTCCAGGTGCGCAGAAACACCTCCTGCGCCACATCTTCCGCCTCCGCGCGGTCACCCAACAAACGCGTCGCCAACGCCAGCAGGCGCGGCAGCTTGCGCGCGACCAGCGTGCGCACCGCCGCGGGATCGCGCGCGCCGACGGCCACCAGCAAAGCCGCGTCCGGATCGGACTGCGTCGCAGCAACCGGCTCGGCTTCGGGTGCCGCCGGATCAGGTTGGACCAGACTCAACGCGGGACGCGCGGCAGGACGTGGGTCGGCTGACACTTAACGCCAGCGTCCCTCAACCCAGAACCAGTTCGGCCCACGCTGTTCCCAGTGACCGGGCACCCAATGGTGGCCCACGCGCGCCACGGCCCAGTGGCCCGGCACCCAGACATAGGCACCGTGACGCCACTGCCAGTGACCGGCATCCCAGACATAGCCGGCCCGTGGCGCCGGTACCACTTCAACACGCGGCGGCGGCGGTGCAATCACAATCGCTTGCGCGAACACGGCACTCGCGGCAAGCGCGAGCAGGATGGCGGCCAAAGGCCGAATAAAAGGGTTGAAGCGCATCATGACTCCGGAAAATTTTATAGTCTCGTTGGCAAAAAACTGACTTCGTCGCGAAACAGCCCGGCTGTAACGTGTTAACTTGAACGGGGTGGCGACGGAAATCCGTCGCTGTGTTTTGCAAATTGCGCGAAGTATCGGGCTAACCACGGGGCTCGTTACCGGGCTCGTTACCGGGCTAACTAGCGGGCTAACTACCGGCCCACCCGAGCTACCCCGCCGCCCCGACTACCGGGCAAACCACTATGCCCTAATTTCTGAACGATGGTTCAAGGCTGCGGTCGAAGTGTTATAGCCCGCGCATCTGAACGGCCAGTCAACCCAGCTGCACTAACCGGGACGCCAGCATGGATTCAGTCTCTGCAATGATAGAACGTCTGCGCGCCAGCCTGAGCGCCGCGCAGGGCGACACGGCGGAAGTCAATGTCGAGGATTTGAAAGACGTGCTGCAATTTTTCGAAATTGCGCAGGGGCGCGATCCCTTGCTGTTTACCGGCGGCTTTCAAGGCACGCCGAGTATTGAGGACGTCGAAGGCTGAGGGGGCAGGGCTTATGCCGTCTCCGCGTGGCTGCGCGCGGCGGTCTGCTGCTGCAACTGCAATTGCGCAAGGTGCCGCAACAGCTTGGTCACCATCACGACCACCGTCAAGGCCAGGATCACAAAGAACACCGCTAGCGGCGTCAGCGTCTGCACCGAGACAAAACCCGCCAAGCCCATCATCAGCGACGACACCAACAATAGGGCGCAGCCCAGGATGGCACTGGTCAGCCCGGCGATATGCGGGAACAGCGAATTGCCCTTGGCCATCAGGGTCGGATACATGGCCCCGGCGCACAAGCCCATCAACAGCACCGGTGCGGCCAGGGTCCAGACGCGCAAGCCGACCGTCAGCGCCAATACCAACATGATCAGTGCGGTGCCCGTCATAACGCGGGTGCCGATCACCAGCCGTTGCTCGGGCGTCGGCAAGCGCCGGCCCTGGATGCGGTTGGACAGTCCACCCAGGAAATACATCAAACCAATCCCGAGCGCGAGATAACCAAAATAGGTCGGCGGTTTGTGCAGCGTGTTCTGCACCATAAACGGCCCGACGATATTGAACACCAGCAAGATGCTGTAGCACAGGCCCTGCGCCAGAAAGCAACTCTGGAACACCGGGCTGCTCAGCACCTTACGCGCATTGGCCAGCAGCGTGCCCACCTGCAGGTGCACGGGCTGCTTCAAGGTCTCTTGATAGCGCCACAGCACAGCCCACATCACGAGCGAATAGATCAGCAGGAATACCAGGCAAGCGCGCCAGCCGAACAGCGTTTGTAGATGCGCGCCGATCACCGGTGCGATGATGGGCCCCAGCCCCCAGGCGATCGACATATAGGTGAACGCGTGCACCAGCGCCATGCCGGCGAACGAATCGGTGATGACCGCCTTGGCCAGCAGATTGGTGGTCGCAATTCCGAAGCCTTGCAGGCAGCGCGCCAGGACAAAGATTTCCAGATTCGACGCGGTCAACGACAGCACACAGCCCACGGTATAGACGATCAACCCCATGCCCAGCGCCGGCTTGCGCCCATAGGCATCGGCCACCGGGCCGAACACCAACTGCCCCAACGCATAGGCCGCCATATAGCCGGACACGCTGGATTGGATCGCCTGCGGCGAGGTCGTAAAGTAGCGCGCCATCTCGGGCAAAGCGGGCACGTAAATGTCGATGGCCACCTGACCGGCGGAAGCGAACAGGCACACCAGCAACAGCAGGAAGCGCGGAGAATTGGGGATGCGCGCCGGGGTGGCAGGGCTTTGGGTGGGGCTGGATGTCATGACAGCGTCGAAAAAGCGAGGATGGGCGACGCGCAGCATGCGTTTCGAGGGGAAACGCGGCGCAGACACGGCGGCCTGGGTCGGTATTGTGCCTGTTGTCGGGGATTTCTGCTGGGGCCGGCTGAGACAGTTGCAAGCTTTCCGCTGCGCTCGACATCCTGAGCATTGGTTTGCGCGACAGAGTCTGCACAGACGCATGGCGGAGCCGCTTGCACGTCCCCGGCACGGCATCGCGCAGCGCACGGTGGATGTCTATATAGCTTGAATCGGGCGACGCGTTACTTCCCAATACAAAACCGACTAAATATCACCCCCAACAAATCATCCGAACTGAACTCCCCCGTGATCGCATTAAAGTCGTTCTGCGCCAACCTCAGCTCTTCCGCGAACAAGTCCAGCGCCTGCGCATTCTGGTCCGCCAACGCCGCCGCCGTTTCGAGATGCCCAGCCGCAGCGCGTAGTGCCACCAGATGACGCTCACGCGCCAGGTACAAACTTTCGGTACCGGCCTGCCAACCTGCCAGACGCAGTAATTCCGCGCGCAGCAACGCAATGCCTGCGCCCGATTTGGCTGACAGGCGCACTTCGGTCGCGCCGTCGACCGCTTCCAGCACCTCGGGTTGCGCTCCGAGCAGATCGGTTTTATTGAGGATGCGCACGACGGGCACCCCAGGCGTAAAGCGTGCGGCGATGTCATGGTCGGCTTCGGTTTGGCCGATGCGCGCGTCGAGCAGATGCAGGATGACGTCGGCGCGTTCGATTTCCTGCCAGGTGCGCGCGATGCCGATGCGTTCGACTTCGTCTTCGGTGTCGCGCAGCCCGGCGGTGTCGATAATGTGCAGGGGAATGCCTTCGATCTGGATGGTTTGCGCGACCTTGTCACGGGTGGTACCGGCAATCGGCGTGACGATGGCCAGCTCGGCACCCGCCAGCGCGTTCAACAAGGACGATTTGCCGACATTGGGCTGACCGGCCAGCACCACCGACAGCCCTTCGCGCAGCAGCGCGCCGTGGCGCGCTTCGCTTTGCACGCGCGCCAGGTCGGCGCGGATCGCGGCGAGCTTGCCGCGTGCATCGGCCGCTTCCAGAAAATCGATTTCCTCTTCCGGAAAATCCAGCGTTGCCTCCACCAGCATGCGCAAAGTGACGACCGACTCGACCAAGGCGTGGATATCGCGCGAGAACACACCATCCAGCGAGCGCCCGGCCGAGCGCGCCGCCGCTTCGGTGCTGGCTTCGATCAAGTCGGCCACGGCTTCGGCCTGGGCCAGATCGAGTTTGTCGTTAAGGAAGGCGCGGCGCGTGAATTCGCCTGGCTCAGCCAAACGCACGCCATAGCCGCTGCCGGCTGCGAGGCAGCTTTGCAGCACCAGTTGCAACACGACCGGGCCGCCATGGCCTTGCAGCTCAAGCACATGCTCGCCGGTGTAAGAATGCGGCGCGGGGAAATACAAGGCGATGCCATGATCGAGCACCCCGCCCTGAGCATCCAGAAACGGCGTGTACACCGCCTGACGCGGCGCCAACTGGCGGCCGCACAGCGTTTGCATCAGATGTTGGGCCGCCGGCGCGGCAGCCGCACCGAAGGACACGCGCACCACGCCGATGCCGCCGCGCCCGGGGGCAGTGGCGATGGCGGCGATGGGATCTCGGTCTGCGGGTGCGGTCATGGTGATCTACCTTGGAGGGGCCGGCAGCGTCAGAGCGACGCCCCCCACTATGCTAAGCGATCGGGCAAAAAAAGACGCCGCCTAGGGGGGATTCGGCGGCGTGAATTGTAGCTCAAAACCTACAAGCTACAGTTGTTATGGCGTTTTTATGCGGACTCGGCGTAATACCGGGGACCATGAGTCATGCATCGAACGCTCTCTTTATCCCATATAGATAGGACTACGATATAATTGAGATGTCTTTTGAGATTTGTCTTAAGCTCCTTTCGCCATTCGGCGAGTCGATTACCGGAATGCACCGCGCGCACACGCGGGCTCGCTTTGCGGTCAACGTCAGCTCGGGGGAATCGACGCGTCAGGCCGCCGGGCCCTCGGGCCCTACCTCAAGGTGGCTCAACCGACCCACAGGGGCCGGCCGAGCCAGGCCGGGCGGAGCAGCGCGGGCGGCATCGGCCGTGGTGTTGCGCGCTCGCTATGCCTACCGATGCGCACCCCGCCACTGCAACACAGAACCCGGACTCACCCTGCTTACGCACGGCCGTGCTTTTCTGCAAAGCACGGCACGATATTAGTCCTTCATTCGCCGAATGTAAACCGATTGAGATAAATCTATCTTGATCGGGTGTAAGGGACGGATCGGAGTCATTGCAGAATCGGCCCCATGCCTACCGAACAAGAAAAATCTGCATTTTCAGAGCGCTTGCGCGCCGCCCTTAACGAAAGCCCGGATCACGTCAAAGGGGCGACGGATCTGGCGCGCCATTTCAACCTCAGACACCGCGGCGGCGCCCCGGTGTCGACCCAAACCGCGCACAAATGGCTGAGCGGCCGGGCCATTCCGACCAACGACAAGATCGACACCCTGGCCAAGTGGTTGCAGATATCGGCCCACTGGCTGCACTACGGCCCGGAACCGGACAGCGCAGCGGCCAAGGGTCGCAAGGACAGCCCGCGCCGTGAAGTAAAGTACCCGGTTTCGGCCGAGTCGCTGACCCTGGCCGAAAAAATACGCGCTTTGTCGCCGCGCAAACGCTATCTGATCGAAGAACTGGTGAGCCAGCTGTACCGCGAGCCCGACCAAGCCGACCCACCCGATCAACCCGCCCCACCCGCAAAATCAGAAAAATCTTAAACGAGAGCGCGCCCACATCCGCGATCCGCCCGCCCATAAAAAAACCGCCTCACGAGAAGGCGGTTTTTTCTTGCAGTGCGTCAGACCATCGACGTCGCTGCCGGCGACTTAACGCACCGGCAAGTACCCTTACGAGGCCGCTTTCGCGCCGCGACCCTTGTCGCTTTGCGAGCCCATCATGCGCGTGATGTAGTACTGCTGGGCCATCGACAAGACGTTGTTGACCACGTAGTACAGCACCAGACCGGCCGGGAAGAAGAAGAACATGGCCGAGAATGCCAGCGGCATGATCATCATCATGCGCGCCTGCACCGGATCCGGCGGCGTCGGGTTCATGCGCGTTTGCAAGAACATCGACACGGCCATCAGCACCGGCAGAATGTAGAACGGATCGGGCGCCGACAGATCGTGGATCCAGAAAGCCCACGGCGCGCCGCGCATTTCCACGGACGACGACAAGACCCAGTACAACGAGATAAACACCGGCATCTGAATCACGATGGGCAGACAGCCGCCGAAGGGGTTCACCTTCTCGGTCTTGTACAGCTCCATCAGGGCCGCGTTCATCTTTTGCGGATCGCCCTTGAAGCGTTCGCGCAGCGCGGTCATGCGCGGCGTGATCGCCTTCATGCGTGCCATCGAACGATAGCTGGCGGCCGACAAGGGGAAGAACACCAGCTTGATCAACACCGTCACCGCGATGATGGACCAGCCCCAGTTGCCCAATGCCTTGTAGATCTGCTCCAGCACCCAGAACAGCGGACGCGCGACGATGGTCACCCAACCGTAGTCTTTGACCAGGTCCAGGCCCGGGGCCACCGCGGCCAGCAGACTTTCTTCTTCGGGACCCGCGAACAGCTTGGCCGAGACTTCTTCGCTCTGACCCGGTGCCAGCGTCGGCAGGGTTTGCGTGGCACCGACGCGATACAGGCCGTCGACCGGACGCTCGACGTAAATGGCACGCTGCGCGCCTTGTTGCGGCACCCAGGCGGTCGCAAAGTAATGCTGGATGATGGCGATCCAGCCGTTGTCGGCTTGCGATGCGTAATCCGCTTTATCCTTGTCGACGTTCTCGAAGGTGATCTTCTGGAAGTGATGTTCGTTGGTGTACACCGCCAGCCCCAGGAAGCTGCGCATAAAGCGCGGCGTCGGCACCGGCGTCGCGTCGCGCACCAGTTCCATATACAGCTTGGGGTTGACCGGGGTGGTACCGACGTTGGTCAGCGTATTGCTGACGCCTATCACATAGCTGCCGCGCGTAAAGGTGTAGGTCTTGTCGACCTTGATGCCACCGATAGGCTGGGACTCGAACTTGACCTGCAGCGTCTTCTGATCGGGCGCCATGGTGGTCGGACCGGCCACCAACTGGAACAGATCGTTGTGGGTCGGAAACTTGCCGCCGACCACGCCGGTACGTGCCAGATAGGTATGGTCGTGGGTTTCGTCGAACAGCGTGACGGCATCCTCGCCCTTGCGATTGGCGGTCTTGAGCAGCGTCAGGTGGCTCAGCGTGGCGCCCAGGGTGTCGATATCGACATCGAATTCGTCGGTGACGATATGCACTTTCTGGTTCGCCGCGGCCACGGCCGGGGCGGCGCTGGGCAGCGCGGCAGCGGCGGCCTGCGCGGCTTCGACTGAATCGGGCTTGGGTGCGTCGCCGCCGTTGGCGGCCGTCTGCAGTCCCGGCGGATTCGGGAGGAACATCGACGGGCGGCCGTGTTCGCGTTGCCAGTTATCGAACAGCAATACCAGCGAAACCGCGAAAATGACCCACAAGATGGTGCGTTTGATATCCATGCGTTGTCTCGATATCGAGGTAGGGCTTGCGTCTTAGCGCTTGTCGTGTCTAAAAAATCTAAGGGGATTAAGTGGGCTGAGGCCCGGCTTAAACCACTTGAGAGGGCTGATCGACGCCACCAGGGACGTCACGGACCGGAAAGGATCCGTTTGCGGCACAAGATCGACGCCACCCGCGCTGAACGGGTGACAGCGGCACACGCGTTTGAGCGCGAGATACGAGCCGCGCGCGGCGCCATGATACTGGATTGCATCGCGGGCGTAGTCTGCGCAGGAAGGATAGAAACGGCAACGCTGGCCGAGCAGCGGGCTGATCGCCAGTTTGTAGCCGCGCAAGAGCGCGAGCAGGAGGGTACGCATCAGCATATGCAGCGAATCCAACCTATGCGATCGTGCGAAGACCGCGAGACGACCATCCGCGACTTGATGTCGCATTCGCGGGGACAGAACAAACCGTACCCGCCTAGAGGAAAGCCTCTAAACCGCCGAAGCTTTCTGACTGCCGACGCACCACCCGCGGCGTCGCGTTAAGACGCCGGCGACTCGGCCGCTGGCGTAGCGGCGGCCTGTGCTTCGGCCGCGCGCCGGGACGCATTATGCACTGCGCGTGTGACCAATAGCGCGATTTCGCTGCGGCAGAGCTGCTTCAGCGCGGGCGAGGCCGCACTGGGCAAGGCCTTGCGGTCGAAACGCGTATGCAGCCGCAGCAGGATATCGAAGCCGTGCAGCTCGGTGCGATGCGTGCGAAACGCTTCGCGCGCGAGGCGGCGCATCAGATTGCGGGTGGCCGCGCGCGGCGCGAATTTCTTCGCGATCACCAGGCCCAGGCGCGCCGGGCCGCCGGTTGGGCGGCCGTAGAGCACAAAGTGCTCGCTGCGCGACCATGGCCGCAAACGAAAAACGGATGAGAACTCATCCGTTTTCAGTAGCCTTGCGGCTTTCGGGAAGCGGGCCGGATTGACTTGCATGCCTGAAGGGAACGCTGGCGCAGTCCGAACCGCTTGCCGCTGGCGTAGCCCAGGCACGGCGCACAAGGCGCGGCGCGGGCCGACCGGCGGCAACGCTGGCTGTAGACTTATACCGCCAGGCGCTTACGACCCTTGGCGCGACGTGCGTTGATGACCTTACGGCCACCGGCGGTCTTCATGCGAACCAGGAAGCCATGGGTGCGCTTACGGCGCGTCACGGAAGGTTGGAAGGTACGTTTCATGTTGCTCTCACTCGCTGTTGGGCCGATAAACCGGCCGTGCTCGACGTTCTTAGCGTCTATAAAAACGCCGCGCCTAGCGCACAAACACAGGTTCCCGGGTCGACAACGGCAAGGTTTTTGCGGTGTCTGGGCGAGCCCTGAGTCGGCGTCTAAGTCAGCGTTGACTGTATGGGGTTAAACAGAACCCGCTATTTAAGCCCTTTTTCCGTTTAGTGTCAAGAATTTACCCACCTGCCCGCACAGCCCCGGCTGCCATCGGCGCTGTCAGACTTCGCCTCTTAGCCTGTGGATAACTCGCCCGAGCAGCGGGTTTGGCGGTAAAATCGTGGATAACTTGAGCTACCCCTACACTATCCGGACGCGCCCCTAGCCTGTCGCGACCGGTGTGGCGACTTTACCGCGCGCTCCCGGCAGCCAGGCTGTCCAGGCACGAGCGATTCGCGCGTCGCCACGCCGCCCAGGTCTGGCCGCCCCTGCCCCGATGGTGGGCATCACACAGAAAAGAGATAAATGAACGATTTTTGGGCACACTGTTCCGCGCACCTCGAGCGGGAACTGACGCCGCAACAATTCCAGACGTGGATCAAGCCGCTTGCGCCGCTCGCCTTCGATGAGGATGCGAACACCTTGCGTATTGCCGCGCCCAACCGCTTCAAGCTGGACTGGGTCAAAAACCAGTTCTCCGGCCGCATTTCCGATCTGGCCCGAGATTTCTGGCGCTCGCCGGTGGAAGTGCAGTTTGTGCTCGACCCGAAAGCCGGCGCCACCGCGCGCGGGCCAAACGGCGGCGGGGCCGCGCCGGGCCCGGGCAGCAACGGCAACGGCAGCGCCGATCCGGCCTATGGCGCCAGCGCCCTGATCACCAGCAGCGGCAGCAGCAACGGCAATGGCAGCAGTCAGCCGGCCGCCAACGGCAGCGCCACCGCCGATATCGACCTGCCCAGCATCGATCCCAACGAAACCGCCGCCGGCCAGCGCACCTGGCGTCCGGGCAGCGGCTCGCGCGCCGGCGCCGACGGCGATACCGCTTACGAGCGTTCCAAGCTGAACCCGGTACTGACCTTCGACAACTTCGT